>JGI25129J35166_1000290_pt1 | contig 16863 bp, 19 predicted proteins | sample ETNvirnome_2_130_FD_35166 | JGI IMG/M metagenome (IMG submission 35166) | reverse complement strand
GCACAACCCCTCGACCCTCCGCACGGCGACGGAGAACCCGAACCTCCAGAACCTGCCACGGACGGGGGAGCGATACGCCAACATGGTGAAGGGGATGTTCAAGACTCCGGTGGGGTCCACCTTCCTCGCCCGGGACTACTCGGGGATCGAGGCCGTGTTGGTGGGCTACCTCTCCGGGAGCCAGAGCTACACCCGGCTGGCCCAGATTGATGTTCACACCTATGTCACGGTGCATGCCCTCCACCTGCTGGAGGGGGCCCTCCCCGCCTCGGACCTGCCCGACCTCGCGTGGTCGGACGATGACCTGGAGGCCTACCTCGCCGGGTGGAAGAAGCGGGAGAAGACCAAGCGCACCACCTACAAACGCTGGGTCCATGGGGGCAACTACCTCATGAAGGCCAAGGGCATGCAGCGCGTGGTGTTCGATGAACTGGATTTGATTGTGCCACTCAAGGATGTCAAGGCGTTCCGGGCGATGTACTTCGAGTTGTTCCCGGAGATTTCCAAGTGGCATTACGACGTCGCCCGTCGTGTGGATGGGACCCGGCATGAGTCTCCGGATGCCCCAAGTAGTGCCATGCAGGGCCTCACGGCGGGCGTCGGTTACCTCCGCAACGCCTTCGACTTCGTGCATCGGTTCCACGGAACGCTCCGGTGGACCAAGGTGCAGGGGGAGTGGTCGTATGCCCTCGGGGAGGGGGCACGAGCGGCGGTGGCCTTTGGGCCGCAGAGCATTGCCTCAGCGATTGGCAAGGAGGCGGCGATGCGGATGCGTGAACAGGAGCCGGAGTTGGCCCACGGGCTGCGGCTGTTTGTCCACGATGAGTTGCTCGGGGAGTGGCCGGACCCCGACCTGGAACGTGCCAACGTGGCCATGCGGGAGGCCATGGAGTACCCGGTCCCGCAGTTGCCCCTCGACCCCAGTTGGGGGATGGGGGATCATCTCACCATCTACACGGAAGGCAAGGCGGGCCCATGTTGGGCCACCATGGAGGATTACGAATGACAGGGTTCGATGCACAGCACCAGCCAGACGCCGGGCGGATGAGAGAGTTCGACACCGGGGCGACCCGGGATACGAACGAGGGGAAGCTGGACTACGAGGGGTTTCTCAGCCCCCTCGCCCTGCGTCGGTTCGCGCAGTACATGCACCACCACCGGAAGCAGGCGGACGGGAAGCTGAGGGCCAGCGACAACTGGCAGAAGGGGATGCCCCAGGAGGTCTACCTCCAGTCCCTCATGCGCCATGTCATGGATGTGTGGCTGATTCAGCGGGGGTACAAGCAGGTGGCGGAGGCCATGACTGTGGAAGAGGCCCTCTGTGGGGTGATGTTCAACGTGCAAGGCCTGCTCCACGAACGGCTGGCGACGTGGCATAGCATCCACACGGCCGGGCCCCCAGCCCCCCTGGCGAAGGAGACCGAATGAACACCCTCTACCTCTCCGGCCCCATCACCTCCACCGCCGGGAACAGCCTGTGGGCCCTGGAGCAGAACGTTCGGGTGGCGGAGGAAGTCTACCTCGCCCTCCTGCAGACGGGGGTGTGTGCCCCCCTCTGTCCCCACACCATGAGCCGGTTCTTCGTGGGGGAGATTGGGTGGAACGCCTTCATGAAGGTGGACCTGGAGTTGTTGGAGCGGTGTGATGGCCTGTTGCTCTTGCCCAACTGGGACCTGAGCAGCGGGGCCATGCAGGAAGTGAACCACGCGAAGCAGATGGAGCAACCGTTCCCGCTCTTCGCCGTGGGAGGTCCTCCGGCAGCGGGGATCGGGGGGATCAACCAACTCACTCGCTGGTTGGCCCTTGAGGAAACAGCCGCCAAGATCCTCCATGACCGAATCATTACGGCCATGGTGCGATGGAGAACGTATGACGAACAGCGACGAGAAGTCCAGATGCAAACCGACCGATGAGCGGGAGACCCCGCAGTGGTTCTACAACGTGCTGCCAGTGACCGTGTCCCATCCGCCCGTGGAGGTCCATGCGTCATGAAGATGGGACGGCAGGACCAGATGATCGTCCACCTCCCCGACACCCGGGGGGTGGTCATCTCGGACTGGGGCAAGGGGAACCTGAAGCTGGGCCCCCACACCTACACCTACAGTCGGCTTGCGGGCAAGGCCGAGACCTGTCCCGGGGCCTCCGTAGAGTGCGAGGCCGTGTGCTACGCCAAGCGGCTTACCCGGTTCGAGGAAGTGCGGAAGGCCTGGGCCCGACACAGCAAGACGGAAGCGGTCCCGGACATTGACGAACTCCCCCAGGGGGCTCTCATCCGCCTCCATGTCTCGGGGGATTTCACCACGGTGCGGTACATTCGGGGGTGGGTGACGTTGATGCGTCGTCGCCCGGATGTCACCCTGTGGTCCTACACCCGGAGTTGGCGTGTGAAACGCCTGCTGCCGGACTTGGAAGTGCTGCGGGCCCTCCCGAACGTGGAGCTATTCGCCAGTATGGATGCCAGCATGCCGGACCTCCCCCCTGAGGGGTGGCGTCGAGCGTGGCTGGATGGAGACCCCCGAGGGGGACAACCGGTGGGTGTGCGGGCACATCGTGAGGCCGCCACCACCATTCGCCGGAACCGGGAGACCTACGATGGAGTGTTCACCTATGTCTGTCCAGAAGAGACCAAGCACAAAGCCTCCTGTGAAGCCTGCCAATACTGCTTCAAAGGGAAGAAAGGCGACGTCACGTTTCTCCGCCACTAGGGCGTGTGGGGAATGTGGGGAGAAGTTCCCCGTCGCCCTGATGCGTCCCTACCGGGCGGAGGGGAGGAACGGCTGGATCTGTCTGGTGTGCGGGCTCCAGGCCGGGGGCGGTACGAGGATCAAATCATGAAGGTCCTGGTAGCCTGTGAGTTCAGCGGCGTGGTGCGGGATGCGTTCATCGCCCAAGGCCACGACGCCTGGAGTTGTGACCTGGAGCCCTGTGAGCGGGGCATTCACCGGCACCTCCAGAGGGATGTGGCGGAGGTGCTGGACTGGGGGTGGGACCTCATGGTCGCTCACCCTCCATGTACCCACCTTGCGGTGAGCGGGGCCCGGTGGTTCAAGGACAAGCAGTGGAAGCAGGCGGAGGCCCTCGCGTTTGTGGGCGTGTTGCTGGCTGCCCCCATCCCTAAGATTGCCCTGGAGAACCCCATCAGTATCATCAGCACCCACTTCCGCAAGCCTGAGCAGATCATCCAGCCGTGGATGTTCGGCCATGGAGAGACCAAGGCCATGTGCCTGTGGTTGCAGGGATTGCTGCCCCTCACCCCCACCGACATGGTGGAGGGGCGGGCGAACCGCATCCACATGATGCCGGGGAGTAAAAACCAAGCCAAGAACCGGTCACGGTTCTACCCTGGGGTCGCGCAGGCGATGGCGGAGCAGTGGGGGTAGGGACGGAGGGGGCGGGTGTGCTGGGTGCATGGGCCAGGACGGCCCAGGAGGGGTGCATGGAGGTCACCCCCACCGTCCCCCCGACTCTACCATGGTCAGGACGTGAGGGTCAAGAACTCTTCTATTTGCCTTTTGCCGGTGGTGAGGTAGGTGTCGAGGTCCCAGGTGCTGCCGTCGCTGGGGTCAATCACCACCCCCTGGAACATGACCACGATGTGGTGGTCCCGCTTCTCCCGCACACAGAGCAGGCCCGTGGGCCGGTCCTCGGGGTCGAAGGGCACCACCTTGAGCGGGCGGCGGAGCTTCCGCCCCACCTTCCGAATCTCCGCCAGGTCCAACCCCTCTTCAGGGTCAGCCCCGATGGCCTTCCCGGCCCGCCGCACGGTGGCGTAGGTGAGCCCGAAGAGCATGGCAAGGGCCGTGAGAACGCAGTCCTTCCGCCCCAGTTGGAACAGGGGGAAGATGCAGACGGGGGTGCGGTTAATCAGGGTCGTACTCGATGTGGAGGTGTTCCCCTGGGGTCCCCCGGTAGCGGATCAGGATGTCGTAGCTGCCGCCGAGCAACTCCCGAACCGTAGCGATGAAGGGGTCCTTGTCTTCATCCCGGAAGGAGTTGGTCCGGACGTCCACGGCCTCGAAGGTGTAGTGTTTGGAGTGGGCCAACCGTCGCCCCACCTGCTCACTCCCGGAGGTGATGACGAGGTGGCTGGGGAGGTTCAGGCTGTAGAGCTTAGGGGCCTCCGCGATGTACAGCAGGACCTGGAGGATGCGGAGGAGGGGGGCAGTGAACCCCCCGAAGTGGGCCGAGTGCTTGACGAGGAGGGTGGTCATAGGGCTCCTGGTTACTGGTAGAGTTTCCCGCCGATGTAGGCCTTGCCNTTGATGATCACGGTGGTGTAGTCGTTGAAGATCCCCGAGCCCGCATAGCCCCACTGGAACCCCTGGATCCAGCGGTTGGGGCGGCGGCCCCCGTACCCCGGGCCCTTCTTGCAGAGGCAGGGGACGCACACCCCGGTGTGCCCGTTGGCATCAACCGCTGCGGTCTTGGTGTAGGTCTGGTGGGTGTGGAAGTGGCCGAACCGGACGTTGGCCTCGTAGGCGACAGTCGCTGCCTTCGCCGCATGTTCGCCCCCACTCACCTGGTCCCCATGGATGAACACCAGCTTGCCCAGCTTGTAGGCCCCACCCTGGGGGATCCACTGCCAGCGACGCCCTAGGCGGAGGACGGTGCGCGGGTCAATCAGCCCCTCCAACCCGGGGATGTCCACCACCAGGTCATCGAGCCACTTCTCGTGGTTGCCCTCGATGTACACCAGTTTGCTCTTGGGCAGGAGGCGTTCGAGGGGGCGGATGAGGAGGGTGGAGAGTTCCTGGGCATCGTCCCGGATCCGGAGCCCTTCGGTCTGCCCCGGCTTGTGCTTGGTGTGGTGGGAGATGGCCGCGCAATCCAGCATATCTCCCCCCAGGATCACGACATGGGGCTTGAAGTCCTTGATGAACTTCATGGCCACGTTCAGGGCCTTGAGGTCATGAAGCGGGGTCCGATGTCCCCCCTTGCGCTCAAACCCATAGTGCAGGTCGTAGAGAGCCACAAATCGTTTCATGTGCCCCCAGTGTAGCGGGGTGGGGCGGGGGTGTCAAGGCTGTTGGGAGACGACCTGAAAGACCCAGGTCACCACGACGGAGGCCCCCATGGCCGCAGCGGTGGCCACGAACGCGGCCTTCAGCTTGAGCAGGGCCACGGAGGTCTGGATGGTGGATATCCGGTGTTCGATCTTCTCCAGCCGCTCGGCGTGGTTGTCGAGCTTATCGAGGACCAGCTTCTCGTAAGCGGTCCATCCGTTGCGGGGTGGGTCGGAGTGGGAGGTGGCAGCGGTCATGGTGTGCCTCCTCTGGCAAGATTGGCGATGAGGGTTTGGAGCGCGGTGCGGACGTTCCCCTGCTGGGACTCGTTCAGGAAGGGGGAGGCTCCGGCGAGGCCGGTGATGCCCGCGCTGGAGGACTGGCGGATTTGTTGGATGGCACGGCGGAGGACCTGGCTCTTGAGTTCGGGGGGCAGGGCCTGGAACCTGGGGCTGGCCAACAGGGCTTCGAGGGGCTGTTCGAGGGCTGCGCCCTTGGCCCGCTGGGCCATGCCCCGGATGTCCCGGGGGATGTCCTCGTTCTGCACCCCGGCCATGAGGAGGTTCCGGCGGTCGGCCTCGTTCTCCAGGAGGGCGGGGGCGGTGAGCAGGGGGCCATACTGCGAGGCCGCGTCTTGAATCCCTTTGATCTGCTGGGCCAGTGGGTCATCCTCCGGGAAGATGGGCGGGTTGATGATGGGGCGGGAGGTCATGATGTGGGGCATGACGAACCCACTGCCGTCCCCCTCGGGGAGTCGGCCCTGGCGGAGGGATTCGGCGGTCTCCAGTAGGGAGTTCCCCCCGAAGCGTGGCGTGAACATGGCCCGGTCGGGGAACAGGTCTCGACCGAAGATGTCCTTGGGCATGTCCCGTTCCGGGAGGGCCTCACGCCAGCCGGGGATCCGGGAGATGGCTGCCCCGGCAAAGCCCAGGGCCGTCTCGCCCAGGGACCCTGGGGTGGTGAGGCCCCGACGCCGGAACTCCCGAGCCACTTCGGTGGGCCCTGACATGCGCCCGTGGGCGGGGTCGATGGCCTCGGCGATGGCCCGCATGCCTCCGGGGACTAGGCGTCCGGTGAGGGTGCCTAGGCCCGTCTGCTCCTGGAGGGCCGGGAGTTCACCCAGGAGGGTGTTGATGATCGAGGAGGGGGCCTGGTCGAGGGACATCCCTCGGGCCATCTTCAGCCCCGCCATGACAGGGAGGGCCATCGGGCCACCCATCGCGGAGACCAGGGGGTCGAGTTCGGGGGAGATGGACGAGGAGGCCATGCCTGCGCCCGTGCCTGCTATGGTGCCCATGCTGGCACGAGTCGCGCCCTCCCGGACGGTGTTCCCCATCGCCCGGCGGAACCCTGGGATCATCCCAAGGGGCGAGAACTCCGTACCTCGTTCGAGGGCATTGGCCACGACCCGGGGGAAGGGGAAGAGTTGCTGTGCCATGAGACGCGCCTTGGGGTTCCTGCCGATCTCCATCCGCTTGAGCCGCTGCCCGGTGCGCTTGGTGGACCCACCCATCGCCCGCTGGAGTATCTGGAAGCCCTTGACCTTGGTGTCTCCGGAGAGCATGAGGTTGGACATATCATCGACCGACCACTTCGCCGCACGGAGGGCTTTGGAGGCCGCGAAGTCGGCCGGGATGATGACCCAATCAGTGGGCAGGCTGAGGATCCCCCCACCAGCTTGGCGGGGGGCCTTGGACCGGCGACCGACGGACGCCACACGGGCCGCGTTCTTGTTCCTCGCGGCCCAGATCATGTTCTTGGCGAAGGTCCACGGGACAAGGTGCTTCATCGCTTGGGCAGTTTCCTTGCGGGTGAGGGCCCCTTCCAACACCTTGGTCAGCACGCCAGTCCATGCCCCCGCGTACGCACCCACCGTCGCGTTGCCCATCGCCGTGGGCGAGGAGAGGAACGAGAAGAAGGTGTAGTTGCTGAGGTCCTTGGTCAGGGTCTCAGCTTTTAGGGAGGCGAGGAGCTTGGCCCCTACGGCCCCCGAGGCTCCACCCGCGAGGGCCCCGATAATGGCGTACTTCCGACGCTCTTCCTCGTTGCGGCCCATCGCGGCTCCGCCCTGATGACCAAGCCCAGCCCCGACCACGACGCCGATGCCCTGCGCGGCGGAGGTGTGGGCCCCCATGCCCAGCAGGACGGTGGTCGCGTTCTGCCCCAGTTCATCAAGAGCCTCGACCTGGTCCTTGGGGTTATTCCCCTTCAGCTTGGCGAGTTCAGCCTTGTTCTTGGCGTCCTGGGCGTCCTCGGCCACCTTGGCCGCCCTCTCGCGCTCCGCCTTCGCGGCGGCCGAGCGGGTACGGGAGGCGTCGATGGCCTCGTTTCGCTTGACGACATCTTCGTGGCGGCTGGCGAGGGTGGACCGGGAGGNCTCGGCGGGCCTGGTGATCTTCCCACCCCCCGGGCCAAGAACTCCTCGGTGGTCTCCCGCTGGGCCTCGGGCTTCGGACGCTGGTCCTCCGCAGCCTTCGCAGCCTTGTCCTTCGCAGCCTTGTTGTGTTCCTTGGCGATCCGCCTCTGCGCTTGGGCTGCCCGCTTGGCCAGATCCGGAGGGATGGGACGACCACGGGCCATGAGTTTCGCCACCTTGTCTATGACTGCGAGGTCGTCCTCGGCCTGAACGTTGGCCTGGGGGGTGCGGCCCTTTTTGTTGGCGAGGGCTGCCTCGGAGAAGGGGGCGGCTCGCTTCTCCCCAGTGGGGGTCTTGACGGTGGGCTTCTTCCAGTTCCTTGGGACCTTATTCCCGGCTGCCTTCCACCGAGCCACGGTGTCATCCGCCCGCTGTACCGCTGCCTTGGAGACTGTCTTTCCACTCCGGAGGGCGTCATACACCGAGTCCACATGCTTCATGTCGGCTTCGGTGACCTTCGCTGCCCGGGCCTGGGCCGCTTGGACAGCCTTCGCCTCCCGCGCTGCGGCCTGCTGTTCTGCCTTCGCTGTCCGAGCGGCCTGCTTTTCCGCTCGTAACGCTTGTGTCTGCTTCTCCACCCGGGCGATGATCTTGTCTGCCCGACCTTGGGCCGCCTTGCTCACCTTCTTCCCAGCCCGCAGGCTGTTGTACACCTGGTCAAGGTGCTTCAAATCCGCTTTGCTCACACCGGCCCTACGAGCGGCCTCGGCCCCCTCGCGGATCTGGGCTTGGAGGGCTCTGTGGGCAGCCTTCTTCTCTGCCGCCTCCTTCGCGGTAGCGGTCGGGGGCTTCTTCCTGGGAGCCTTCGCCCTGGGAGCCTTCGCCGCCTGCTTCCCGATATTGGAGATGATGGCCTTGACCCGGGCCACATCGTCAGCGGACCCGCCGAGCTTGGTCATCAGGGCGGCGATGGCACCGGAGGCACTGGCGGCCTTACGAACGACCGCGGGGGCCGCCGCGACCTCCCCCTCCAAGGTCCCCAAGGCTCGGTGCACAAGCTGGGACATGAGCTTGGCGTCTGCTTCCACCTGGTCGAGGAGGTCGGCGGGGGCCTGACGGCCCTGGCCGGTGAAGGCGCGGACGCTGAGGCGGGATTCGCGGAGGGCCCGGCGGAGTACCTCAAGGCGCTTCAACTCCTTATCGCTCACACCAGCGTTACGCAGGATACCCAGGAGGTCGTCTATGTCCTTGAGGACCTCATCGCCGACAGAGGAGGCGGTGGGGGTTCTTCCCAGTCCAGCCGCCTTCTGGGCCTTCTTCACGACCTTCGCTCCGGCCTGGACGACATCCTCGGCGACCCCGGCCTGCTTGGCCCCCTGCATGACCTTACGGATCCCATGGAGCATGACCCCGCCACCGATGGCGGTGAACACGGCGGCGACCGCGCCCTCCTGGTACTCCCCCTCCCGGAAATGCTCGAAGGCTTCCAGGGCGGAGAGTCCGGCCAGGCCTGCGGCGGCGAAGGGGGACACACCAGGGATGAAGGAGCCGACCAGGAGGGCGGCCCCGGTGCCGGTGGGGAGGCGTTCGGAGAGTCGGTCAGAGGGGGCGGGGGTCTCTACGACGGGCGAGTAGGTGGGGTTCGCCGCCAGGTACTCCTCGATGGAGCCATACTGGGGTTGGTCCTGCGCCATCAGCCGCCCTCTTGCATGTACAGGATGAAGCGGCGGTTCATTTCAGGGTTATTGAGGGCTCCGAGGATGGTGGCCTCGTCGATCCCCACCACGCCGATGGACTCAAGGAAGGAGACCATGTTGGCCCGCACCTCTTCCGCCGTCCCGCCCATGACTCCACCGGTCTGAGAGTTCAAGGCGGCGAGGGCGTTCGCATCGGTCAGGGTATCCATGATGGTGCCACGGAGCGGGCGGAGTCCGGCGAGTTCGTCAGCCGAGCCTACAGCCACATCGCCCGAGCGAGAGTCGAGGCGGACGGGGACCATGTTCCCCCTCTCATCCTGTACCATGCGGAATCCGATGTTCGGAGGCTGGCGACGGACCTGGCGTCGGTCAGCCATATTGGCCACATGGGTGAGGGTTTCCACATCAGTCCCAGACTCATCCCGGGTGATGTAGGAGCGCATGTTCGCCGCATCAATGGCCCCGGTGGGCAGCATCACCGTCCCATCCTCCCGGAACGCGCCGAGGAGGAAGGAGGCGGTCTCTACGGTGAATTTCTTGGAGGGGTCCCCAGGGGCCCACGGGTTGGTCACGATGGCCGCTCCTTCAGTGTGCGCCTCGTCCCCGTAGAGATTGAGGGCCGAGTTGAGATTCTCCTGCAGCAACCCATACCGCGCCCCCATGTCGATGGGGTAGGCGTTGACGAACTCCTGCGGGTCCCCACCCACGGCGGCGGCGTAGAGGGCGGCAATCATCTGGATCCCCCGAACGTAGGCGGCGGGGTCGAGGGACGAGTTGGCCTGCAACGCGGAGGCTTGCNNGGCGAACTCCCCGGCCGTCTTCAGCCTGCCCAGTTGNATCTCATCCATGGTGTTCTGCAACTGCTGCCCCTGGAGCAAGAGCGAGGCCGTCGCCTCCACCTCTTCGATCTCAATGCGGCGTTCGAGGAGCTTATTGGAGGCCTGCGCTTCATACGCCCGCTGGAACGCAGGGTCCCCGGTGTGGGAGGAGGCCCACGCGGCTGCCGCCGGAACGATGTTCTTGACCAGGCCGGACATGAAGGCCGAGCCGAACTGACCCATGGCCGAGGGGCCGGAGGGGGCCATGGCTTCGCCCGCGAGGACGGCGGAGAGGTCGGGGGCTCCCTCCAACTCCGGGGCCTGACGGACCCCCAGGGTGGAAGGCCTGTTCTCGGTCACCCCCGTGATGGCGGAAATGAAGTCGGTGGGGACCTCGTTCTCCACTCCAGGATCCTGGGAGAGGGCGGCCGCGGCAGCCGTGATCCCCGAGGGATCCGGGGCGGTCTTGGTGGCTCCCGTACCGGTTCTTAGAAGTTCTTGAGGGAGATATGGAGGGGCAGCCTCTACGAAGTGGTAGAGGCCGTAAGGGCCGTTGCGGGAGGGGTCTGCGGGCATCCGGGCATTCGGATCCTCCGCCTGGAAGAGGGCAGGAGAGCCCACAGCGGGCGGGGGGGCGTAGGGCCTTCTGGCCCCTTGGCCGGGGACGTTCAGGGGGTCTTGCATGCCCGCCCGGCTCCCACGGGCACTCCGGAGCATGTCTGCCAGGCCCACCACGCCCCGAGACAGCCGGTCTCCGGACTCAGGGGTAGGCAGCGCGGTTGAAGCCTCTGAGGGGCCGCCGCCCAGCCCACCACCCAAGGGGCCAGAAGGCCCTGCGGGCAAGCTGAGGGGGTTCAGGGGGTCATTGAAGGCGGGGCCGATGGTGCCGGGTTTGGCCATGGGCCGCCCCGAGGCACTGTCCACGTCCGTGATGCCTTCCCTTTGGAGTTGCTGGACCAACTGGAGCAGTTCCAGGAGTTCCGGGGGGATGGCCTGCCCCTCTGAGAGGTCAGGAGCCCCAGGCATGCGCCGATTCGCCTCCATCTCCATGAGCAGTTCATGGAGGGGCATGGGCGGGAACTGCGGTCCGATTCGTGCGTCCTGGGCCATGCGGTCTCCTTAGAAGGGGCTCTGCCCGCCCCCGAACAGATTGAGGGCGAGGGTGAGGTTCTCGTTCTGCAAAGCGGGAAGCAGAGCGGCGTTGCTGATCGACCGCTGCCGCCGGTCCTCTCGGAAGTCGAGGAGGGATCGCGCCAGGTCGGAGTACTCAGACAGCGCGTTCGCGGCACCCAGGTCTCGCGTCGCCCGCAAGTTGCCACGGCCCAGGGCCAGTTGTCCGGCCGCACCGCTCGCGTCAGTGATCGCGCCCTGCTTCCCAAGCTGGAAGCCACTAATTGATGTGCCCACCTGCGCGAGGCTGTTGGCAATCATGGTTTGGGCTTCCCGTTCCGAGAAGCCAAGCTCTGTCAGGGTCACGAAGAGTTGGTCGGCTTCGGACTCCCGCTCCCGTCTGAGGGCGGCTTCCTCCAGGAACAATTGCGTCTTCATGCGGGCCCGGTCCGTCTGGTACCGGCGGTCCAGGTCCTCCAGGCGGCGGGAGACGAGGCCCGAACTGGGGTCATGCCCCATCCCGGCCAACTCCTCCTTGAGGAACCGGCGCTCCTGCTGGCGCTCTCGCTCGAACTGGTCGAACATGCCGACCTCACGGGTGGCAAGTTCCTGCTGGGAGAAGGGGTCGCCCCGGAGTTCAGCCAACCGGGTGCCCATGACGAACTCACGGAAGGCGTCGAGGTCCGGGTTGCCTTGGTCCAACAGCGAGGTCAGGTGCTGCTCGGCCGTGGTCAACGCGGTCGGGACTTCCAGGGCCCGCGCCCTCTTGATGGCCTGAGCCAGGGACGCTTGGGCCTCATCGAGGCCGGGGACGTTCAGGGGACCCCGGAGTTCGTTGACGAGGTCCTGCAACTGTGTCATAGACGAATCGATCTTCGGCGTGACGAGGGGGGTCTGCAACCGACTCACTTCCCGCTGCCCGAGGTCCGAGAACCAGCGGTTGATGGGGTCATCGAAGAAGACGTTGGTCGGAGCGACGGAGCCTTCCCCGTCCCTCACACAGTGGGACCCCGACTCGGAGAGGTGGAAGCCGGTGGGGCAGCCCCCGGGATCCACGGACTCCGCCACACAGACGCCCGCTGAGTTCCGGACTTGGCCCGCCGGGCAGTCCTGCGTCTGTCTGACATCAGCCACACAGACGCCAAGGTTGTTCCGATGCTGCCCTTCAGGGCAGGCCCCAGGCAACGGCAACGAACGTGGACGGTTGGGTTTGACCCCCTCAAATCTGGGCCCGAAGGGGTGCTGAGTCTCCCCGAAGAAAGTCTCCGGGTCTTGGCCGTCATCGAGGTGGTCGAGAATTTCAATGCTGGGCATGTTTAGAACCCCCGGGGCAAGCTGTCGGGATCCCCGAATGCGCTGCGCTGGATCTGTTGCTGTGTAGCGTCCCGAGGATCAACGCCCGGCAGATCCATGGAGGTGTTGGGTTGGTGCTGCACGAAGGAGGACTGAATCCCTCGGATGCCCCGACTAACTTGGTTGAACAGGGGGTTGAGGCTGCGCTGGCGTTGGAGGAGGAGACGGCCGAACTGGGCCCGCAGGCGGAGGAGTTCCTTCTCTTCCTCGCTGAGGCCCTCCTTGTCATCCCCGCCGCCGAAGAGGCCCCCGAGGAGGTAGGGAATGGCTGACCCCAACCCTGCCCCTACGGCTGACTTGAATCCGGGGAACGCGAGGGCGGTAAGGGGGGCNNNCATGGGAGTTATCCTTCCACGGCAATCGTGATTTCCGCATCATTCACCGTGGACTTGAGGTAGATGCGTTTGGCGTCCGCCACTTGGGACACCTCTAGTGGGACCAGCTTATCCCCTTCGGCCTGTAAGTTCAATACCGGCAGCAACATATACGGTGCCACGCCCAGCTTGTGCTGGATGGTGAACTCCCCACCGGCCGAGTCCGTGGTGGCCGTGTAGTAGTACAACTGGTGGTTCTCCGCCCGGTCACCATCGACCAACCGGCCGAATCGCAGATTGGACAGGAGGTACTCGAAGATGCCCTTGAAGACCCACCGGATGTCCCGGCTGAGTCCTGCCATCAGGGATTCGATGTAGGGGATGTTAGCCAGAGGGATCCTCCTCCGTTATCAGGGCTTGGGTCGCCGCGATGGCTCCCTCGACCCGGTGGAGTTGGGTGGTAGCTCGGTCAAGGGCTTCTTGGGCCAGGACGACATTCCCCTTGGCCTTGGCCAGTTGGGACTGGTACTCCTGGTTCGCGGTGGTGATGGGCCGCGGTGCGGGCGCGTCTGACATGAACGTCGAACCTCCTGGGCGTTACGGATCCGGGGTTGGGGGTGTCGCATCGGCAATCATGATGGCCTTCACAATAGGCCGCAACTGTTGCTTGGCCTGGGCTACGCTGAGGCCGTGGAGTCGGGCAATCCACTTGCCCAGCACCCGAAAGGTCACGTCGTTCAACAGACCGTCGATAACTTCGTTCCGTTTGGTGTCGATGTAGGCAGCCTTCTCGGCCGAAGTCTTGGGTGTGAACGGATCTGCCGGATTCCCGCTATACTTCTCGACCCCCGGCTCAGGCTGACGCAACAGCACGACACGCTCTTGTCCAGGGGACAGCCCCGGCACAACATCAGTCGGCTCTACGTGGCCGTAGACGAACTCTCCGGTGGCGGTGGTAACTGCCCATCTATGTTCCATTTAAGTATTCCCCGAGAATTTGATGACTGACGCGCCGTTTGGTTTGTGGTAATAGGTTGCGTGATTATTCGAGAGGGTCACCTTGAGCGACACATCAAAGTCCGATGTGAAATTGGTTGGGGTGCTGTTCCCAACAAATCTCCCGCTCTCGCCCGCGGACGCGGGGTTGGTTACGAACGTCGCCATCGTGTTTACACGAGATCCGCCGGCATCATTACCGGCAGCCACTTCGACAGTCCCCCCACGTCGATACAAGTGGATCTCGTAGGGACGTGTAAATTCGGTGGCGCTGTCACCGTAGCCCTGCGCGGCAAGCGTGATCTGCGATCCGGCCCCACAGTTGATCTTGAACGTCGTGGTGCCTGTAGACCCACGGTTATTTTTGTCGAGGGCGACGTAACGGATGATGATGACTTCCCCATCAGCCCAAGCGTTTCCAGGCACGGTGAATTTGAGAACTTCAGTTTCGGAGGTGCTACTGACCACATCGGCAAGCGTGGCCGTATAGTTCGCCGTCGCGCCTCCGGCTCCCCACGACAACCCCGCCGAACCATCCGTCTGCAGGGACTGGCTGGCTGATCCATCCGCGGTGGGTAGGGTGTAGACCACATTCCCGGCCAGGGCCGGGGCTTTGAACCCGGTGTAACTGACCCCTCCACCCGACGGTTCCCGGATGCGGAGTTCCATGGCGGAAGCGCCGGAGGCCAGTTCCAGGGCGGTAGCCCCGTTCTGGCCATCAAGGTAGAAGCGGCCGGTGCCGACGATGGCGGGGTCCACGACGAGGTCCGTCCCGTCGTAGGAGATGAGGGCATCCTTGCCCGTGCCGAAGGCCACGCCCTCGTTGTCGTCCACTTCCAGGCGGCCCCCGGAGATGACCACATCCCCAGCGCCCACCGCGGCGGGAGAGATGATGAGGTCGGTGCCGTCGTATTCGATGTGGGCATCGAGCCCGGTGCCGAAGACCAGGGCCTTGGAGTCATCGAACGCGATGTCCACGGTGATGCCATTCAGGAACTCATCCTCGATGGCGTTAATCTCGTCCTGCACATCGTTCATGTGGGACGCGGCAATGGTGTCGTCCGTCAACCGCGTGGTGAAGGACTTGACTGACGAAGGAAAATTAGCCATTAGATGCCTCGCATGGCGGGTTCAGCGATGGGCACGAAGCCGAAGCCGAAGTGGCGGTACCGGGCCTGGCCATCGTACTGAATCCGAATAGAGAAGTTCTTGCCCTCGGCGGACAGGGGCAAGACCAGGGGTTGGGTTTGGCGGGCGGACGATCCGTAGGTCGCGGTGCCGTAAACACCGGTGCCGTAGAGGCTGAGACCGGTGCCGATGTTGACCGTTTGGGACCCCTGGCTGACCCCATCCACAAAGGGGGTCACTGTGAGTGTACCACTATTGGGCTCAAATTCAACAAAGGCCTCGGGGAACACCGCCTCCCGGAGTTGGGTGGAGAAAGCGGGGGAGGCGTAGATGGCCGTGAGGTTGGCCCCGTCGGCGTCCGTGCCCGTACGTTCCTCGTAGAGTTCCGCCGTGGTGGTATTCCAGGAGAACAGCCGGTGGGTGTTGCCGGTGGTGGGCTCGTTGCCGTCCCAGTAGATGTAGCCCCCGATGGCGCGGGTGGTCGAGAACCAAGCATCCCGTTCCAGTTCCCGGGAGCGGTTGAGATCGAGGACCCACTCCCCGGCCACCCCGGTGGGGTAGAGGCGGGGGACGGCCACCTGGACCTGCTTGAGCCGGGTGTTGTAGGTGACGTCCACGAGGCCCAGGTCGGCCTGGTCCGCGTTCTTGATCATGTCCCGCCAGCCGGTCTCGATGTCGAGGGAGAGGAAGCGGTCGGTCGCGCCGTCGAAGATGTTGACCCCGGTGGCGTCGGCGTGGACCACGCTGCCTTCCACCACCTGGACGGCCCGGGAGCCGAGGGCTCCCCCCTGGACAGAGAGGGCGGGACGGACCTCGAAGTCGAGGGAGGTTTGGCCGATCACGAGGAAGATCCCGGACTCCCCGAAGAGGGTCAGGATGTCCCCGATGGGGGCCTCGGCGGTGAGGGTGTCGCCCTTGTGCAGCGGGAGGTCGATGAAGAAGTCGGCGGGCCAGATCTGGGGCTCGAAGACCTCGGAGAAGTGGAGGCGGTTGGGGAGCGTGGGGTGGAAGGCCCACCACCGATTCTTCCAGGCCACGGCGATCTTGAAGGCGAGGGGCTGTCCGTTGTCAATCGGGACCTCGGAGGCGGTGGCGAGGGGTTCGGTGGAGAAGGAGATGACCACGGTGCCGGAGCCGGGGTTGACGCCGGTGCCCACCCGGCGGCGGACTGATTGGCCGGTAGTGGTGTTGCGGGCGTAGACCACGACGGTATCGACCTTGGCATCGGCGGAGAAGGTGCAGGTCACGGCCACGGTGTTGTTGGGGTTCGAGATGGTGATCTCGGCCGTGCCGGAATCGTCGGACTCCACCCCGTAATCCGTGTCCGTGGACTTGTAGGTGTAGGACACCTCGTAGTCGTTGGCGTTGAGGAGGGTGCCCCCGGAAGAGGCCGCGAGGGAGGGCACCACGGAGGGGGCCACAATCCCCATGGGATACCACGTCGTGCCGTCGGTGGTGATCTGGGGCACGTTGGATCCATCGAAGACCGCCGCGATGTTGCGGTCGTAGGGGAAGTGCATCTCGTTGGTGGTGTGGAGGCTGGTGACATCGGCGGACCCCCAGACCCCACCGTCAGTGGGGGTGTAGACGTTCCCATTGTCTCCCACGAGGGAGAAGGTATTGGACCGCTGGTAGATCCGCTGGCCGCCTTGGCAGCGTCGGGCTCCCAGGGAGGAGGTGGAGAGTTTCGTGTAGCCCTCGACCAGGCGCAGGTTCCCTGATTCTTCCAGCGAGAAGTTCTGCAGGAGGACGGACTGGTCGGCTTGGAGTTGCGTCTTCGCCTTGCCGAGGCGCACCCCACCCGACAGGTCATCCACGAGGACGACTTGACCGACGGGGAAGGACCCTGACGCGGGGGCGCGGATAGCTCTCGGCATGGGTTACAGGAATCCGTCCATCTCTCCCATGCGCTGTTTCTGGAGGTAGTTGATGATGTTCCGCAGCGCCGGGGCGGGGGGTTGCACCGCCCGGGTGGTCCGGGGCAAGGGCGGCGGAGTGCGACGGCGCGGGGGCTCCTCCGTCCGGACGGAGGAGCGGCGGGTCCGAGCGGCAGGGGCCGGGGTGGGGGGCGAGATGGGGGCCGCCAGA
>JGI25129J35166_1000275_pt1 | contig 17379 bp, 18 predicted proteins | sample ETNvirnome_2_130_FD_35166 | JGI IMG/M metagenome (IMG submission 35166) | reverse complement strand
TTATTGTGTACATTTGCACATAGGAAAGATATAGAGTTAATTGTTGATTATATATCAAAATCTTATACAGTATCAGAAAAAAGAATATTTGTGTTTTCAGATGCTGAGAAGAGAGCAGAGGTATATGTTACATATAATGTAGAACCAGATGATTATAGTAAAACTCCAAATACAATTATGATTCATAGGAAAAAAGAAACAAATACATTATACACAGTTAATGCATTAAATGCAATAATTAAAAAAGCAAATAATGGTATTTTAGATAAAACGTTTGTCATAAATTGGCCATTCTATGAAAATTCTTTACTATTGACTGATGGAGAAGAATTAAGACACATTCATTTGGATTTACATAAAAGAATAGATTTGTAATGTATATTTATATTAAACAATAGGGTATAACAATGAATCTAGCAAAAAAATACAAACAATTATTTGAAGGTAAAATTAGAAGTAATGATGCAATATTACTTAAAGAAGCACTTAACTTATCAAGTGTTAAGTCACAATTATTAGCACTCAGTAAAAAATATCCAGGCTATGCAAATGGGTTAGCAGATTATATGGATAGTGGTATTCCAGAAGATGCATATAGAGATATTCAAGGAGGAAATAAAGCAACAGCTGAAAAATTTTATAATTTAGCAGTTGCAATTGTACACAATGTCGACCCAACATTTGATGTAAGTGATGGCAAGCCATTTGCACCAGGCGATCCTAATGAACCAAAAGGTTTTGATACAGAATCTGAGGCATTTGAGAAGATTGGCTTCTTTGAAGGTAAAGGAAGAAGTAATGATGCTGCCTTATTAACAGAAGCATTAGCAAGAGGATTAAAACCTTTATTAACGATAGGTACAACTATTACTAAAAATGATGGTGAAGATGCATTACTAGATTTATCAGATAAGTTTGATAGAATAGATGATGAATATGCTGGTGAAATTGCAAGTTGGTTAGACATGGCTATTGAATTAATGCAAGATGGTTATGCTGGAGACGCTACTAAAAAATTAAAGGAATTCAATAAAGCATGTAAAGATGTATTGAGAGGAAAGCCAATTAAATCAGCATTTGCATAGAAAAATAAATTGAAATAAATTAGGATATATGAAATATTTTCATTATATTTATATTAAATAAAAAGGATTAGAGTTTAGCCATAATTAAACTCAAAATTAAAAAATAACAAATAAAAACTTTTTTACAACTTTTTTCGATAAACCTTAGGATAAATGAAAAAAAGTTGTTATATTAAAAATTAATTAATAACCATTAAAAAATAGGAGAAAAAAATGGCAATTGACTTAGAAGCGATTAAGAAAAAACTTAATCAACTACAAACAACAGGGGCTCGAAGAGACAACCTGTGGAAACCTGAACCAGGTAAACAAGTGGTGCGAATTGTACCTTATCAACACGATAGAAACAATCCTTTCAGAGAACTTTATTTTCATTATGATTTAGGTAAGAAAAACTACTTATCACCTGTCACTCACGGCAGACCAGANCCAGTAGTTGAATTTTGCGAAAAATTAAAATCTTCTGGTAATTCAGATGAATGGAAATTAGGTAAGAAAATGGAACCTAAAATGAGAACTTATGTTCCTGTACTTATTAGAGGAAAGGAATCAGAAGGAGTTAAACTTTGGGGTTTTGGAAAATTGGTTTATCAAGAACTTTTAGGAGTTATCACAGACCCAGATTATGGTGACATTACTGACCCAATGAATGGCAGAGATATCTTAGTTGAGTTCACACCAGCAGAAGGAACTGGACAGTTTCCAAAAACAACAATTAGAGTTAAGCCTAATGTAACACCAATGACAGAAGACAAAAATGTTATTGAGAATGTTGGTAAGAATCAACCAAATTTAGATGACATCTTTAAAGAGCCATCATATGATGATCTTAAAGAAGCTTTAGAAAACTGGTTGAACCCAGAAGCAGAATCTTCGACGAAAGACGATTCAACAGAAGTAAAGCAGAAAGAAAAAATACCTGCAGACGTAAATAAAGTAGATGACGTTTCAGCTGCATTTGATGAGTTATTTAATGAGTAATTAAGGTTACAGAATGGCAAAATCAAAAAGTGAATTAGCAGATTCTCTAGCTCTTGAGCTAGCGGATAGTCTTAATAAGAAATTCAAGAATACAGGTTATCAAACTGCATTTTTCTTGGATGGTGATACAAAGGCTCCTACCGAAGTTAAAGGTTGGGTAAAGTCTGGTTCGTCTATGTTAGACATTGCAATTTCAAATAAAAAAGACGGTGGATTTCCAGTCGGAAGAATTTCCGAAATAACTGGATTAGAAGCTTCAGGAAAATCATTATTAGCAGCTCATGCACTTGCGAATACACAACAGCAAGGCGGATTAGCTGTTTATATTGATACTGAAAATGCCGTTAGTAGAGAGTTTTTAGAGGCAATCGGACTTGATCTTGAAAAGATGTTATATGTTCCGCTCGAAACAATCGAAGATATTTTTGAAGCAATTGAAAGCATAACTGAATCAGTTAGAAAATCAAATAAAGATAGATTGGTAACAATTGTAGTAGACTCAATAATGGGTGCATCTACAAAAATTGAAATGGCTAAAGAATTTGATAAAGATGGTTATGCAACAAGCAAAGCTATTATATTATCAAAAGGTATGCGAAAGCTTACTAATATGATAGGCCGTGAGAAGATTTGTTTGATTTTTACAAACCAATTAAGAACTAGGTTGGGTGTAGCCTTTGGAGACCCTTATACTACTTCAGGAGGAAAAGCAATTCCATTCCACGCTTCGGTACGGTTACGACTGAAATCAGTTGGCCAAATCAAAGTTAAAAAGGACGGTGTCGATCAGGCTATCGGAATTAAAACTAGATGCCAAGTGGTGAAGAATAGATTAGGTCCGCCATTAAAAACTATAGATTATGATATCTACTTTGAAAGTGGAATTGATAATTATGGTGGCTGGCTTAATGTTATGAAGCAGTTTAAGTTAGTAGGAATAGCAGGTGCATGGTATACATATACCAAAACCGACGGCACAGATGTTAAATTTTTATCAAAAGATTTTGAATCTAAATTAGAAACAATTGATGGTTTGAAAGATGAGATTTATAATAAAATCTGTGAATCCTATATACTTAAATATAAACCAGGTGAGGATATTGGAATAGATGATGTTGAGATAGATGAGGAATTTGTTGGCGAAGAAAGCTAATGAATTCAAGATATCTCAACATACTACGAGAAGTAGAAAGGGAAAGAGAGCAAGGGATAGGATCGAGTAAGGACAGCCATCTTTTAGTGATCGACGGACTGAATACATTCATTAGAGTGTTTTCAGCCGTCCCAGCTCTTAATGATGATGGAGCCCATATCGGTGGAGTTACAGGATTTTTAAGATCAATAGCCGCCAATATCCGTCAACTAAAACCTACCAGGTGTGTAATTATATTTGATGGTAAAGGAGGTTCTAAACGTAGAAAGAAAATTTATCCAGAATATAAAGCAAACCGAGCAAACAAAACTGCATTTAATCGTTATCAAGAATTTGCATCATTAGAAGATGAGCAAGATAGTATGCGTAGACAATTTGGTAGATTAGTTGAATATCTAAATTGTTTACCTATTACTACATTAGCAATAGATAATGTCGAAGCAGATGATATCATGGCATATATTGCAAACGAAATTTATACAGACGATAAAAATCGTGTTACTATATGTTCTACAGATAGAGATTTTTTACAATTAGTAAACAATAGGATATCTGTTTGGAGTCCAATTAAAAAGAAATTATATACTCCTGAATTAATGAAAGAAGAATTTGGATTTAATTCATCAAATTATTTATTATACAGAGCATTTATAGGAGACAAGTCAGATAACATTCCTGGATTGAAAGGAGTAGGACCTAAAAGTTTACTTAAATACTTTCCAATGATAACTGAGGACAGAGAGGTATCAATTAAAGAATTAGTTGATCATGCCGATTCTATAGAGAAACCTTATAAGGTACATAAATTAGTTTCAGAAAACAAAAAACTACTTGAATTAAATTATCGTCTCATGCAACTTAAAGAAGTTGATATTAATGGTGGAGCAAAAATGTTAACACTTAATAAAGTTACAGGCGATATAGACCGGATGAATGTATTAGAATTTAAGAAGATGTTCATGGTCGATAAAATGTATACAGTAATTAAAGATTTAGATTCTTGGCTAACTAATTCTTTCAATTCACTTAATGCTTATGCTTCGATGCATAAAAATTAGGATTTTAAAAAAAAAATTATTATATTAAAGTATGACAGATAGATTGAGTTCATATGGATATGCTTTTCAAATAAAAGTAATTACAGCATTACTTGTAGATAAAAGCTTTTTAGAACAGATTTCAGATATAATGTTACCATCATATTTTGAATCAGATGCCAACAACTGGATTATAGATACAATTCTAGAATATCATAAAGAATATAAATCATCACCTACTTTAGAAGTTATGAAAGTTAAATTAGAAAAAGTAGAACATGATGTATTAAAAGAACAAATTATTGCACATCTTAAAGATGCTTGGAAATATACAGAATCACCAGATTTAGAGTACATTAAAGACCAAGCAATGGATTTCTGTAAGAATCAAGAAATTAAAAAAGCAATTTTATCATCTGTTGAATTATTAAAGCAAGGCGATTATGACGGAATCAAAGCGAGAGTTGATGGAGCTTTAAAAGCTGGAGCGGATAAAGATATCGGCCATGATTATATGACTCAGATAGACGTAAGGTATACAGAATCAGTACGAGATGTACAATCAACTCCCTGGGAAGTTATAAATGAATTAACTGATGGCGGATTAGGAAAAGGCGAGCTAGGAGTAATGGTTGCACCAGCTGGTATTGGTAAATCATGGGCATTAATGAATGTTGGAGCTCATCTAGTCAAACAAGGTAAAACAGTATTACATTATACATTAGAGTTAAATCAAGCTTATGTAGGATTAAGATATGATTCAGTTATAACAGGAATAGCAAATCAAAATCTAAAACATTATCAAGCTGATATAAAAGAACAAATAGAAAAATTAACAGGTGAGTTAATTATTAAACATTATCCAACTAAATCAGTTTCTGTAATGGGAATTAGAGCTCATGTTGAAAAATGTATAATGCAAGATAAGAAACCCGATGTTATTATAGTAGATTACGCAGATTTGTTAAGAGGCCATGGTCAAGAAAAAAGACATGAATTGGAAGGTATATATGAAGAACTCAGAGGTATGGCTGGAGAATATGATATACCAGTCTGGACAGCATCCCAAGCAAATAGATCAGCTTTAGAAGAAGATGTTATTGATGCGAGTAAGATATCCGAGTCATATGGTAAAGTAATGGTTGCAGATTTTGTATTGTCATTATCTAGAAAGGTGCAAGATAAATTAGCTGGTACTGGAAGATGGCATGTTATTAAAAATAGATTTGGACCTGATGGTATTACATTACCAAGTAAGATGAATACATCGAATGGACAGTTTCATATATATGCAGATACATCAATTGGAGGAAAAGAAACACAGAAGCAAATGGATGGCGGAGATAACTTGGCCAGACAGTTATTAGCTAGAAAATATCAAGAAACACAAAACGAAGGTTTTGAATAAAAATATTAAAAAAAAGTATCATAGATTAGCCTTGTATGCGCGCATGCAACATATTTATATTAAAAATTAGTTCATTTAAGTAGCTTTCAGCTAAGATTTTACATTTAACCAGAGAAAAAAAGAAAAACCTATGGACATATCCAATCAGATTTTATCAGAAATTATAGTTCACATGAAGTATGCAAAATTCTTACCTAATAAAGATAGACGCGAAACTTGGACAGAATTAGTGACTAGAAATAGAAAAATGCATCTAAAAAAATATCCAGAGTTGAAAGATGAAATTATGAAAGCATATAAACTAGTTCTTAAGAAAAAGATTTTACCATCAATGAGGAGTATGCAATTTGCAGGAAAACCAATTGAGATATCTCCGAATAGAGTTTTTAATTGTGCTTATTTACCAATAGATGATTGGAGAGCATTTAGTGAAACAATGTTTTTGTTGTTAGGCGGAACAGGAGTAGGATATTCAGTACAAAAACATCATGTAGAAGAACTACCAGAAATCAGAAAACCTAATCCAAATAGAAAAAGAAGATTTCTAATTGCAGATTCAATTGAAGGATGGGCAGATGCAGTTAAGATTTTAGTAAAATCATATTTCTTTNACGGCTCAACAATTAAATTTGATTTTTCGGATATTAGACCAAAAGGTGCAAGATTAGTAACATCAGGCGGGAAAGCACCAGGACCACAACCCTTAAAAGAGTGTCTTGTTAAAATAAAGGGAATGTTACATGAAAAAGAAAATGGAGACAAGTTATCGCCTATTGAAGTACATGATATTGTTTGCCATATTGCAGATGCAGTATTGGCTGGTGGTATAAGAAGAGCTGCTTTAATTAGTTTATTTAGTGCCGATGATAACGAGATGATTTCTTCTAAAGCCGGCAATTGGTGGGAATTAAACCCTCAGAGAGGTAGAGCAAATAATTCTGCTTGTTTAATGAGACATAGAGTTACAAAAGAATTCTTTTTAGATTTATGGAAAAGAGTTGAATTATCAGGAGCAGGAGAACCAGGAATTTACTTATCTAATGATAAAGATTGGGGAACTAACCCTTGTTGTGAAATTGCCCTAAGACCTTTTCAATTTTGTAATCTTTGTGAAGTAAATGTTTCAAATATAGAATCACAAGAAGACTTAAATGCAAGAGTAAAAGCGGCAGCATTCGTCGGTACACTTCAAGCAGGGTATACAGAATTTCATTATTTAAGACCTATCTGGCAACGAACTACCGAAAAAGAAGCACTTATAGGTGTTAGTATGACAGGTATAGGGTCTGGAACAGTGTTAGATTATGATATGAAACAAGCCGCTAAAGTTGTTAAAGACGAAAATATTAGAGTTGCAAAGTTAATTGGAATTAAAAATGCAGCAAGATGTACCACAGTAAAGCCTGCAGGAACAACATCATTAACATTAGGAACTTCATCTGGTATTCATGCATGGCATAATGATTTTTATATTAGAAGATTGAGAGTTGGGAAAAACGAATCAATATATCAATATTTAAATGATTATCATCCAGAACTAGTACAAGATGAATATTTTAGACCACATGATACTGCAGTTATTGAAATACCACAAAAGGCCCCAGACGGTGCAATATTAAGAACAGAATCTCCCTTCCAACTTTTAGAACGAGTCAAAAAGGTTGCAATCGAATGGATTAAGCCAGGCCACAGATCAGGAAATAATACACATAATATATCTGCAACAATTTCATTAAGAGATCATGAATGGAATGCAGCAGGAGAATGGTTGTGGGAAAATAAAAATTATTATAATGGACTTTCAGTTCTCCCATACGACGGAGGATCTTATATACAAGCTCCATTTGAAGATATTGATAAAGAAACATATGATAAATTAATGTTGCCATTAGAAACAATTGATTTATCACAAATCATCGAAACAGATGACGAAACAGACCATAAAAATGAATTAGCATGTGCAGGAGGCGCATGTGAACTAGTGTAACATTTAAAGTAAAATACTAATTAAAAATAATAGTTATGAAAGATTTTAGATTTAAAGATGTTGATATAATATTCAACATTAAAAAACTTCCTCATTATGATCAAGAATATTTAAGAACAATGATATTCGAAACAATAGGAGAACGTTCAGTAAAAAATACAGGACAGAGTTTTAAAGATTATTATCCTAATGCTAATAATTTCAGTTTATTTAATGANCATACCGTAATGTTAAATTATATGTCGGAATTTTATGACGAGCATTCATGCACTGCATCTCATTTATTAGATGGCAAGAAATATTACTTTGTATGGACACATTCTGCATAAATCATTAGGATTTATGAACATTTTTTCTTATATTAAATAAACAAAAGAAGTTATAATGGCAAAATATCAATCAACTAAATTATTCGATAATTATTCAGTAGCAATTAGACAATGGAAAGCATCACATTCACATTGTGAATTACTTCATGGCTATGCATTGAAATTCAAAGTTTGGTTTGAATCAATTGAACCAATCGAAGAAGGTCAATTAGATGAAATGAATTGGATTATGGATTATGGAGGGTTCAAATCTACAGATGCAGAACCGACTCCTGGAAATGGGTTAAAAGATTGGATGAATCATATGTGGGACCATACATTACTAATTGAGAAAGATGATCCATATTTGGATTTCTTTCAATCAGCTGCAATGGAAGGTATTTGTAGTTTAAGAGTTATGGATAAGATGGGAGCCGAATCATGTGCTAAATTAGTATATGATAAGTTTAATGATGTAATGTCCAAAACTGGTGGTGGTAGAGTAAAAGTAACAAAAGTAGAATGTTGGGAAGCAGACAGAAATTCATCAATATATTGTGAATAAAAGAATAAAAGATTATAATGAAGTATTACCTGTATTAGAATTATATAGGTGTGTACAATCTGAAGGTAGTAGAGTAGGCATGCCCACCATTTCAGTTAGAACAACAGGCTGTACTCATAGATGTTGGTTTGGAGAAGGAGGTTGGTGTGATAGTTGGTATACAAGTATACATCCAGAGAAAGGTACACACACATTTAATGATATTGTAAATATTTATGACGAGAACCCACAAATAAAAGAAATGATGTTAACAGGAGGTTCTCCAACAATGCATCCAGCATTAGTGAATGAATTAACTCATCTTGCACATGAAAGAGGAATTATTATTACAATTGAAACTGAAGGTAGTCATTTTGTAGAAACAGATTATCCAATTGATTTAATTAGTTTAAGTCCTAAATTTGAAAATAGTAATCCAAAATTAGGAATCATGACTCCGGGTAGAAGAGTTGTAGATCAGAGATTTATTGATACTCATAATAGGAAAAGATTAAATCTTGATGCAATGAAGCAAATGATAATGTTTCATAAAGATTATCATTACAAGCCAGTATGGGACGGAACAGAAGAGAATCTTGAAGAAATAGAAAATTTTAGAACATTGATAGGAGCTCCTAAAGACAAAACATATATAATGCCTGCCGGAGATACTAGAGAGACATTACTAAAAATGTATCCTATAGTATTTGAAATGGTAGCAAAACATGGTTATAATATGACAGGAAGAGATCATATTATAGCATATGATACAGAACGAATGGTATAACAAAAAAAAAGGAAAATTATGAAAATGAAACCAATGGGTGATCAATTATTACTTGAACCTAAAGAAAATGAAAATAAAACAAAAAGTGGAATTATTTTGACAGCAGATTCTGCAGTATACGGATATGCTAACGTAGTATCAGTGGGTCCTGGATTATATACACAAACAGGAGATAGAATTCCAATGACTTGTAAAATCGGCGATACTGTAATTGCGCCTGCGAGATTGTTAAGTGGTAAAAATGGAAATGAAATCGAACTTGGTGACAAAAAATACGTATTAGTAAGAGAATCAGAAATATCAATGATATCAAATGGATAAAAAATTAAATTTAGAATTAGTAAAAGAAGGGTTTGCAAATGGAGTTGCAAAAGGCCGTCCTTTAACAATAAAAGAAAAAGAAGATATGATTTTTGCAGCTACAAAAGCTTTTGGGAAGTTTTTAGATGCATTGAAAGTAGATTGGCGAAACGATCCCAATTCAGATAAAACTCCATATAGAGTTGCAAAAGCATATGTTAGAGATTTATGGTCAGGTAGATATGAAGCTCCACCTGCCATAACAACATTTCCAAGTGATGGATATGATGGTATGGTATTTGAAGGAGGAATTCCTTTAACTAGTATGTGTTCACATCACCATCAAACTATTATGGGTAAAGTACATGTTGCATATATTCCAGGAAAGGATAGTCATGTAATTGGTTTATCTAAATTAAATAGATTAGTAGAACATTTTGCAAGAAGAGGTGCTATACAAGAACAATTAACAGTTGCAATTCATAATGCAATTAATTTAATTATTAATGACAATGCAGGTGCAGCAGTTATGATAGATGCAACTCACAATTGTGTACAATGTAGAGGAGTTAAACATGGAGGCGCGACTATGAAAACAAGTAAGTTGACAGGTGCATTCAAAAAAGACCCATCTACAAGAAATGAATTTTATGAATTTGTAAAAGGTTATTAGTGAAGATAATAATTCCAGAATATAAAATAGAGAGGCGTGTAAGAGCCATGGCCCACAAAATTTCAGAAGAACATAAATCTTCCGGAGATTCATTACCACCAGTNATGATATGTGTGTTAAATGGAGGNTTTATGTTTTTTACAGATTTAGTNAAAGATATGGGTATAGATGTATCTATAGATTTTATTNGAGCTAAATCATATGAAGGAAAAGATAATTCAGGTGGTGTTAAATTTACAAAAGATTTAGAATTACATTGTAAAGGAAGAAGTGTTTATATTGTAGATGATATAGTTGACACAGGTAAAACAATGTTAGAAATTTTACTTAAAGTAAATGATATGATGCCATCAGCTGTAAAAATTGTTACGTTATTAAAAAGAAAAGAAAATAGTCCACCAGTAGATCATTTTTGTTTCGAAATAGATAAAGAATGGGTAGTAGGATATGGATTAGACGATAACGGATTAAAAAGAAATTATAGAAACATTTATAAAATTAATTAATGTATCAAGCAGTAGCATATCATAAAAGAACTAATAAGGTACACATATGGGATGATCAAAAAGGTCATATTACTATTGACTATAAACCATATGCATATCGAAAATCTAGTTACGGTAAATTAGTTGCATTAGACGGACAACGAGTTAATAAGATATATAATCCAGATCGAGAAGAGAACGGATTATATGAATCTGATATTAATCCTGAAATGAGAACCTTAATAGATTTATATACAGATTCAGATGAAGCATCTACAGGACATACTCCATTATTTATTGATATTGAAGTTGATATTGAATCTGGATTTCCGACTCCAGAAAAGGCAGAAAATGAAGTTACTTCGATTGCAATCTATGATGAAGCTGGAGATCAAAGATGTGTTTGGATTTTAGATAAAGATGGCGTAGTTGAAAATGTATCTAAGCCAGGATATGAAGTTACTTCGTGTTCAGATGAAAGAACATTGTTATCTAGATTTTTAGTTAAATATCAAGAAATACGACCTACTTTAATTACTGGTTGGAATATTGATTTCTTTGATATTCCTTATCTTTATAATAGAATGTGTCATATAATAGGAGAAAAACAAGCGAGATGCTTATCTCCAATAAATGATGTTATTTGGTTAAAACATAGAAATAGATATAGAATATCTGGAGTGTCATGTTTAGATTATATGGCATTATATAAGAACTTTACATACAATCAAGAGTCTAGTTATTCACTTGAAGCTATATCTCAAAAAGAATTAGGTAAAGGTAAAATAAAGTATGAAGGTTCATTAAATGACTTAATGAGAAATGATATTCAAGGTTATATTGATTATAACATGAACGATGTTGATTTAGTGTACGAAATAGATCAGAAAATGAAACTAATGGACTTAGCAAGAAGTATATGTCATAAAGGCCATGTTCCATATGAAGACTTTTTATTTCCAACTAGATATTTAGATGGAGCGGCATTAACATATTTGAAACGATTAAATATCGTTTCTCCTAGTAGAAGACCTAGATCTACTGAAGAATTAAATTTATTAGGAGCATATGTGAAAGCGCCTAATCCAGGTAGATATAAATGGGTATATGACCTTGATTTAACATCATTGTATCCTAGTATTATTATGACACTTAACGTGTCTCCAGAAACTAAAGTAACTAAACTAGAAAAGTTTGATGGCAACATTTATGTAAAAGACAAAGGACAACACTATTCGGACCAATGGAATGGTTGGGAGACTAGTCAAGATTTAAGAAATTATCTAGAAAAAAATAAATATTCAATTGCAGCTAACGGTGTTGTATATGATACACAAATAAAAGGGTTCTTGCCAAGTATATTAGATAAATGGATGGCTGAAAGAGTTGAATATAAAAATTTAAGAAAGAAATACGAAAAAGAAGGGGAACATGCTAAAGCAGAGTATTTTGATAGAATGCAGTTAGTAACTAAAATTCTTTTGAATTCATTCTATGGAGTATTAGGTAATCCTAGTTTTAGATTTTTTGACCCCGATAATGCAGTGGCCATTACAAGTACTGGACAACAATTGATTAAGTTTACGGCTGATATAGGTAATAAGTTTTATACAAAAGAATTAAATGTAAATAAAGATTATTGTATTTATACTGATACAGATTCAACCTTCTTTTCGTCATTACCAATTATAGAAAAACGTTATCCAGACTATGATATATCAGACGAAAAATGGATGTCAGAAAAAACTATTGATATAGCAGATGAAGTTCAGAATTTTATCAATCATTCATATGATATATACAGTAAACGATTCCATAATGCAGATATTCATAGATTTGATATTAAACAAGAAAATGTTGCTAAAGCTGGTTTATGGATTGCAAAGAAAAGATATGCACAATGGATAATTAATGTTGAAGGACATACTGTATCAAAATTAGATGTTAAAGGATTAGACGTTGTCCGATCATCATTCCCACCTTCATTCAGAAAATTTATGGCAGAGATATTAAAAGATATCTTGAATGATATTGATAAAGTAGATCTAGATGAAAAAATTCTTAACTTTAAAGAACATATGAAAACATTACCATTAATGGAAGTTATGTTTCCGATCGGAGTTAAGAATGTTAAAAAATATACAAGGAAAGGAGATGAACCTTTTGCAATAAGAATGAAGGGAACTCCTGTACATGTAAAATCTGCTTTGAATTATAATGATATGTTAAAACATCATAAAGTAAAAACCATACGTGGTATAATCAATGGAGAAAAAATAAAATGGACTTATTTGAAAACTAATCAAATGGGCTTAGAAACAATGGCTTTAAAGGGTTATGATGACCCTAAGCCTATAGAGAAATTTGTAGAACAACATATCAATCATGATAAAGTTTTCAAATCAGCGTTTGCAAACAAATTGAATGATTTTTATGGAGCAATGAAATGGGGGAAGGTCCCCGAAAATAATAATTTAGGTAAGTTTTTTGCATTCAACTAAATGATTGTATCAATTAAAATAATAGGAGAAATATTATGGAAACAATTTTAACAGTTTTAAGTACACTTGGAGTGGGTGCGTTAGCGTATGCGTTCGCGGGTGTGATAAGGTTGAGCAGAAGGGTCAGTGATCTGGAGCTAGTAAGAATGGAAGTAATCGATCTTGAACGACAATTTGAAAGAAAAGTTGAGACAGAAATTCAAGATCGGGAAGAAGGAGATACCACTATTCACAGACGAATAGATGAATATCAAGTTCAAGTAGAAAGTAATACAGATAGACGTTTTGATAACGTTTGGTCTGAGGTCCATAAATTGGACAAAACAATCAATCCGAATAAGGATTTAATAAAAGGATTAACTAAATAGTTTAGTTAACATTTAGATGAAATTATTTGGTTGTTTGCAAAAAATTTATTATATTAAAATAAAAAGTAATGATAGGATTTAAAGATTATTGGTATGGAAAAGAATGTGAAGGCAGATTAACAGATGTTGAAACATTATTTATAGCTGATTTACAAGCTTTTTGGGAACAAGAATCAATACCAGGCGGAACAACCTCGCCTCATATATATTTTTGTTCCGGAGCCACTGAACAAATCATTAACGGCCATGACCATTATGACTGGGAATGGTTAGATGAATATATAGGTAAATGGAATAAAATAATCACATTAGAAGTTACTCCAGGTATGTTAGAAAAGATACCTGCAATGATTAGAATTAAAGTACATATAATGTACATGATGAATGAAAAGGATGTGCGATTATTAAAAAAGAATGATAGTATAAAAGTTGTATATGATGATTATTCTTTATATTGTGCAAGCGTACAAAATATGCAACATGTAACACCAGACGATTATAAACATGACAGAATTGAATAATATTTGGATAGTTGATTTAGAAGCTGTCGAATCTAGATATACTGGGCAATGGAAACACTATTTTCCTGATTTAATGAGAAAACTAGGTTTTGGAGAATATAATGTACGAGTAATAGAAGGACCCACAGACATTCCTGAAGCAACTACTCCAGGAGCATTTTTAAATTTTGGAGGCACTAATATTTACAAGAGTGCACAAATGGTTAAAATAGGCAGATTGTTTTGTGATAACGAAGTTAAGCCTGGAGACCATTTTATTTATACAGATGCATGGAACCCAAGTATCATTCAATTGAAATATATGAGTCAATTGTTAGAAATACCAATTAAGATTCACGGTCTTTGGCATGCTGGTAATTATGACCCAAATGACTTTTTAGGTAGATTAATTAAAGATAAATGGGTTAAGACATTTGAAAAATCATTAGCTCAAACAATAGATTACAATTGGTTTGCATCAGATGATCATTTGAAAATGTTTAGAGATAATTTTGGTTATGATGATATTGAATGTTTTAGAACAGGATGGCCGATGGAGTATTTATATAAAATGTTTAAGCCACAACCTAAAGAAGACATTATATTATTTCCACATAGAATGGCTCCAGAAAAACAACCAGAGATATTTGAAGATTTAGCTAAATCGTTACCAGAAACATATAAATGTATAATATGTCAAGAACATAATTTTAGTAAAAAAGAATATCATAGTCTATTAGAAAGGTCTAAAATGGTATTCTCTGCAAATCTTCAAGAGACATTAGGTATTTCATGCTATGAAGGAGCATTAGCAGGNGCGATACCAATGGTTCCAGACAGGTTAAGTTATACAGAAATGTATTCAGATGATTTCAAATATCCAAGTGAATGGACAGAGTCATGGGAATCGTATATGAAGAATAAGGATAGATTGATATCAACAATTATAGAATATATAGAACATCATGATCATTATAAGAAACAAGTAAAAGAATTAGCAAATAGTTTACATGAGAATTATTTTTCATGTAATGGGTTAAGAAAAGTATTATTTAATGAGTAAAGAAAAAGAATTTATTTACTTCCCGTCATTATCGGCCGGAGGATTTGCATCAGCATTAATTAAAGATGATAAATTATCATCAGGTACTCCATGTAGGTTTTATGACAATGAATATCCAGAATCATTTAGACATAAGTACTTTCTAGTTACTGCAGGCCATTATTACAAGAAGATGGATATTAGAGAACAGATGGGATTAGGAAAAGACACATTAGTGTTCGGTGACTCCGGAGGATATCAAATAGCTACAGGAGCATTAAAATATAGTCATGATTTACGTGAAAAGATATTCCATTGGTTAGAAGCCAATTCAGATGTAGCAGCTAATTTAGATATTCCACCTAAAACAGTTTATGAAAATAAATTTTATGAATGTGCAGATATTAGTTTTGATAATTTTGCTTGGTTTGAAAAGAACCAAACAGGAAAGACAAAATACTTAAATATGCTACAAGGTTCTAATCCACAAGAGTATGACTGGTGGTATCAGAAATTTAAGCATTTTGAATTTCAAGGTTGGGCAATAGGAGGACCACAAAAGTTAGTTGATTTTATGTGGGCATTAGCTTTAATGTTAAAAAATAGAGAATTCGAAAAAGTAAATTTAGAATATTTACATTTACTAGGTATTTCTAAAATATCTGATTTCTTTATTTTATCAACAATACAAAAGAATTTGAATAAACATTTTGGAAATAGAATAGTAGTTACAACAGATTCAAGTTCGCCTGGCCAATATCCTGTGTATGGAACTTATTTACATTCGCATAATTTTAAGAAATTATCATTTACGGATTTATATATGCCAAAGCCAGGCAAAGATGAAGACGGAAATAAGTTAGAATTAGAAATTCCAGACTTAGAACATGATTTATTAGTTCCATGTAGTTTAGATTGTCCAGCATGTAAAGATTTTAATTGGGGCATGTTAGAAGAATATAATAAAGATGCTGTTCCAAGAATGGTATTACATAATGTTCATGTATTTCAAAATACAATACAAGAAGTAAACAAAATAGTAGCAGCTCATAGAGATGTTGCTCAATATGTTGTTCCAAATAATTTAGCTGCAGTATTAAAAAGCATTTATGAAATGTTTGAAGACCCAGATAAAGCTATTACAACATATGAAAAATATAAACAATACTATCAGAAGTTCGGAGGACAAAGTATAACAACAATGAACAAAGATATTTTTAACCAATTTTTTGAACAAAAGGCAGAATAATATGAAAAAGAACGACTTAATAAATTTTATCAGCAGGTATCACCTAGCTGGAGCAACTACATCAGTAAAATGGGTTGCACAAGATGGAACATTACAAACAAATTTTATCACAGATGATCAAAATGTGATAGGAACTATCAATTCAACTAATCTAGATTTAGGAACTCATGATTTAGGAGTTTATGCAACACCGGCATTAGTAAAGATGTTATCAGCCGTAGGAGATGATTTAACAGTTAATGTCAATGCTGTAGATAAAACAGCTGTCAGTATTGGTATTAATGATAAAGATGTTGATATGACATTTATGTTAGCTGATTTATCAGTTATAAGACAAGTTCCAGATTTAAAAAATACACCTGACTGGAACGCATCAATTAGTATCACTAATGATTTTAGAAATAAATTTATTAAAGCAAAAAATGCATTACCTGAAACAGAAAATTTTGGAATTAAATGTAATAATGATGAAGTAGAAATGATTATAAATTATCAGACTATAAATACTAATAGAATTAAATTCAATTTAGATACACAAGGAAGTACAGACATGTCAGTTATATGTTTTTCATCTACATTATTTAAAGAAATTTTAGTTGCAAATAAAGATGCCGAATCTGGCCGTTTAGAAGTCTCAAGTGCAGGTTTAGCAAGAGTTACCTTTAAAGGTAAAAATTATACATCAACTTATTATTTAGTACAATTACAAACAGCTTAATATGTACGGAAATCAAGAACATACATTATGGGTTGAAAAATTTCGGCCGAGTACATTAGACGGATATGTTGGTAATGAATTAGTTATCAGTAAAGTAAAATTATATCTTGAAAATGGAGATGTTCCGCATCTATTATTTTATGGACCTGCCGGAACAGGTAAAACAACATTAGCAAAGATAATTTCAGGAAATGTTGATGCAGATGTTATGTATATAAATGCATCTGACGAAAATAATATTGAAACGGTTAGG
>JGI25129J35166_1000271_pt1 | contig 17443 bp, 35 predicted proteins | sample ETNvirnome_2_130_FD_35166 | JGI IMG/M metagenome (IMG submission 35166) | reverse complement strand
GCTTGGAAACCTTGGTTAAATAAATTTTCATCAAACCTGATAACTTCGTGCCCTAATTTTTCTAATGATAAAGCTTTGCCCTCTTCATCATATATCTTCTTAAATTTTCCAATAAAAGCTATCTTCATTATAACGCCTCTGTTAATTGAATAAATTTTTCTATTTGAACATCCCTTTCAAAATTGGAGAAATCTGTCATCGGTTGTTTCTTATCTCTGGTTATATTTAATATTTCCCGTTTCCACGCAGCTGGATTTCTATAGTCTTTCACTGTGTATGGAGTCATTTGGTCTTCCAACACTGGCCCTCGAGCTGCGCCTAGAACTGGAATACCTGCTAGCTGAGCCTCTATTACCACCCTTCCAAAGGTTCCGTGCAAATTAGGATAAAGCCATATACTAACATCTTCATAGATTTCCTGAGCATCTTTACACATCCCTGTCAATTTAACATTACGTGGAAGAGGACGCTGTGAATGAGTTCCTTCGTATCCTACTATCTTAAATTGTTGTCTAGGCATTCTTTCTGCTATATCTAAAAAGATTTCACTTCCATCGGGCCACGATAATTTATTCATCGCAATGTATTTTCTTTCTTTTAGTTCAATATTAGAATAATATTCTGAATCGATAAAGGGATAGATATATTCACTTTGTAAGCCGTGTTCTTCTTTAAACATTTTGGAAGTCCATTTGGAATTACCTAATATTAGAGAAGCTTTTCTTAATGCGCGTCCGTGTTCTTCATACCCTGTGATTCTATGAGGACATTTTTTACACTTTTGTTCACATTGAGATAAGAATACAGGGTCATTATATACCTTTCTACATACATTTTCCAATGAACGAATAAAAACAACAGATGGTTTNCCAAANTGTTCTGCTTTGTTTATAGTTACAGCGGCCCAATTGAGCTGAGTAACNACTATATCGTGGTGCTCAATCGTGTNTACAAGTTCTTCACTGTAATTACCAGTACAAATATGGCTTACAGGATGACCCCTCTTTCTTAATTGGGTTATTAATGTAACAATACTTTGTTCTGCTCCCCCTAAGATAGGGTATAAATTTTGCATCACNAAGATGAAGCTTTTCTTCATTTGTAATCAGTTAGTACCCGACTACCAGAAACAGGATATCTTTTAGATTTACTAGTGAGGAGACCCATCACTCATAAGCATTAGAAGCAGAAGCAACAGGTTCAACTTTTTGCTCAACCTTTTTTTCTTCTACAACTTCTTCAACTACTTCCTCTTCCTTTTCTTCTTCTGCAACTTCTTTGTCTTTCTTTTTTTTGTCCATAATTATTTCCTCTTTTTATATCTAAGCTTCTTCTTCTTCACTTTCGTTGGCAGGTTCTTCCCCTTCCCGTATTTCTTCGCCCACTTCCGGGCTAATCGGGGCTTCTTGGAGAAAAGATAGCGNTTCTGGGCTTTGCTTTTGGACGGCATTTAAAATCGCCTCTAATTGCTGGACCCTTGCTAGAAGGTTNCTATTTTGCGTTGTTAACCAATTAAGGTTTTCCGACATTTCAGTCACATCTATGTTTTCAGACATTTCTATCCTCCGCAACCGCAATACTTGTGTTGACAAACATTTAGTTGCAATAACCTATTCTTCGAAAACCTATTTATAGCCTTCGCTCGAATATTGTTAATCTGATATCCCGCCGTACCATCGTCATTATACCAGCCGTACTTTTCACCGGGTTCATTGAATATAGATTGGAAGACGAATGCAATGTCATTGTCCTTCCAACCTGCACTTATCAATTCTGTTGCTATAGCAGTATTTTCCATATGACCACAGTGGCTCTTTTCTATAGAATCATTGATAAGATTGGATATGCATTTCCGTATGGGAAGATAATTTACTACACTATCGGAATTATTATGCCCATTGTTAAATTTATTTTTACGCTGATGTATTTGAGATAACAAATATTCTATGGTATTGGTAGAACGATAAGGAATTTCTAGTTCATCACAGACAAAGAATAGAAAGGACATTAAAGCTTGTCTATTATGAGGACCGGGATATTCAAAGGGTTCAGAGCGAGGCCACTGAGATAATTCTATTATTTTGTCCATAGAACAATCCAACATTTCTTCAACTTCTATTTGTATACAGTATTTACCTGAAGGTTCTTTAGTCTTTTTGTTTAAATAGGGGGTGTTAGACATACGCCTCATACAACTGACGCTATTATTAATACACTGTGTATCCAATGTAGTTAAAACATATTCCCTTTTTAAAAACATAAGGTAGTCCCTGATGGATTTGCGTTTCAATTCAAAAGGTAAGTCAATAGGAGAAGGAAAATCTATGTTAAGCTGGAAGCCCCGTCCTCCCGTGAAAAAGATACGAGGAATTATATTGCGTGGCATACAGTATCGACGATATAATTTTCTAACATCCTTCAAACATTTACTGATGTCAGTATTATGGTCAAAATCAAACCATAATGTAGTGATAACTGCACTATCGTAAACGGTCTTAGTNTTTATNCCTTCATTAAAAGCATACACACTAACATAGCAGTTGTTTACATTAGCGTGTTTTTCCCGGAGCTCTTCAAGTCTTTGAGTCGTTTCGACCCTTTCGATTCGAGCTGGGATTCCAAATTCTCTAAACATTCCAATTCCTCCATTTCAACAACCCACGATGTGGGGATGCATATAAAATCTACGCCATCACAGTCAGTGTAATGATATACAACAATAATTGCTCTTTCATCCTGTGCGACTACTTCTCCTATTGTTTCACAATATGATAAGTGTTCACTTGGGTCTTTGAGATTTATTTTATTTTGCCCTCGTTCATTGACAGCATCTAACCATTTCACTTTATATAGAGGGCCGTTTTCACCTAACATTCTTTTTCCTCTGCAGTTATTTCCTTCTTCCATTCTTCAAAAAGACCTGCAATGATATAAACATCATCACTATGCCCAAAATATTTGCAATTGGCGGGTGTTTCATCTACAAATACAGGAGTGCGTGGTCTATCAAATATCAACCTATCATAGGGAATTTGATTTATCTTTAACCACGATTCTGTCTTCATTTTTACTTCCAATTCATTACAACGACGGGTCCAGATAGTAATATAATGACCTTCTTTCTTGAGCCATAGCATAAATTCTGTTACATTAGCAAGTGGTCGGCATAGATTGAAATCAGCGTGAGGAGAACAGATGACGTGTTCTAATTCAAAGACTATGTTCATCGATTCACCGGCACAGGATTTACCTTTACTTTCTTTATCCACTCTTTCCATTTGGGAGCTATTGCATTATTCCAATCATAGTATTTCTGAGCATATTTACGAGCATTCTTACCGTGCTTTTTGAGGACTTGACGGTTCTTATAATAATATTCTATGGCGTCAGCTCCTAATACTTCATCCCAAAGAGCTCGCATTGGAGCTGCTCTGATGGGAGTGTCCCACATCAAATCTTTATAGGGTACTAGGATTCCCCTATCTCCAATTATGTTTTCTGTTCCTCCATCTCTACCGTGGGGTAATAATTTATCAGGAGGACATTCGGGAACCTTTGCTCCTACGATTTCATAACTTGTAGTATAATCACAGATGATGTTAGGAATTCCACAAGACATTGCTTCTACTGTGGGAATACCAAACCCTTCGCCACCTGTTGGAAGGGCGTGAACATCAAACAGATTGTATATATCTACCATCCCTGCATCATCAGGGTTCTGTCCCTTCTCAAGATTACCCATAGTAGGAGGAATCATATAATCTTTTATATCGTATACGTGCTCACTAGACATATATTCAATATTCCATCCCATATGGTCTATCCAATCCATATGAAGCATTAATTTGGCGTCATCCGGTGTGAGTTTATTCCTTTCTACAAATATCTTGAAAGACCTCATCAGTCTAGGAATATTCTTACGGTGTTGATTGCGTGCTACACATCCTACAATAAAACAATCAGGGTCTGGTTTTTGAATATCTTTAGGTTTAAAGAATTCCGTATCTACTCCGTGAGAAATAACTGTGGTCTTCTTTCCATAACCATCGAAATCAGCATCCATAACTGTCTGTCCGTAGTATGACATAGCAACAGGATAATCTACCTGTTCTAATGTANGGAGCCAGTTGGGGATTGAAGGNTGTCCATCTATAGGAATAATGGANCCGACCTTNTATCTATCTTTCCGTGTCATTTTATAAGCTTGTTTNGAAAGCTTCTGGAATTCTGCTCGAGTGAGAGGTTTACCTTCTTCACTGATAGTTGGTAAATTAACACCTGTGGGTTTCTTGGCATCTGTTACATACTTGAACATTTGAATATCTAAATGGGTAAAAATCAAATCGGGTTTAAATTGTTCNCACCATTGGGGGAAAGATTTTTCACCAAACTTTTCTTCACCGGGATGTAATAGAGGAAGNAATTCTATATTGACCAGATTCTTACTGCCCAAAGGCCANTTTATTTTATAATCAGGGTCGTGCTTGGGGTTTTGACATCCTGCATATCCTACTGTGTGCCCTTCTTGAGCAAAAATGGCCGCTATACAGCGGGTGTTCGTACCAAACCCTGTGGGTGCCCACGGGCTATCTGACAGCATCATTATTCTCATTTCATACCTCTTATTCGTTCTTTACATCGTCACCAGCTTGCTTTATTGCAATGATGTTGACTTTATTTACTATAACTTTCCCTCGTTCACCTACTAAGAAAACAAAATTATCATCGTCTGCTTTAATTTTGCCTCTTCCAACCTTTTCCTTATCTCCTTCGCTCCACACAATCTTGCATTCTNGTGTTCTATCAATNGTAGACAGAATTAATGAGAGCATATGGTCCGACATTTTTTCTTCAGTCATTTCTTTCACCTGCACATTTTAAATGTGTTGATATAAACATAACCAAAGTAGATATATAAAGTCTATGCTAGTTTCTTAAATTGATTAAGTGGAATAAAAGCATAGTGATTTAGCTCTAGCGCTCCTCTATCAGTTCGAGCGTTGTATCCAAAGTGCATCCTTGCATTGCATAAATTCAATAGATATATACCATCCGTAAAATTGAGAGCAATGAATGCTTTATGTCCCAACCCGATAAGTTTCAATGCTTTTCGGATTTTGCTAGCCGGAACAATTGTTTCTTCATAATCTTCATATCCAATACGTCGTGACTTGATTTCTATGAAACAGCACTTGTCTTCTTGCCACGCACAGTAATCAAAACTGTCATACTTTTCTAACTTCTTGAATTTTCCGTGGTCGCTCAATTCTTTAGAAACAAACTTCATTGTATATTGTTCTCTTTTTAAACCCCATTCTAAATCTTTATTGATATTCACCATTCTACACCCCATATGCTAAGCAACATAAATATTTGTATCCATCCATAACTAAATTCATTCCAACTCATCCTTTCCCTTCTTCCCCAACAACCATATTGGAGGTCGTCTATCATATTCATCTACATACCAGTCATATATCCATTTCCGTATGTCTTTTTCTTTTACTTCCCAATGGTCAAGTATTATTTTATTATATAAATATTCACTTAGTTTCATTTAATTTCCTCCATACCAAGTATAATAAACCTAATAGAGGACCATCTATTATTGCAAAGAATAATAGCCATTCGGTTACCGTCATTTTATCTCATCCCACGTTGTTGTGTGACATTTAGGGCACGACCATCCTTCTAGCATCTTTCCGTAATCTACGTCAACTCCACGGCGAAACATTGGAGTACCGCATTCTTTACATATTTTATTAGCAGTTACTTTCTTCATACAAACTCCATCAAACTCTGTTGATTCTTATCAAGAACCGTTATTGGAACTTTCTTTTTGACCCATCGTTCAAGGCTGAATTTCTTCATCAGTGAAGTGACGATGTTCCAGTGGTATTTAATATCTATGTCGTCCTTAGATTTGACAAATTGTTCCAAATGATACCCATCCATCGTCTTATAATACATAAAAGTAGTACCGGGACCCACCTCCATTCCTATTTTAGCAGCATCCCTCGCTAGCTGTACCACGAGGTCGTTTTCAGACTTGTATTCGCTGAGTTTTTGATTCATTGTCCGCTGTTGTTTAAAATCACTAAGCTCATACCTATCCAGATTATATATATTATCCATAAATTGTTTATCTACACTCTTGCTCATTGCTGCTTCGATGATTTCATCAATTATCTTTTTATAGAACATTGAACGACTTTTGGATTTGAATGTACTTCCGTGCCGTGTTAGTGTACCGTCGAGATTTCTTAATACATAATTGCCAATCTGGAGCCAGTATCCTTCTTTAAATTCTTCCTTCTCTACTTCTATCCATTCTGATTCAGACAAGGGAAAGACGATACCCATCGCTTTCTGTAATTCGTTATTGACCCATTCAATGTCCACATCCATAGATAAATTAACACCATCAGTGTGTATATAGACCACTGTATTGTCTCCATATCGTTTTTGTATTAATGACTTGGCTCCCATTATCAACCACCGTGCAATTCCTGTAATGGCTACGCCTACTGAGATATCCCCGTATGTCATATAGAGATTAGTGTTAGCACCATAAAATGTATTGACCATAATTTTTAAGGCATTGGATTTACTCTTAGATTCGTGACTATCCTGATGTTTAAATGGTTCCCTCAGGTCTTTAAATTCTTTAGACATTTGATAAAGACAAGACTTATGGCTTTGGTCTACTTTAATTATTACATTCTTGTTCAATACATTATCGGGGATAGTAAGTAACATCGAGTTAGGGGTAGTGGTACAACCAAATTCATTTATATTGTAATTTTCATATCCTATGATACGCGTGGTATCGGGTCCTAGATTTAATGCCATAGCAATACTGGGATACATCGATTTAAAATCTATCTTTATGTTTCGTGGATGAAATCCAGGTCTATATAGTTTAATATGTGCTGCCTGAAAACTTTTTATATCTGGATGACGGTCAATGTTTTTATCTAATGTTAATATCTTTTGTTTATATAGAGCCCTCCCCTGAAGTATTTTAGTAATAAAGTTATCTGGACCGTTAATATACATTTCAAGAGGGACTCTTAGAAATTCAGCGATAAACTTATGTTGAGGAAAGTAGTGATTAAATAAAAATTTGGTACAGTCGCAGTCACTCAAAACATATTCTTCTATTTCCTCTTCGGAGTATTGAAGTATATCTTTAGCTGCAAAGTTTAATTCAATAGGATTTAATCCATAAAATCTGGAGACATTTTTAAGACTTTTACTTTGGCCTGACAATGCATAGTCACGACCTACAAAATTATAAACGTCTACTATTATACGTCCCCACGCTTGAAGCTTTGCTCGCTTATGGTAGGAAAAATCTGATTCCCACCCAAACGTAGCATTGTTTTCGCGGTTAAGGTATGGCTTTAATTGAATTCCATTTACCTTAGCACGTGCAAAAAGCTGAGGGAAATCATATCCAATAACATTATAACCGTAAAGAATATCAGGGTCATATTCTTTTATGAAATCTAAGAATTTTAAAATGGCTTCCTTATCACTTTCCCCGTCCCACGTGAAAACCCTGCGGTCTCCAGCTCCTGTTACTACACCTATAGCTACGATAGGGTGCTTTTCACCCTTAGGAAAAGAACCATCGGATGAATGAACTTCAAGGTCAAACCCCAAAGAAGATGGTTCTGCTCCTGCAAAACCAGTAAAAAAGTCGGGATGTTCTATGCATATTCGTTCCAATTCATTATTAATTACCCCATCTATCTTAGCAGTAGGTCCAATTAAATCTGGATTGAGTTCACTTGCATTCTCTACAAGATGTTTCTTGAATGGAATTTTTTTATTCCTACCTAGAACATTATAAAGTCCACCATCACCCCTTACATAATAATAATGTTCACGAGGAGAGGGAACTATTATTTTATCTCTCCCTCTTCCCCATATGATTACATTCTGTTTGCGTGTCTGTCGATTGAAAGAATTGCGACCAGAAATTGCTATCAAAGGAATATTCATAGTTTAATATCCATATTTTCAGGGAGTAGGCCGTCTCTTTTTAAAACTTCTTGCTGAGTTTTAATATAACGATAAACCAAATCGCCTTTTGAATCCTCTTGGACAGTCCATTTTTTTATTATAAGCAGGTCTCCCTGTCGTACCCATACTTTTTTTTTAAGACGGCCTCCGATTCTTATCATCCGAGTCTTGTTATCTTCACATACAGCTATTAAGCGCGAGCCTCCGCTTAATTCTTTGACCAATGCAAACATTTCACCACGAGGTGCATAAGGTAATCGTATTTTACTCATTCAACCATTCTCCATAGTCTGCTGTGGACGTTTCGTAATCTGGTTTCTTTTTAGGAGAAACTGTAGAATCGGCAGTCAGTATCACCTTTTCCTGCGTGAAGGGATTAGTAACTGGCACTTCATTACAGTGGGTGGTGATATATTCATCAGCTATTTCGGGCCAGCTATCTCTTACTAATTCTTGAGTGGCTCCCATTAAAACAGCCCAATCGATTTTGGTACTGGGTTCTCTAATCAGTGGTGATTTAAAGAAGGACCGCTTCTTCTTATCACTTTCCTCCATCTCCAGGAAACCTAACATTACCAATGATTGTAGCAACGGGTTGATGTTTTTCTGAGCAAAGGGAAGACCTGCAGCCCGAGCTGCTTGTTGAATTTCTTTAGTGGACATCTTTGTAACGTCACTGCTTATCATACCGTAGCTATCCATTTCGCTATCTGGAATGAGGTGAAGTATATCAATGCCGTGCGATGGCATCTGCAAACATTCGGTAACAAAGGTATCAATATATATTTGAGTTGCTAACCAATTATGTTTAGGAGTTATCAATCCGTATGTTTCATCCTCCCTCTCTACCCTCATTATATCATCAGGGAAGAAACGGGCTACGGCATTTATTATCTTTAAGAAGTAATGTACTTTACTTCTAGCAATAGGAAATAGTGTAGGGATAATATCAAACAAAAATGGAGCACAAGGATTTCTTATCTTAACTGCCTGTGAATCATCACGCTGGACGATACAATCTACTATATGTTTCTTTAATCCACTTATTTCTTCATCACTCATCGTTTGTAAATCTCCATCGGGAGATGATGCAGCCCTAAGTTTCTGCTTGAGCACATCTTCTGTCTGTTTAACTGTGGGATTGGTATGGGTTATCATATAACGACGTTCCAATTCTGCATCCAGAAAAAGATTACCGCGTGTGTTTTCCACTGCTTTGCACATAAAAACAAATTTAGGATGAAGTGTCTGTCGTCGTATGTCCTGAATAGTGACATCAGTGCGTCTTCTTTCTGCAGGTCGGTCATCAGCCCACGTCTTTAAAATTTCAATGATACTCTCGGGACATTTCTGTGCTTCAGGAATAGCAATGAAACGTGCATTGTTTATCCTTTCCATATCATACCACAATGCTGTATCAGATAACTGTTCAATAACAACATAAGGAATGCCCGTGTTCTCTAACAGTTGGAATACTGCATTCATAATAACAGTCTTGCCTGTCCCACTGTATGCGTTAATCATAAAATTGGTATCTTCTAATAAATAAGCTAACACTGATGTTACAGCTAGTTTATCTTCTCCAATAATGGGTACCAATTCACCTTTGTTATTTTTTACATTGTGAAAGTATCTTACTAAATCTTCTATTTCAAAATCACTCACTGTCTATACTCCTTTGCCTTTCTTACGTCAATTATTCCATTTTCAAGTAATCCAATGGCATAGGCTTTGGCTTTCTTTTCGCTTAGACGGGGAGCAATGTCTTTTATCTTCAAGAACAAGTCAATTAAATTGAATGGTTTGCCATCATCATCAATTAGATTAAGTACGATTTCTTCTGGAACAACCCATTTGAAATCACGCACCTTGTTTTGGTGCGGAGTGAGTGGAGATGGGCGCATCACTTCTGGAACAAACATTTCCTTATCTTTTGTGTATTTAATACTGTATCCATTGACTCGTGCTCCTTTAAGCGACGTAATTTTAGTACGTTCAAAAGCAAATATCAAATCGCAGGGATTTTCATTCTTGTCAAACATTTGAGAAAATGTTCTTTGGAATAATGTATGAGTTGTAAGAGTGGTGCTGAGATATTTTATCTCGGTGTTTCCCTTCTCTATGTACATCCCATAAGTATAATCGTGTATTTGGGAGAGACCTGCTTCACAGTAGTAACATTTTTGTTCTCGTTGTTGCCAACAATCAACCCTTCGATGCTTTTTAGCATCCCAATGTTTTAATCTGTGAAGAGGATTAATATATGCAAATTGAGCAAGAGCGGTCATTGAGTCTGAAAGCCAGACTCTCTCACTTTTACCCGATTGCAGCCAGTCGCTAAAGTCACTCATCTAGTCTTGGACTGTTTCAGCTTTCTTTCCTTGTGTTCCCTCTTCCGTTCTCTTGTATAGACGGAAATAGGGGCGGTTCTTTCCTTCCTCCCAGTAGGAGTTACGGAACATAACCACTTCAGTTCCATCGCTGAGCTTGCCACCGTAGTAGATATCGCCCTTCTTGCTTTCATTACGGAAGAGCCCTGAAAGCTCCTCCAATCCGTTGTTCTTGTTGTCAGTCATAGTTTCGACCTATTGCTAAGCACGCTAAGTTGCTACTTAAAGCCTTTGTTGCGATGCAGTTTACCTGTATCATCAACATAATACTTTCTGTTAACTTCGCTAAAATCATCCTTTTCGTTGGCACTTTTTCTATCTTTCATATATTCGGTATGCACATCTATATTATCTACAGTATCTTTTAAAGAGAGTAGACAATCGCCACAATACCATTTTGCGTGTATAATCTTGGCAAACCGAGAAGCTACCATCCTGTCACCGTCTTTTATATGGCTTTTACACCATCCACAGCGTCCTACAGAAGCTCCTTCTTTTAATCCAATCATCCTATCATCATTTCGCCTACAGGAGGCGCCATTCCATCCCCTTCACTTAGAAATTTAGCAACTAGATGGTCGTCACCGTGCAGTTTCTTTAGTTCTCTAGCAAATTTGATGAATAGTTTAAACACATCATCCAACGATTCTGTTTTAGATGTAGGTACAATTTCTAGGCTTACTACACCAATTTTGAAAATATGCTTATTACCACCGCGCAATGCACTGTTTTCTTTATCTAGCTGATAAAAACTTTCCAAGAGAGCTCTCTGGTCAGTCTTATTTTCCGTTTCCTTCTTCATTTCTGTCATTTTCCAACATCTCCTTTAAATTTTGGGCTGCTACCCAGTTGATTTTCCACTCCTTGTCAAGGAAGCCTAACTTATATAAAAGTTTGTATAGGCCTCTTCCAAGTCCCTTAGCTTCACCTACACCATTTGATATAGCGTCGATTTCATTTTCAAGTTCCTGCATTCGTTCCAGTATATCGTTGATGTTTTCAACGAAAGGCCACCAATCACCTGTTAGGTCTGCGTTTCTTATGTCGATTTTTGTTCTCCAATATCCGTGAGGTTCTTCCATATCTTCGTTTCCTCCTTTTGATTTCCCCTATGTGGATGTGTACTACTTCACCCGTGTTAGGTTCCTTGTATGGCTGGATTTTTCCCAACCAATAGTGGCGACACATTGTATATGTGGGCTCCACTCCTCTTGATTTCATTTTTTGACATAGCCTATCTCTACTTTTCGTTCCTTGTTTGCTCCAGATGTTCTGAAACTGGCGCTCCTTATCCGATATATGATGTGTCACGACCTACTCCTTCTTTATCCATTGCATTTACTAGCTGGTTCATCATTTCATCAGCGGATGGCATTGTGCCGTCCCTCTTTTTCATTGTTTCCAACCGCTGTTCAAAAAATTTCATATAAGATAAAAAAATAAGACAATCCCTCTTGCCCATTTTAAAAGAAGAGTCTATCAATGCAGCTCCTTGAGGAATATTAAAGGGTGTAATAGTATTGAATATTTGTATCCACTTCTCATAAATTGCTTTTTCACGGTCATTCTTTATTATAGTATCTAGCTCAATGTCCTTATCAGGGTCATTCAGCATCCGACAAAACTCACTTAAAATAGTCATAATTTATCCTCTTTCATTCTGATTATGGTTTCTTGGAGGGATACATTTTCACTGTGTTTGCCCACGCTTTCCCACACCTGTTGTAACACCATTTCTATCGAAGATTCAGTCCAATACTCTCGTAGTATTTTCATTATCGTTTTGACCTCATTCTTATTCACTACCATTTTTTTCACATCTCTTGCTGATTTATAAAAGTATCGGCTCCAGATGCCAACGTAGAGGATTTGAAAAGGAAGACAGTTCAATCGCCTCTTTTTCAATTTGTTCCCACTTCACTGATTTTTTCTTATTTTTATAAAACTTCTCAATGACTCGGTAATTCACTGCAAATACTCTTTTGGCTCGGGGTTTATCCTTTCTCAATAGAAAAAAAGCTTTACCGCCATTCTTCTCCATTTTCTTCGCTGCTTCTACCTGATGCACAGGAATAGCACGAGTTCGGCTATAATACAGAGGAAAAGATGTTTCTCTTTTACTAGTCTTACACTCTATTAATACTGGAACACCTTTACAAACAGCCATAAAGTCAGCTGGTTGTTTTTCAGCAATGGCTAATTTAACAAATCGCGATACATCATTAGTATCTTGTATCCTGAACCAGAAGCAATTAACTTTTTTTAAAGATTTGCGAATCTCACTTTCAAAATTCTTACCCGTATCAACTTTAGCCACTGAAGTCCTCCAATGTAGTAATCTTCATTAACTTCGCTGCTATATTAAAATATCGCTCGTTTAATTCTATGCCAACGCTGTTTCTATTTAATCTCTTAGCTACTTCACAGACAGTGCCACTTCCTACAAAGGGGTCCAATACGGTGTCTCCTACGCGCGTAGCAGCTAATATACATCTCTCAGGTAACTCAAAAGGAAACACTGCAATGTGTTCCCCACGATGCTGACGAGGTGTTATAAACCATACATCTCGGGCATTTCTCAGCCCCAACCCGTCCACCGTTTTTTCTTTTACTGCTTCGTAATCGTAGTAATATTTGCGGTTTTTTGAAAATAAAAAAATGTATTCGTGTGCTCTGGTGGGTCTGTCTCTCACAGGTTCTGGAATAGGATTTGGCTTGGCCCAGATGATATCGCTTCTTAGATACCACCCCGCTTCTCTCATTGCGAAAGCGAGCATCCACGGAATGCCTACCAGGTCTTTGGGTTTCAATCCTTTCCCTTGCTTCTTATGACCTGCTCCCCTTCTTCCTTTCTTATCGCTGCCTACATTTCCTTTGCCTGACCACGACTGACCAACATAGCTGTCCCCTATGTTAATCCAGACGGTTCCATCGTCTGCTAAAATTCGTTTAATCTCATCAAATAACTGGACGAGATTGCTAATATATTTCTCTGGTGATGACTCTAATCCAATTTGTTCATCTATGCGGAGGGCTCCACATTTGTGGCACTTGCTATTGTCTCCCCCACGGTTAGCGACTTCGGGGCGGTCTGCTCTCCGTTTTTTATCTGTCCACTTCGAAGGCATCGAAATAGAATGTTCGCAAGTGCTATCACCGCCTTCCCAACTAGCGGTGCCATAATCTCTTAATCCCCAATACGGTGGTGATGTAACAACTGTTTGAATACTTCCTTCGGCTAATGTTTTCACTCTGCTGAGTGCATCACCTAAAAGTATTTCAACGCTTGTCAATTATTCCAATACCTCAGTATCATCAATATCCAGATGATTATAAAGAGGCTTACGAGCATACACCAGTCCGCAGAAGTCATATCTCTCTTTTTGCGTTTCTCATATTCTTGTTTAGCTTTGTCAGTAAAATAATTAGTCATTCATCACCAGCCACATACAAAACATAAGGAGTCCTGCCAAAAACAGCCAAAACTCAGGTTCTGTAGGTATTCGGATTGTTACATTTATTGCGCTCATTTCTTCATCTCCTTCTTTAATACGCACTCTAAATGCAAGTTATGTGCTACCAAGTAATCATAATCTACTTTGGACGTATCTTTACCACATACTTTACAAGTCCAGTATTTCTTATATTCATCACCCTGTATCAGTTCTATCTGCTCTTTCTTCTTTCTCCACGGCTGGGATTCTTCCCGATGGATAGCATCTCCAATACCGCAGGTTTCAAAATACTGTCTCCAATATTCTAGTGCTCCATCCATATCGCTTAAACTATATTCTCCATTATTCAATTCGAAGAGATTGCATACACAGTCTTTCAATACTTCTGCTTCGAATTCTAGCCGTCTTATTTCTTCTTCCAGTCTTTCGTGTTTACTCATATTATTACCTTTTTTGTTGGGCTCCATTGGCCCGTTCGCTTGTCTCGTCCCCATTTGCTATTTCCCCTGGATTTCCAGCGTAAACTTTGATTGCAGCGAGGACATCGTTTATGGTCTTTATCATAAATGCGTCTACAGGGAGCACACCAGTTCCAGTTATCATAAGCTCCGGCTCTCATTGGGGGACCACATTCGCATATCATTCCATTCTCGTATGTCTTATTCATTTATCAGCTCCACCGCCTTTGCAGTTCTTCTCTCCATAGCAGCACTCCATTCTAATTTACAAATTTCATCTGCTTGGTATTGAGTTACCTTTTTCAATCTCTCAATCTCGCTCCATAACCTATAACATTCTTCAGCGAGTAAAACACATTGGTCTCTCACCTGCTCTTCATTCATTACCATTATTCTAACCTGTATTCTGGATTCGTGCTTTCCATTTTTTTCCATTTGTGAGACAACTCCTCAAATCGCTGATTCTCAATTTGCTGGAATATATCACATATCATATCAGCGTCATCATTACCATCATCTTGCTGCATTTCCATCTTCAGCATACACAGACGCTCTACGTCCTCTTCGTGCAGCTTAACTTTGTAGGTTTTCATCTACACAACCTCGTATGGTGCTTTCTCCCATTGCTTTTAAATTCATCTACTCCGTCAGTCCAAATGCTAGTATGTCTATCTTCTGTCCATATCATACAATCACCACAATAGTAGTGCTGTAATATATCCATCTTTAAATCACCCTTATCTAATTTGGCTGTTTGTTTACATTTCGGACAATTACGGGTCATACTATACTTCTCCGCTATCCCTATCTTTAACACTACATCGGGGACAGTTGTATTTGTTGGCCTTCTTCATTCCAAGGTAGTTCATTCCACAATCTAAGCACTTCATTTACACTCCGGGCACGGGCATAGTGTTTCTTCCCAATCTCTGTAATCTCTCAAACACATTAGTCCTGTGATTGCTGAAAGATAATTCAATCTTTCCAATGCTGTCATTCCATTCATATCTGCTTTATTTCTTTTCATTTCTTTTTCCTCCTTCGCTTGGGGCGTAGGTTATTATCTTCTATTATTTTAAGTATCTCCGCAGCGTTTGGTCTATACTTTCCGTATTTCTTACGAATTAAACGCTTTAATATCTTCGTGTCCATCTTCGTCACACTCTAAGTCGTTGTTTATTGCTTTCTTTACTTTCCTGAACCAATTTCTCTGAGCGATTCTTATAACAAATCTTAGCAATGCAAAACTATACACTTTATTTAATTTAATACGTCCATTGATAGGGCGCGGTAAGTCAAACTCACCACTTGCACTAGCTATATTCTTAAACGCATCGCTGGTGGTTCGTGTCTCAATCAATATAGTTTTCTCATCTTCGTCATACTCAAAAGTAGCATACTTAAGTTCTCGTTTAATTTTCATTCTATCATTTCCTTTATTGTATCGGTATTACAAAATTCTGCCCAGCAGTCGTAACATAGTTTACCACGATAATTGATAGCACCACATTCTCCACAGCGGAATAATCCTACACCGTTCATATAATCCCAACCACTGCAAGTATTTAAAATCTCGGTCCAGCTCATTGATTAACCATTTCCTCATTACCCACTTTAACTAAAGATAGCATATAGTAAGGGTCAAGTTTCTCATTGACAGCATTAGCAATCTCGATGAGCTCCAAATCCTCTGGACTTAACTCTCCTATGTCGCTCCACTTATTCATCATCATTATAACTACTCCACTGCTTCATTGGTTTCTTGATATATCGTAATCCGCTTTTTTCTCTAGTCCAACGTAGCGCACATTCCATATGCACCACATCACCTGCTATCTTCATTAATCCACCGTAGGGAGTAGCTATTTCTCCACATAGTATGCACTTTTTCTCTTTCATAGCTTAAATGTGAACATATCTCTCAGCGTTTTACACGCTGGACATTCCATATTCTTTCCTGTGCATTTTTCTTTGCAGTAACTTACGATTTTTTGCTTAGTTTTCATTTTTTCTCCGCTTTTTCTTTATTATTCTTCGCTTGGGTATTATTTCCTTTAGCACTTGATTAAAGTCTATAAATGACTGACCTTTCTCAGCACACTTNGGCAGCGTATACCCTTCGTAGGGCTCTTTAGTTACTCTCTTTTTTGTCATCTACTTTCTCTCTCTCGTCTGCTTNCATANCGCCCTTTGGCTCTCAGTTNATTTCCACACTGTCGGCATCTCCAATGGATTTTGTCCCAAATGCTCGTGCATTTAGAGCACCAGTTCCATTTGTCGTAACCACCTTTATTCTTGGATGGTCCGATACTGCTGAGGTCTCCATTCTCATAGCCATCTGTTATTCTACTCATTTTTTGCTACCATCTTCATATTTATCTTTAGCATACCAATTTCTACTTCCGTGATGTTTCCACAAACACTGCTCGCAATAAACCTGCATATGGTCAATTAGCTTCTTATGACAAAGAAAGCATCTCCTGGAAAGGGTAGACTTAGTGGCAGCTTCTTTTAGGAATCCGCTCATAGTTCTCTGTTGACCCAGCGTTTCATACAATTTTTACAGGTAATATTGTGTATTGTGTTCTTATGCACGTGCCTTCTCTCCTGCACAGTCATTGTGTGTCCACATAGCGTTTTAGGACCTTCACCTCTCAAATGCCTTCTTCTCATACTGCTACCGCCAATGCTTTCATACAAGCGTGAGGGTCCACGCATTTCCTTCGGTTGCTATGATATGTAGGACATAGCCCACAATTTTCACACACACAAGCACAATCTTCTTCGTAATTCATACATCCACCACAGCGATGAACCGGTCCACAATTGCAATCTTCATCCCAATACGCTCCACATCCTATACAGCTCATTTATCGTTCTCCCTGTTCTGCGCTCTGAGTTTATCTAGCATTCTCATTAACATATTGGCATCAGCCATTATAGCATATAATCCGTATTCAATCTGATTGATTAGCTCCTCATCATCATTCAGCTTTTTGTCAGTTTGACAAATATAATCTAGCATTTCTTCTTTAGTCTTTTTCTTCTTTGTGCTCATTTATCTCCTCTTCGCTCATTTCTTCCATTTTCTTATGCATTTCTTTCCTGT
>JGI25129J35166_1000253_pt1 | contig 18096 bp, 21 predicted proteins | sample ETNvirnome_2_130_FD_35166 | JGI IMG/M metagenome (IMG submission 35166) | reverse complement strand
TAATGGAGTTTGTAGATAAAGAGGGTGGTGATAAAGATAATGATAAAGCTGGCCAAATTATGAAGCTAGTAACTCATAGAGTTTTAAAAGCCACTATAGATTTTTGGAGAGTAAATTCTAAGACTAATGGTGGGGGTCGAGAATTTATAATACAAGTTGGAGGGCAAACTGGGGGTGGGAAAAAGGGGGATATTTTAGAGGGTGGTTGGGATGTAGCTGCTATGCGCCGAGGCTTAGAAAATTATGGCTATAGCTCTACTAAAGTAGATAAAATTATTGAAGAAGGAACACATGAGAATCTAAGAGCTTTTATAGATGCTAGAATGAAAAAGAGTGACGAAGATATTGGAAAAGTATATAAAAAATATAAAAAAGAATTTATGGAGGCTAATGGTTTAGATGATACTTTTGACGAAGATAATCCACTCTACACCCACGATATTAGTGCTAAATTGTATCGAGATGTGGGTGGAGATAGAAAACTAGGAGAATCTAATAATATACATGATACTGTGGACAGGTTAATGGATGAGAAAAATGAAGTTACTGAAGAAATGATGAAAGAATTTGGGCTTGATTCTGAGGAGGCTGAAACTATTAAAGGTAAGTATAGCGAAATGTTAGCTGATTTGAAGAAAAGTTTAACAACAATTGATACTTTTATGAATACAGCCAATGAGCCGGTAGAAGGGATGGATGCCTATGCTCGTATTAACCATATGGAAGCTGTCCTTAAAGAAGGGGTTGAGGGGGAGGGTTTTGAGGGTGATATGGAAGATCTTACCACTATGATAAATAAAGCTCGGAAATGGCAGGAGAAGGGAAAAAATCCAGGAAAAGAACTAGATCTTATAAAAGTTTATCTTCAAAGAAAAATGATAACGCAAAAAGTATTAGAGGGAATGAACGACAAGGATACAGCTAAGGCAGGTAGATGTTTACTAGCATCCCTTACTCATAGTATGGGTGCCCCACTTAGGTCAACTACAATAATTGATGGATCATTACAAAAGGATTCAGATGGAAAATATCATAGGGCTCATGCAGCAGACGCTAAACAATATACTAGTGAATCTCTTAGAGCCTTTATTGATACTGAGCCTACTGATGAAGACAAAGGTTATACACATAAATCAGGCTCTACAACTATAGATATTCACGCAGATGGGAAAATCAACTTTGAAAGAAACGGTACTAAGTTACGGGGAAGAGTTACTGCTAGTCGAGAAAATATGAAAAATGTTGCTAATCTTGCTTATTTAGGTGGCAAAGAGGGTACATATACTGATGAAACAAAGCAAAGTAACCCTTCTGAAAATTATTTAAAAGATTTCCTAAATAATCAGCAGAATATTCTGGAAAATCTCTTTAATTATATAAACCAATAAGAATTTGATAGGGCTAGTAAATCTTTAAATAAGTATATAGAATATGTTTTTTCTTGTGTATTTATTTCTATATTATATAAATTATTAGGGAATATATTTTTATTAGTTAATGCTAGTATTTGTTGTCTATCTTGTTGTATTATTAGTAATGGTTCTTTCTTAGCTTTTTCAGCATCTCTAATAGTTTGATTAATAAAGCTCCATAGGTTAGATTTATTATTAAATAGACTATCCAGACTTTCTTTGTTATATCCTTTCTTAGCTTCTATACAGAATTTAAAATCTTTAGGGGTAATAAGATCCCCGTAAATTTTTAAATGTTCTGGTAAGCTATGCGTAGTAGCATAAGCCCCAGACCCAGGGGTTCTACTAAATTCTTTGGTATTAAAAGTTTCGTTAAGGATTTTAGCAATTTTTCGTTCAAACCCAGCCCCCTTCTGCCTACTGTTAGTACGGGATTTAGTTTTCTGAGGCTTTATCCCAGATAGGTTGTATTTATCTTTCATATCGTACTATAATAGCACAATGACTACTACTCAAGATAGTATCAAACTCGATTTTGATTCTTGGAATATAAAAATTACCGAAAATGATAGAAGAAATGTTTTGAAACTTTATGTAAAACTAAACAAAGAAGAGTCTATGGCTTTTAAAAACTTTATGAGTACAGTAAAGCCNGANAATGTTACAGAGAATCAGTTTATTAAAGCTATTTTCTCTTTAGGGGTTGAGAGCATGGAAGGCCAACTTATTCGTGCAGTAGAAGAACAAATGGCCACATCAGGTGTAGACTTAGGTGAGTCTGTGGAGATTGTTGAGGATTCTGAAGAGGAAACTGAAGATTCTAATGAAACAACTGAAGACACCGAAGTTAAAGTATAAATTTCTTAAAAAAGAAAATGATCTAAATAAGGTCATTAAGGATCAAAGAAGGAGTGGTAAAAAAACCTACCTTCTTTTCATTTCTTTGTGGGATAAATTATCCGCTTCTTTAGTAGACAAGGTTACTGAGACATATAATGAAGATGAGGGTAAGTTCCCCCTGTATATTATTGATAGTTATAATATGCCTCATTCATTTGTTATTTATAAGACTACCAAAGTACCCCAGTTGGTTATCCTAAATAGGAATAGTATTTACTCAGATGATTATCTTTCTAATATTTATGATAATCTTGGCTTGCGGTGATTAACTATATCTTGGTATTTGCTAATCTTCTCTGAGTATTTTTTATTTTTTGTGTAAATTAGCTTGAGGTTGTTTACTATGATGGTAGTGAAGTAATTGAATGCGCTACCATGCTCTGGGTTGAAGTTCTTTAGGGTTTTTAGGATTAGTACAAAGCAGTCTTGTTTAGCGTCTTCTTTATCTACTCTAAAATTAAAGGAGTTTACTATGTTTGTGATCAATAGGTCAAATGTTTCAAAAAGCTCTTCTTCGTATTTTTCTGGATCTTTTTTGTATGCTTTTATGAGAATTTCAAATTCTTTATTGTTTATATAATTATTTTTTGTCATATGTTATTATAGGGTAAAGAGTTATACTAAGATGAGTAAGTTAGATAGTTTATATTCTGGGTGTAAATCTGAGGTTAGCGAGTGTGATGGCTGCTCAATTCTAAGTAAGAATAAGCCTGCTCATTCTATTATGGATTTTGAGGGTCAGGGTACTTGCGATATCTTGTTCATCTCAGGGTCAGTAAGATACCAGTACGGTGAGTCTAGTGCCTTTAGCAAACCTGAGTGGGACATTATTACTGAAGCACTACCTGATAATAACCTTAGTATAAAGTCTTCTGCTGCGGTGAAATGCCCTTCTGTAAAGGAAGCTGATATGTCTCCCAGCAACATGAAGATTTGTAGGGAGTTTTTGGAGAGGACTATTGATCAATACCAGCCTAAATTAGTTTTTCCTTGTGGGAACTTGGCAATGAAGATGCTAATTAAAAAGAGCGGAATTACTGATAAGCGTGGGAAGTCTTTCAAGTTTATCTCTCAAAATGATCAGGCTACTACGGTTGTGCCTATCTTCCATCCTTTTGCTGTAATCCAGGAACCTAGACATAAATATCTATTTGAGACTGATATCAAAAACGCTATAGATAAATATATTTATGAAAAATTAGATCGGGGGGATTTCACTTATAAAGTGGCTATGTCTATAAAGGATCTAGATGTCTTGTGCGCTAACTTGCTTAACACATCTGAACCTGTAGCCTGTGATATAGAAACTACTGGATTAAACTTCCTCACGGATGATATTATGAGTATATCCTTNTCCACCCAGCAAGGGACTGTAGTTGTCCCACTAGATCATAAGGATAGTCCATTCACTAAAGAAGAAAAGCCTCATGTCTGGGTTGTTACTAGAAAGATTTTAGAGAATACAAAAAATAAGAAGATTTTTCATAACGCTAAGTTTGATGTAAAGTTTTTAATCAATCACGGGATTTATCCTAAGAATATCTATGATACAAAAATTATGCATCATCTTATCAATGAAAATGCTCCTAAGAGCTTGATGGACTTGGTGAAGCTATACTTTCCTACTGAGTTGGAGAATCTGTAATGGAGATGACGCGAAAGAAATACCTTACTGTCTTTCTCCTAACTGTTCTGGGGGATTTTGTTGCCTCTTGTTATGGCTATTTGATCGCACATGAACAGATTATAGCCCAGATGTTTTTAGGCTTCTCTCTCCCCTTCATTAATTTCTTGAGCATTAAGTATTTCATAGACAGTAAGACCACTAGAGAACGATTAAAAATTACCTTTTGTTGTGCTTGTGCTATGGTAATTGGATCAACAAGTATGTTATTATTATTAAAGGATGTGGTTACCTAATGCTTACAATATCTAATCCCAAAACTTTTAAGTGGAGTGAGATGTCCCTTCATGATTGTTGTGAGGGGAATGCTTATGATACTCATTTTACTCTAAAGTTATTCTATCTTATTACGGAGAAGTTGGAGGAGCTAGGTTTAACTAATTTAGTAGAGAATGTGTTTGTTCCTGCTACTGAGGCTTTTTCAGAGATGGAGTATGAGGGGCTTGATGTAGATATGAAGCAGTTGGAGGTTGTAGGCAGACAACTATCTAATAAGAATATTAATCAGGAAGATGGTCTGTATGATTTTGATCAAGTACAGAAAACTGATAATTTATCGAGCAATCATGATTTAGCTGACATCCTATATATTAGAGAAGGTGGGTTTGAGTTCTATCCTCCTGATAGAACAGCCAATGGTGCGCCTTCTGTATCCGCACCTACCCTTAAACTTTTGTTAGAGCAGATTAATGAGGAGTTGAAGTCCCGATGAGCAAGTGGAAATACAGAGAAGAGGGGAAGCGAATCAATAAGACTGTACTTCAGGAGAAGTCTTTAGAACAGCTACGAGAATCTAAGAAGTTTATTGAGAGCCTCTTAGATCTTAGAAAATCAGAGAAGCTTAGTAAAACTTATATTACTGGGGTTAAAAATGCTGTAAAATATAATAACAAAAAGAAGATCTTTGTTGATTATAGAATGGATGGTACTGCCACAGGAAGACTAAGCTGCGCCTCTTATAATGCCAAAAAAAGCATGGGGGTTAGTTTTCACACATTACCTAGAGAGACAGAAAATAATATTAGGTCCATTTTTGTGGCCCCAAAAGATCATGCTTTTATTACGGTAGATTATTCTGCTATGGAACTTAGGATGTTGGCTCATATTGCTAAGGAAGGTAATATGCAACAAGCATTTAAGTCTGGAGAAGACCTTCATACTTATACGGCTACTATGGTGTTCAATAAGGAGGCTGAGAAAATAACCAAGTTAGAGCGTCAGATTGCTAAGTCTACCTCCTTCCTTATTGTGTATGGAGGATCAGCGTTTAATTTAGCAGAGACTATGGGGATCTCTAGGAAAAGGGCTGAGAAGGTAGTTGAGAATTATCAACGGGCCTACCCAGGCATCTTTAGCTTTATGGATCATGTGAATGATTTTATTAGAGAAAATAAATATGCGTATACAATTTTTGGTAGAAGGCGCAACCTCCCCGATGTCGATAGTAGGGATCGTAAAGTAGTGAATAGAGCTTTGCGCCAAGGACTAAATTTTACTATTCAAAGTTCTGCGTCTGATATTCTTTTATGTAGCCTATTAGGCATTAGGAATAAGTTTGGCAGGCTTGGGATGAAATCTAAGGTAGTAAGTACTGTTCATGATAGTATTGAATTAATTTCTCCTAAGGAAGAGGTGAAATCTGCCTGTGAGATTATCTATGATGAGATGGTAAACTACCCTTACGCTAGAGAGAAATTTGGGATAGATTTAGATGTACCGCTTGCTATTGAGACTGAAGTGGGGTACTCGTTTGGGGATGGGGTAGGGGTTCAGTATGACGAAAGTAAAGTAACGAACATTCAAGATATACAAGATTATTTTGTGGCATGATTAAACAAAAATATCTTCTTATTACGGATCTTCATCTGGAGAATAAATATATGGGCCAATTAGAGGCCCAGGTGAAGGCTATAAAGAAGACTTATGATACTTCTCATTATACTGGGGTTATTATTCTAGGTGATGTTTTTATGCATCGCCGCCCAACCCCTAGTGTAATGTTAGCCTTTAAAGATATTCTAAAATATTTCTCTCCATGTAGGGTCTTTGTTCTAAAAGGAAATCATGACGCTGAGACCAAAGCAGATGATGGCATTACGGCACTAAGTTTATTTAGAAATAAACATCGTACCTCTAATGAGGATGTGGAGGTAATAACTCATGTATCTAGATTTAACTTAGGTTATTATAAACACGCAACATTTATTCCACATTATGAAGATAATCAAACCATTAAAGATGCTTTGCTGGAAGTTCCTAAGGATGATATTGTTTTTGGGCATTTCGGCTATTTTGGTGTCTATAACTCTTTTGGTGATGCCGATTCTGATATTACTCTTGATAACTTTAATAATCTCACTTTCTTGGGGCATATCCATGGATATTGTGAGAAGGGGTTAGTTACAACTTTAGGAACACCCTATACAGTTTCTTTTCAGGACGCTGATGTTGAGAAATATTATGGTGTTCTTACTATTGATAAAGATANTNTNGATTTTGAGAAGTTCCCTATATCTTGGGGACCAAGGCATCTAGTTTTTGATGTAGATGATTTGGAGAAGAACAAAGACCTTATTAATGATGAGAATTATTATACCTATTTAAGGGTGTATATTAATAGTCTTACAGAAGACTCGGTTGCTACATCTAAAATCTTGAATGATTATAATATTAGTGTTTTAGATATAAAATATAAATCTGTGTCTGATTTTGATACCCCTAATACCTATGTTCCAAAAGAAAATCTTTTTGCTATTACTGATGAGGTAATTAGTGACTATATAGATAACTCTAGCACTTCTCTGGAGAAGGAGGATTTGTTAGAAGGTCTAAGTTTATTGCGAAATGAAAATCAATAAAGTAGAAATACAAAACTTCTATTCCATTAGGAATGAGGAGTTGAGTTTTGATGATTATTCTGGTCTTGTTTTAGTAAAGGGAAAAAACAAGGATAGTGGTGGGAGTAATGGTAGTGGAAAATCTGCTCTATTTGAGGCTGTGGTTTGGGCTATTTTTGGTAAAACTATCAGGAAATCCACGGAGGACGCATTAATTAATAATGATGCTGGGAAGAAGTGTCAGGTATCAATTACACTAAATGATACCATCAGAATAGAGCGTGGAAAAAAGCCATCTTTTCTTCGTGTATGGGATGGAGAGACTTGTTTGACTCAGAGTAGCATGGCAGCTACTCAGATCGTTTTGGAGGAGATTTTATGTACAAATTACAAGGTTTTTCTAGCCTCTATGGTCTTCGGCCAACACAACAATACAGACTTCCTTGGGGCCAGTACTGATGATAAGCGATTAATCATAAGAAATTTCCTAAACTTAGAGGATCTTTTTAAGTTACGGGATAAGATTAGGGGCCAAAAATCTGAGTATAATACAAATATTAAAAATGTTTCTGCTGTAATTGATGAGTTGTTGAATTATATAGATAGTTTAAAAACTAAATTAGAGTCTGTTTCAAATACTAAGGTTAAGAAAAGTGTTGCCAAGATATTAAAAAAGCATTCCTTGGAAGATATTTTATCTATGGAAGCGTTAGTTACCAAGTTATCTGCTGAGAAAAAGGAGCTTATTTGGTTCTACCCCAAGAAAAACACTAAGCAGCAGGCCCTAGAGGAGAAGAGAGATAAGAATAAGTGCCCAACTTGTCTTAGGGAGTATGGGGATAAGTATAACTCTAGTGATGAGAAGGAGTTAGAGAAAGAAAATATAAAATATCTAGAGTCCGTTGANAAACAAGAGGAGCAAATTAAACTTATCCAATATAGGATAGATGAAATTAAGATTCCTATATCTTCCAAAGAGTATGCTAAGAATTTAGANTTAAATAAGGCTTCTGATTATGCAGAGAGGATTAAGAACAAAGAGGCTAGAGTAGCGGAGTTAGATATAGAGAAGAATAAGAACATTAAGAATTATGAGATTATGCGCTTTTGGGAAAAGGCATTTTCTGAGAGTGGTTTAGTAAAGCACATTATTAAGAATGTATTAGATGTTTTAAACGATAAGTGTAACACTTATCTGGGATATTTAACCAATGGNAGGTTTGGGATAGAGTTTGATTCTGAATTAAATGAAAAAATTTATAANAATTATAANCCTNTTCATTATATCTCATTATCNGGNGGNGAANGGCGTAAAGTTAACCTAGCAATCATGTTAGGGCTACANAGCCTNTTAGATTTAACAGGGAAAGAGCAGTCTAACATCTTTTTTATGGACGAAGTAGCGGAAAATGTTGACGATGAAGGTATCCAAGGACTATACCTATTACTACAGGAATTGAAGAAGAATCAGACTATATTCTTAATAACTCATAATAAAAGTTTAAAAACTCTACTAGATTCCGNCCCCAGAATTACTATGATAAAGACCGCTGGGGAATCCAAAATACTAAGGAAATAAAATATGGTACAGATACAATTAGATGCGCTTGGGCAAGATATCTTTGAATCTCGTTATGCTTATCCTGGTGAAAAAAGGTGGAATGAAAGAACTAAAGTAATAGCTAAAGTTGCTGCTTCTCCCGAACCAGATGATGATAAGGAAAAATATAGCAAAGCATTTAATGATATTATGGCTGCTGGTGATTTTATTCCTGGAGGTAGGATTATTTTTGGGGCAGGGCGTAGAAATCAGGGGTTAATGAATTGTTTCGTCTTACAACCAGATGATTCTGTACCAAGCATTAAGGAGTTTTTGGGGGATATTTATACTATTTCATGTGCTGGGGGAGGGATTGGAATAAATTTTAGTAAGATCCGTCCCAAGGTGATGATATTGCTAACATTAAAAATTCTGCCCCAGGATCAGTTGAGCTTATGCGTCTTGTTGATAAAATTGGGGATCATGTCCGTGCTGGTAAATCACGAAGAGCAGCCCTTTTGGCTACTTTGGAGATAACTCACCCAGATTTGATGGATTTCCTCTTTGTAAAATTAGAAAAGGGTGAACTTACTAATTTTAATATTTCTGTATCAATTACGGATAGGTTCNTAGAGGCTGTAGAGGCTGATGATGATTGGTACTTTGTATTTAATAATAAGAAGTATTTTCCNTATGTCTTTAAAAGAGTAAGTGAGGGTGGACAATCAGATGAGATTACTATTCTAGGCTTTGATAAGGAGGATGCTTTAGGTCGAGCAAAGGAGCAGTATAGAAAGCATTGGAATGATACCTTTGAGTATGTTCGTGAAGATGTAATTAAGGCTAAAACTCTGTGGAATACTATTTGGGAGAATTCAGTTATTTCTGGGGAGCCAGGAATCCTTAATATTGATTTTGCTAACTCTTATACTAATGTTTCTTACTTCTCTAAACTTGTTTGTGTTAATCCTTGTGGGGAGCTATGGTTAGAGAATGGAGAAGCTTGCTGCCTAGGTAATATTAATCTAGCTAACATGGTTCTAGAGGATGGATCAGATTTGGATTGGAAGAGGCTGGCTAAATCAATCAGACTTGGGGTTAGATTCTTAGATAATATTCTAACGGTAAATACTTACCCTCTGGATAAATGTAAAAAGACACACCATAATACCAGGAGGGTAGGTTTAGGAGTGATGGGGCTTCATTATATGCTCATTAGATTAAACCTCGTCTATGGTAGTGATAAGTGTTTAGAGTTTCTTGAGAGATTATTTACAACCATCAGGGATGAAGCCTACATGACCAGTATGTATCTTTCTAGGGACAAATCCCCCTTCCCAGCATTTGAATCCAAGGAATACTTAAAAGAGCAGTTTGCTAAAACACTCCCAGCCAGAATTAGGATGCTTATTAAGCGATATGGGATTAGAAACGCTACTCTTCTAACAGTCCCCCCTACGGGCACAACTTCTATGCTTATGGGTGTATCTACTGGAATTGAGCCAATCTTCTCCGCTATGTACAAGAGACGATATCGAGAGGGGAATGTCATTAAAGAAACTATTGTGGTTGACCCCATGTTTAAACGATGGTATGAAGAGGGTAAGCCTTTAGATGCCTTTGTTGGGGCTTATGATGTCTCCCCAGAGAATCATATTAGAGTTCAGGCTACAATCCAGAAATGTATAGATTCCTCTCTATCAAAAAGCATTAATCTCCCAAAGGATTATCAAGATGAGAAACTTGCTGACATGATTTTTGATTATATCCCCTACCTTAAAGGGTTGACCCTATATAAAGCGGGATCTAGAGAGAATGAACCGCTGGAGGCTATCCCTCTAACCCAAGAAAATGTAACTAAGTATATGTCAGAAGTAAAAGAAGAAAAGGCTGAAGAGGCTGTAGCAGATGGGACGGTTTGTAGCTTGGCTGGGGGGGGTTGTGGGTAGTGGCTATCTTTGAGTATGCTTGTGATAAATGCAGCATCTTTTGGGAAAGGGAAGCTGGAGTAGGCAAGGCCCCGAAGTGGACAAAATGCCCAGAGTGTGGTAAGAGGGGCAATAGATATTTTGGATCAGCACCTAATGTTCAGTTCCGGGGGAAGAACCTGTACGAGTTTCATACTAACAGGAGTAGACTACAAAAATTTGCTGAAGATGGTTGGGATAAAGATACGGCAGATAGGTATTATAATGAGCATATTGCTGAGTCTAAACGGGCTATGCAGAATCAGGGGCAGGCGTATGCTAGGTATGAACCCAATATAGAAAAATTAACACAAGAGGGAAGTATTAAAAAGCTTTCTCAAAAAGAGTTTTCAGAAAAAGATAAACAAGCACAACAAATAGCAACTAAACACTTTGAACTAATGCGACGAAAAAAATAATGTACGAATTTGCTGAGAACATTCAACGAGGTATTATTTATCTACTAAAGTCTGATGATGATTTTTATTGTCAGATTGTGAACTTAGTTAAGGGAGAGTATTTTGAATTCCCTGTTCACGAAAATATATTTTCTACAATTACAGATTACCATGAGAAGTATAGGCAACTTCCTAGTGATGATCTTATTCTAGAGGATGTAAAGAAGAAGAAGCGGCAGTCTGAGGATCTTTCTGATTACGAGGATGAGCTTATTTATATTAATTCCTTAGATACTTCTACAATTAATAACAAAGATTATTATGTAGATCTTATTGAGGATTTTGCCAAGCGTGAGGCTATGAAAAATGCCATCAAGGATTGCTTGGTACTTATTAAAGAAAATAGGGTAGAGGAGACTGAGGAAGTTGTCAGAAAAGCTCTAACCATTAGTCGATCAGTAGATAATGGGTTGAATTATTTCCCCTCCGTAAAAGAACGGTGGGAGAGAATTCTTAATAATGATGATACTGATAAGTTTAGAACTCCTTTCACTTCTTTGAATCGTGTTCTAGAGGGAGGACTGAGTGCTAAGGAGCTTGGCATGGTAGTTTCACCAGCAGGGGTTGGAAAATCACTATTCCTGGTTAATCAAGGAGTTGAATCACTTATTGAGGGGAGAAAGGTCTTATATGTTTCTCTAGAGATGAGTGAGGATAAGATTGCTCAAAGATTTGATTCAATCATGACACTTATTCCTCAGTCTAGACTAAAGAGTAACCAGCTAACTTTGCATGAAAGGCTACAGGTCTTTCAGGATGAGTTCCCAGGAAGTAAACTTATGATTAAAGAGTTTCCTACTGGTCTAGCAAATGTTAATACTTTGCGTGTGCTTCTAAATCAACTAAAAAACTTTGAGGATTTCACCCCAGACATTATTATTGTGGATTACCTTGAGTTGCTTCGTCCTACTACAGAAGGTATGGCAGAGTATCAGGCACAACAACGGGTAGCGGAAGAACTTAGAGGATTAGGTGTAGAAAATAACTGTTTGATCTGGACTGCAACCCAGACGAATAGGCAGGGTAGAACTGTAAATATTATTACGGACGCTGAACTTGCTGATGCGTATGGAAAAATTCGCACTTGTGATTTTGCTATTTCATTAAACCAGACTGAGGAAGAGTTTGATAATGGTAGAATGCGGGTATATGTTATGAAATCTAGGAATAGTAGACAACGCTTTATTGTTCCTGCAATAGTGGATTATAATATTCTTAGAATGTCAGAGTCTACGGAAGAGTTTGAAGATAGTGAAGAAGGATAGTCTTTTAAAAAAGTTACCTACCCATATGACAGTAGGATGGGCCGAGTTTACTTTTAAATTTAAGAAGAATTTAACTGACGGAGAAGGTTCTAAGTGCTACGGGATAACAGATTTTAATGAGAATGTTATAACTTTAGAAGAAAATATGCCAGATTCTGTAGCTCATGCCACTATAATACATGAGATATGCCACGCGCTCTTAGAAACTTTTGGCTTAGGTGGAGACCATGATAAAGAAGAGGATGTTCTTACTTCTTCAAATGAGTTTATTACAGAAGCCTGTTGCAGATCAATGCTTATGCTTAGGAATTTAAACCCCAACCTCTGGAAACTATTATTTATTGATTATTATGAACAAAGCTGAAACACTACTGGTTGCATTTAGGGATCTTAATTGGGAGAATTATATTGAGATTTCTGATGCTATTGTTAGATTTGATAAAAACAATGTCGAGGGCGAACTTATTGAGCAAGCCTCTATTTATTCTTACTATCAGGGTCTTCTAACTGTAGCCAAGCGTGAGTATGATAAGTCTCAACTTGATCTAGCACAATTTGTTGCTACTTCTAGAAAGGATGAGCAGGAAACTTGTCTAAAAACTGGTAGGAAGGCTACTGAGAAATCCTTAGAGGCTTTTGTTATCTCCTTGCCTGATTACAAAGAAAAAACTGAATATGCTATCGAACTATCGTATAAATTAAGTTTACTAAAAGGACTTGTTGAAGCCCTTCAACACAAGAAAGATATGCTGGTGCAGATCTCTGCTAATACTAGGGCTGAAACAAAACTTTATTCTTAATTTGTGGAACATTTTGTTCCGAAACCACTATAACTAACTAAAGGCTTTTGCCTAACCAAACAACTATTAACTAAAGGATAACTAATGGCTATTGATCTAGATGCTCTACGAGCAAAACACGCTGAACTTACTAAGGCTGCTGGAGGTGGAAACAGCAACGATTTTCTAAATAATTTCTACCAAGTTCAAGAAGGTACTAATGTTATTCGCATTCTCCCCTCTGCATCAGAGGATAAGGAGTTTTATGCGGAAACTAAGATTCACCGAGTACCTGATAATGAAGGTAACATTCGTAACCATCATTGTATGCGTCACCAAGGGGAAAATTGCCCCCTATGTGATACTTATTTTGCGCTGTGGAAGACTAAGCGCAAAGAAGACGAGGATACTGCCCGTCAAATCAAGCCTCGCTCTCGTTACTACATGAATGTTGTAGATCGTGAGTCTGGGGAAGTTAGGATTCTCTCAATTGGTGTAATCCTCTTTCAGAAGATTATTGGTGCCATGTTGGATGAGGATTATGGGGACATTACCGATCCCGAAAATGGTCATGATTTCAAGATCATTAAAGTTATGGATGGTAAATGGCCAAAGTATGACCAATCACAACCTCGACCTAAGCCTTCCCCCACGGGATCGAAGAAAGAGGTTGCGGAATGGATGGAAAGTCTGCATGATATCTATGCCTTGGTAAAGAAGGAAGATTACGCAGATCTTAAGAAGGTAGCCGAGTGTGTTATGCCTTCTACTCAAGGTAGTCCTGTCCCAGAAGACACTAGTGAAGATGTTTCTGATAACGACTACCTCTCAAAACTTAAATCTTAATTATGAAAAAATTTATTGTTGCATCGGTCCTAGCCTTCGGTCTTTTCTCCTGCCAAGCTGTTAGTGATTTCTTTGGTGGAGAAGAGATGGTAGTTACTACCGCAGATAATGTAGTAGAAGGTTCTACTGCCGCACCAGTCCCCGTTAGTGAGTTGCCCGAAGAAATTCGGGATATGATTCCTGAGGGTATGGAAGTAGTGATTGCTCCTAAGTCTGATCTAGTTAGTGGCGATGCCTCACATATTCCCTTCATGGGAGAATTTGGTGATACTGCTATCGCAACAGCTTTTGATGCTGGGATGCATATCGCAAAAACATTTGTTCCTGGTCTAGCTGGGTGGGAGGCTCTTTTAGCTCTTCTATTCGTAAGAAAGCGCAAGCACTATGTTAACGCTTTTAAGGCTGTTATGCCCTTGGATAAGAATGTGGATCTTGGGGGTGCTGTATCTAGTGTTACTGCTGCCCTGGGGATGACCCACTCTTCGGAAACTACCGAAGCTGCTTGGGTCGAAGAGGAAGAATACGAAGAAGAATAAAATCTCCTGAGTAAACAACTATAATAAGGAGAGGTTAATAAACCTCTTCTTATTTTTTATACTTATAATTATGAAGCAAAAAATTAAATCAACATTGGGTTTTGGAGGATTAGTACTGGGCATTTTAATCATGCTTTCTGCTGTGTATCCAGTCCAGGGGGGATCCCTTAGTCTTGGTCCATTGAAGAAGCTTGCGACCTTTAAGGGGGATGAATTCGCCTCTTTTTCAGAGTTTCGGGTGCAAGACATCGCCTTCGATAAGAAGACTGGTGTGCCTCAATTAGTAGGTTCCGAGCCTTATGATATCCTTCTAAATATTACAACTATTTCCAGGGTTTACAGATATCGGGATAGCGCAGGAAAAGAATATTCTACTATTATGTATCTTAGGCATTTAGAAGATCCTCTGTTAGTTAGAGAGCCCTATAAAGAAGTAGTCTCTTCTATAAAAAAGGCGGCAGGTGCTATGACAAAATGAGCGATAAATTAAAGATTTTATCTTGTCCTGCAAATGAGGGTGGCTGTGCGTTTTACAGGGCTATAGATCCATTTAAAAAACTTCAAGAACTTTACCCAGATAAAGTAGAATTAAGAATTAGTCTTAATCCTTTGGGTATGGACAAAGAAGCTGGTAAGTGGACACCAGACTGGGATTTTGAAGATATGAAGTGGGCAGATGTTATATCTACACAAAACATATCAAATTTTGGTGGCCCTTATACTGCTAGAATTGTTGGTAAGGCTAAAGAGTTTGGTAAGTTTGTTCATTACGATACTGACGATTTGCTAACTGAACTTTATAAGGGTCATAGATTAGAGAAGGTTTACAAGGATAAGGGACTTAGTGATCTAACAAAGTTTATTTATTATAATTCTGATTTAGTGACGGTAACTCAAAGAAAGTTTGCTGAGAGGATAAAGTCTTTTGTAGGAACTGGGGTTTTAGCAGTAATTAAAAATGCTATTGATTATAACCTCCCCTGTTGGAATGTACCTAAAACTGCTCCTTTGAGAAAGAAGTTAGTTAGGGTTGGTTGGGCAGGGGGTATTCATCACGAAGAAGATGTAAAAGAGTTTGCAGGAATCCCCCATTTTGTTAATCAGAGGGTTGGAAGAGAGAATGTACAATGGAATTTCTATGGAAGACCCCCAATAGACCCTAAAAATCCTGGGGATTGGCAACAAGAAGTCTGGAATAATTATCAAAAAATCCTAACCTCTGGATTTAAAGGAGCAAAGAATTGGAACATTCATCCAGCCTTACCTACCGATAGATATGGAATGATGTTTGCTCACATGGATGTTGCTATTGCTCCTCTACAAATGAATAACTTTAATGATAGCAAATCAGAAATTAAGGTAGCAGAGTGTGGCAGATATAAAGTTCCTTTGGTTGCTTCTAATGTAGGCTGCTACGATGAGACCATAATTAATGGGGAAACAGGCTATTTACTTGACCCAGAAGCCCCCAAGAGTGAGTGGGTGAGGATACTTACCAAGGTTATTAAAAATCACAAACTACGCAAGAAAATGGGCGAAAATTTACACAAGACCACAGAAGAATATTTCGATCTAAACAAAGTAGTGGGGAATAGGCTGGATTTATATGGGGAATGTTTTTCTAATTATTCTGGAGAAGCTAACTTTAATGTAGGCTGGAGAAATGAGTAAAATTAAAATTATTAGTGGTTGGTCTAATCCTGGTGGTTCTACGACATCATTTATTAACCTATGTAATCTTTTTAATGAAAATGGTCTTGATTGTACTTTTTACGGTCCTCATGAGTGGCATTTNGATAAATGTAAGAGTGGTAGATTTCCAGAGGCACAACCTTTGGACCCTGAGGATACAGTTATTATGCATTTCTTTCGTGTAAAAGAAAGGCCCCCAGTGAAGAGATTTATGTTATCTTGTCATGAAACTAATTTATTCCCTTTAAAGAGTATGGATTTTAGTTTTTATGATACAATACATTTTGTAAGTAACTTTCAGAAGGATTGGCATTCTATTAATCATCCTTCAATAGTTATTCCTCCCATTGTCCAGAAAATAGATTGGGAAAACCCTAAGAATAATACAGCGGGGGTTATTGGTAGTATAGATTCTCATAAACAGACTCACCTTTCAATAAAGAAGGCTATAGATGAAGGCTGGGAGAAAGTTTTATTATTTGGAGTACCATCAGATCCAGAGTATATTACTGATTTTATTAAACCTTGGGTAGAGTCTGGGCAAGTTATAATGATGGGTCATGAGGATAGTAAGGAAGCTATGTATTCTAAGATTTGTATGGTTTATCATTCCTCAAAAAGAGAGACTTACGGATTAGTTGAGGCAGAATGTAAGTTAGCAGGAATCCCATTTATTGGTCCAAGTAATGATCAGGATATTTTAGATGAGGAGGAGATTTTAGAGAGATGGGAAAGGGTGTTTAATGAAGATCATAGTAGCAGTAAATAAGACCCTAATTAGAGGGGGTAAGCATGAGTTGGATACTGGTTTCCATTATTTGTATGAACCTCTTATAGAGTTGGGTCATGAAGTATATTTTTATGATACGGTAGCTCCTACGGAACCAGATTTTGATGAGGTTGTAAGAAATTTTAATCCCGATTTAGTATTTTGTTGTTTTACCGGAAATCCTCAAATAACTCCTTTTGAGCCTTGGGGTAGTATTTTACGATTAACTAGATTAGGAAAGGTAAAAACTTTTAATTGGTTTTGTGATGATACATGGAGGTTTGAAAACTTTTCTAGTAAGGTGTGTTGGTACTTTGATTATTGCTCTACTCCTGAGCCCAGTTATGTGAGCAGGTTTAAAGATGTGGGATACAAAAATATCCTTCTAGGAGCGTGGCATGTTAATAGCAAATACTATCCTCCAACTAAAAAAGAGATAGATATTTCGTTCGTGGGGGGAATGAACCAGGAACGAGAATCATTCTTTTCTAACTTGGGAATACCTGTAACCCTTTCAGATGGACTTACTATCGAACAACTATTTGATTTTTACTGTAGATCTAGGATAGGCATTAATCTTAGTGTAAATGCTAATGATCCGCAAAGGAAAACACAAATGAAGCAAAGAATATTTGAGTTGGCTGCTGCTAATTGTGTAGTTTTAACTGAATATCATAAAGGGATCGAAGCCTTTTTTGAGATAGACAAGGAGATTATTACTTTTTCTGGGAAAAAGGATTTTACAGAAAAAGTAAAGTACCTACAAGCGAACCCTGCTATAGCTAAAGAAGTTGCTTTCAATGGTTATACGAGATTTATGAAGGATCATGATTCCAAAGTGAGATTGAGTAGGATTTTAGGAGAACTTTTTAATGAAGCTTAAAGAAGTTTATATTAAATATCATTCTGGGGGAGCAGGAAAGTGGATTTATGAAGGTTATAAGAGGGCTTGGGAAAGCTTAGGGCATGAAGTAAAGTATTATTCTTCTTTAGATGAAGTAGATGCGGAAGAAGGGTCATATTATTTAATGGCAATAGATGGGGATGTGAATAATGCAGAGGCTATGAGTAAAGTAGTAGCGTCTTTTAAAACATTTCTTTATGCTCAACCTAATGCGTTCCCCAACCCCTGGGGGACTCACCCTAATTTCCAATGTCACTGTCCCCCAGAGTTCATATGCAAACTTAATGAATTGGAAAATGTTTTGTTATGGTCTTTTGGGCGTGGATCTGAGTATTATACAAAATGGAAAAAAGTTTATTACATCCCCTTAGCTTATGATCATATAGGTTATGTGCCTCATAAGGATAATACTTATGAGTATGATGTTTGTTTTGTAGGGGGTTGGGCTGATAATGGATTTAATGAAAAGATGAAAATTATGGTTTCACACTTTGAAGAATTAAAGAA
>JGI25129J35166_1000252_pt1 | contig 18098 bp, 18 predicted proteins | sample ETNvirnome_2_130_FD_35166 | JGI IMG/M metagenome (IMG submission 35166) | reverse complement strand
TTTGTTTTCACAGGGTCTATCGTGTCCACAAAAAAGGCGTCCCTGCTCTTAGAGCCGTTAAGAACTACAACCTCGCTTTTTCTTACTTTATTTGTTTTTAAGAAATTAGTAAGCTTTTCTTCTCTTGAGTTATCCATAAATAAAAATTTCTTTGTAGCGGTATTATCAGACAATAATAATATCATATACTTATTGCCATTTTGAGAGGTTTTAGTGAAAAAATCTTTTATTTGTCCCACCACCTGAAAGCTCTGCCTCTCACCCAAGCTTTCTATTTCCCTAAGGTCTTGCAAAGAAGAAAACTTATCTTTAAAGCAGTCCCTTAAGTCATGAGAATAGCTATATCCCAACAACTTGGTTTCATACGTCCACTTGGCAAACTTTTCGTGGTCTCTGTTCTGATTGTATATTTTTTTGTATCCTTGAAACTTGTCTTTAAAAGTATTAAATCTTTTTTCAGACATAATAGGCTTATTGTCNTCACCTAAAGTTTGTTTTTCTATAACCTCTGAGATGGCGCCAAGGATATCATAACCAAATCTTTCCCCTATCTTTACAAAATTTCTTTTCTCTCTATCGGTTAACAAGTTGAATGCTTGGGNCTCAAGGACCAGACGAGTTCTATCGCCGCCAGCATGATCCATTGTCCCCGCTTGAATTAGGGATGCTAAAATGCCAATATTTATCCCGCATTGTTTTGCCGCTAAAAATACCTCATATTTATTATTAAATAATAGACCCCTGAACTCCACAAGGCTTTGCAAAGACTTGAGGGAGATCCCCTTAATGCTGTTTAAACCATATCTAATGTTCCCCTCCTCGACCTTGAAGTGAAAGTCCGATTTAAAAAGACAGGGGGGGAGCATCTTCATGCCAAAATCTGACAACTCTTCAGTAACGCCAGCTACCGTAAGGAGGGGTTCTGGGTCAAACTCCGCACACTCCAAAACAGACAGGAAAAACTCTTGAGGGTGCTTATGTTTTAAGTAAACAGTTTTGGCCGCCAAATCAGCATAAGCAAAACTATGTGATTTGTTAAAAGAATAGTGAGAGGCGGCGATCAATGAGTCCCAATAGAAATCACTAATCCCTTCATCTAGCCCTTTTTCTTCTCCTGCGCTATAAATTCTATCTTTCCACTTGGGCATTTCGTCAACCTTCTTTTTACCCACAATCCTCCTTAAGATTTCAGCCTCTTCAAGAGATAGTCCAAACACTCTGTTCGCNATTTGCATTAATTGCTCTTGGTATAAAATAACATTTTTAGACCATGATAAAATCTGGTCAAGTTCTGGATGCAAATCGAGAGGGGCGGGGGCGCTCTTTTGAGTTTTGTATGTATCAACAAACTGAAGGGCCGCAGGTCTGGCAAGAGCCACCACATCAGAAAGCTCATTTATATCTTTCGGTCTTATCTCTTTGCAGACCCTAAAATTGGTTTCTGCTGATATTTGAAAAAGGCCCACTGGGTGTCTGAAGTCCTGTAAAACCTCATAAATAATCGGATCGCTAGAATCAATGTCTTCAATATCTATCCCGACCTTTTCGCAGGTTTTATGTGCGATTGTTAGGGTTCTGAGCCCCAAAATGTCAAATTTAACCATAAGATCAGCAACGTCTGACATGTCATAGCCCGTCACCAAATCACCATCCTTGGTTNTTTGAAGAGGAACCACCCCCTCTATCTTCTCACAACAAATAGCAATNCCAGATGGATGAACCCCCGTGTTTTTAGGGAGGCCCTCTATTTTTAGAGCGTTTTTAAACGTTTTCTCATGTTTTTTAGCCCATNTTTTAAATTTGCCGTTCTCCTCTCGCGCTGTTTCTAGAGGGAAAACCGTGCCGTGCAGCTTGGGTATCATATCGGATACTTGATTCGCCCCATCTTCGTTAGCTTCATCAAAATATTTTGTCGCCTCTCTAATGCAAAGCTTTGAACTAAAGGTGTTGAAAGTTAGGATCTTAGCCGTCTTCCCTTCATGTTTGCGCTCAATATATTGAATAACTTTTTGTCTCTGCTCGTAAGATATGTCAGAATCCACATCGGGTAAAAGGCTCCCCACTAGGAACTCTTTACCTCGTTTGTCTGTTACTTTTTTAGCCCTTGATTTCGATACGAATCTCTCAAAGAAAAGATCGTGAGGGATNGGGTCAATATTAGTTACCCCAAGGAGAAATAAGACGAGAGAGCCCGCAGCAGAGCCCCTTCCAGCGCCAGTAGGTATGTCGTGCTCATGACAAAAATTTAAAACATCCCAATTTAATAAAATATAATCGGTAAACCCAAGCTCTTCGAAGGTCTCTAACTCTTGTTTTGTTCTTTCGAAATACGCTTGTTTGTTTTCGTGTTTAGTGATTCCCTTTTCCCTTAAACCCTTCCTAGCCAGCTCATATAATATCTCCTTCGTAGAGCTATTGGGGCTAAGGCCAATCTCTTCTAGCTTTTTAGCGTCAACGACTGTTTTNGGGAGTTCTACTCCCGCAGGTTCGCAATCGTCATAAGGGGTGAAGTCGTCAAACATTACAAGTCCATGTGTTTTTTAAGCTTTAAAAAAACCTTGAAGCACATTTGAACATCGTAAAGTCCATCGTGCAATTTNCTCTCATCAAAATCTATATCAAAAAACTTTAAAAGCTGGTTTTGTGAGGCCTTGGCCTTCAAGCTGCGATCATTAATGATTTTATACTGCCAGCTCAAAAAATCTCCCTTGGGTTTTTGGAGTTCCTCTCTGTATGCCTTCCCCAAGGCCCGAGTATCGTAAATTCTAGACAAATAAGAATAGTCTGGCTGTTGGCCAAGAAGACGCTGCAAAATCGCAATCATGTAAACATCAAACCCTAATAAATTTTGACCAACAATGATGTATTGGGGGTCGAATAGGTGTTTCTCAAACTTGCTCCAGACCGCCGACAAGGATTTTGATTTGCTATTATATGAGTCCCAATCAAATCCTGTAATATTTTTAACAACGGTGGGTATGTTTAACTCTTTGTGAGCGATAAACTCGTCATGGGTTTCAAGGATCTTGTTTCCTTGGCATACTATCCAAGATAGCTGCCACGCCTTAGAGGAAAACAAATTTAATCCCTCTGTTTCTGTGTCAAAGACAATATATTTTTGATTACTTGGTAACATTTTCTAAATAAGATTCATAACAGAATTCATTTGAGCAAAAATCATTTAACCTAGGATTGCTAAAAGAAGGAACCCTTCCTTGTTGGCGGTTACATACCGCTTTATACATTTGAAACGCCTCAAAATCATCCTTGTTTTTATAATAAATACTCTTAGCCCTTTGTGTTGGAACTCCAAACCTTTTAAGGGCGCTACTTATCTGGAAATCAAAGGGGTGGTCGTTTTGCTCTTCTAAATAAAAATGATCGAAGTCGTCTAGCGATAAATCACAAAGCCCAAAATGAAAAAGATTATTAAAAATATAAGAATCGTAAAAAGGGACTCCAATGCTTATGTCGTCTAGTTCTGCCGCCCTTATCTTAGATAAATTGAGACATTCCCCCTCAGAGGTGAANCACTTTGTGTATAGGTTTCTCGCCTCCATTACTCCTTTGTTGTTTTTGGGAAAGAAAATTAATTTACTGGGAGTCTCTGATAAATTCGACTGAACAACAGGAAGTCTGACTCCATATATCATGGGAACCTCAATCTCTAAGAAGGCCTGATTAATAACCCTAAACCCATAGAAGCTATCCTCGACTAAAACCATTTTTTTGACATCGCCAGTCTGGGCAATGTCCACCAAATCTTCAACCCTCAAGAGAGAGCGCCCGATGCTGTAGGTGCTTTTGAATAAAGGTATCACTCCTATAAATTACAGGAGACCAGTCGTCTTGTCAAAGGAAAAAGCGGGGCATCCGTCATATTTTACCTTCTCTATCTTAAGACCCTTCGTCTTTTTTTTCTCAAGATCCTTCTTGTGGTCAGCAGACGCTACCCTTTCCCCCTTTTTGTCTACTAAGACATAGTATTCTCTAGCAAACTTAAACGGGCAATACCACATAGGGTTGCCATCTTTTTTAAGTTGACCAGCACGTTCTGCTCTGCCGCAAACCACCCTACCAGCAAACCCGTCGTCTCTCCCTAGGTAGCCCTTATCGTGAGCCAAGTTCTTAGAGGCGGCATCTACATTAAAATTATTAATAATTTGCTGAACTTCAGTTAAAAAATATTCAAACCCTTCAAGCTCGTCCTCGTCTAGGGGGTCCATTTCGCAACATCCATCATTATTGCAATCAAACTTCACAAATAAAAACTCCATCTTCCTTTTAAGAAATTCAGGATACAAATGCTTGACCGCCAAACAATACATTAAGTTCTGCATGTTGTCGGTATATTCTTTGCCAGAAAATACCTGCTTAGATGTTTTAAAATCTCTAATAAGGGCCGTTCTTTTCCGCTTAAATAGAAAAAGCTTATCTATAAACCCAAGAATGCGGTAGCTCTTCCCCTCTTCATTAACCGATATGTCAAAATCCTTTTCACTAATAGACTTGGTGGGTTTCCCGTCTTTGTCCCCAAAGAAGTCGCAGTTAAGCCCCTCCACTGTCATTTGATTTATGAGATCTAAATTGGCAAAATCGTCTATCTTGTGTTTTTTTGCGTAGGCCTCTATCATCCTCTTCACTGGAGGGGAGGCAAAAGCGTTTTGAGTTTTGACTATCCTAGTATAGTGTTTCTTGTGCTTTGGATTCCCCAANCTTTCAAACACAGCGTGGCAGATGGTCCCCCTAAGGCTNCCCTCATTTGATGTATCGGGGAGCTTTAGGTGATACTTACACCAGTATTGCCACGAACACATCTGAAGTGTCTTTATGCGTGACGCTGATAATGGCTTGTTTTCAAAGGTCTCCATAATGAAAATTATTCTTCTTTATAAGTTTTTTGAATGAAGAAGAAAAATTCTTGTTTACTCCTCTTTGATCCATTCCTCTGGCAACATCAATTACTTGAGACATGGAGTCTTGGTGTTTTAGATTATAGCACGACTCAATATATTTGTCTATTTGTTCTTGATTCATTTCGCCAAAATCATTCTCTTTGGGGGGAGCGAAATAAATAGATTCAAAATCAATAGAATTAACAAGTTTGAATATCGATTTTATAGCTCCCTCAAACCCCCTGTTTTGCGAAGAAAAAGAGTCATTGTTAAATGATATAAATATTTTTTTAAGTGGCAACAATGCGAGACGAGAAATGAAACGCGGAGAGATGCTCAGGCCAAAGGAAACTAAAACATTTTTTACTCCATTGTCATACAACGACAAACAGTCGCCTATAGATTCTACTATATGAACAGCCTCTTTTTCTTCAATAGCTTCCTTGACTTTGTCTATGTTGTAATAAGGAAAAAACCAACCCGACGCTTTGCCCATGTGAAGCCACTTGGGCCTCTCGTCTTCCGTGACCTTACGGCCTGAGAACCCATGAATGCGCCCATCTTTTCTAAACACAGGAAAAATGACTCGCTGATACATTTTGCCAGACATGGCTAACCCACATTGAAAGTCTTCAAGAGTCTCCCTGCTGACCCCTTTTTTAAGATAAAAATCATGGTGCGGCAAAAGCCTGCTTAAAGCCTTGGAGGGATATGTTTTTTCTTCTTTCAATAAATTTTTTTGTTTAATTCTACGGCCAGCGCCCGCCCCTTTGTCGTCTTTAAGGTAATGTTTTACAACGTTCGGATCTTTAGTGTTTAAAGTTTTTTGTAATAACGCTTCAAACGGCATGAACACCGAGTCTTCAACATAATCTTTCCAAACCCCAGTGTCTTTATAGATTTGCAAAGCAGTTGTATTGTCGCCAGAGCGATAAACCGCGTTTGTCCTCCAGTATGACCCGTGATCCTTGAGTCTATACCCAAGGTTTTCTAAGACCTCTTTATAATCCATAGATCAGTCATGCTCTTAAGTTAATTGGTATCTCTTCAGATTCATTGCTTATAACTGCAATGCCCTCTCCGTTAAAGGCATCAACTATATCTTGTAGATCCCCGCGCTCAGCTATTCTAAAGCTTTCAATATTTAAATTAATAAAATTCTGCTTCTTNGTGCCGTCTGGCATCTCAACTGGATGAATCGCCCGTAGCGCACTTTTCCCAAGGTGTCTTGCTTTAAGGTTTATGAGTTTATGTGTCCCAAAATTAGCTCCCTCCTCATGGATCTCTTCCGCCACCTTTCTCCTAAGCAAGAACAGGTGCGAGCAGAACTGAGTAATACCGTCAGAGAGAGATACAACGCTCTCGTCGTCCACAATTGCTCCTGCTCCTCGATTGCTCGTAATCCCGAGTCTATTAGACTGAACTGAAGTTAACATCGACACGCACGGTTTCCCGTCAAATGCTAGATCGCGATGTATGGTTTGTTTAAACTTGTGAACCATATAAGAAACCTGCTGCCAGCCGTCAATTTTACCAAGAGTCCCGAAATCNCTTTTAATATAATCAAAGCCAAATATTAAAGGGTTGCCTCGCCCAATCTTAGAGAAATANAATCTTTTAAGCAGAGAGCACATTTCATCTGGAGACATACCAGCAACATTTTCGTAATAAAATTTTAAATTCTTTATCTTCCCCCACGCCGCCCTCACTTTTTGGACAACCTCCTCCGAAGACCAATCTTTATATGAAGTTGTTCTCCATTTTCCCGTTTGCAAAAGCCAAACAGGAATGCCTGTCATCGCAGAGCACTGTCTGAATATAAGTTCTTCTTCGCTCATCTCCCCATTATCAAAATGAAGAACAGGGACATCGTATTGAGCAGAAACCTTTGTAGTGTAGTCCATGCAAAAATTGGTTTTACCCACTCCCGCTCGCGCAACTATAACAGAAATGTTTCCCGCCAAAAGCAGTGAACCATACATCTCGTTGACTCTGGGGTGTGGCCCAAGCATCCCGAAGTCTTCGACGGGATTGTTCCCCCTCTCCTCTATCACCTCTTCCATTATTTCAAAGAGGTTGATAGGGCCTCCCTCTGTCATCTCAAAATCCTTTATGTTTTTATTATAAAGCTGATCCGATTTATCTATAAGCTCCCCATACTTTAAATTTGGGTCCGCATTCTTGACAAAGGAGGCCACCTTCTTGCAGCTCATATAAATCTCCCTGCGAGCGGAATATTTTTTCAATTCTCTTACCGAGGATATGGTAATCTTTTCAGGGATTTTATAAAAAGCTAAAGAGAAAATGTATTCTGAAATGTCAATGCTGTCAGGAAAGCTCGCCCTTAATTGCTGAATCCTTTGGATAAGAATTGTTTCGTCTATGCTCTCAGCATTGTCTAATGCATTTTTTAATAATTTAAAAATTGAGATATTGACCTTGGAGTCTTCAGAATAAAAGTCGCTCTCGTTAAGAAAGGGAGAAATTTCCTCCCATATGTGTTGATGTTGGAGGATTCCGCTTAGAACCTTTTTCTCTAGATCGTAGGAAAATATCATAATCCCAATTCTTCGTCTTTTTTTCTTATCGCCATTTCAATTAATCTGCTAAGGGCCATTTCCACACAAGGATTTTCTGTCTTACTCGTCATGGTGGGGCAGCCCTCTTTGTTTACATATAACAGCAAAAAGCCCCTGTTGCCACCACTAACTGAGCCAGTGGAGTCAAAAATTTTATCAAGGAGCGACTGAGGTAATCCATGTTTCTCATCATTTTCTAATTTCATTTTAAGTGTTTTAACAGACTATTTTAAGTGTTTTAACAGACTGTAGGGGTAGTCATCTGACTCTAATATCTCTGACTCTAATACTCTGATTAATTTAATTTTATTAAGCTCACAAAAATACTCTTTTCTTTCGTCTCTTTTAAGCTGCTGCAAAAAGTTTTGTCTAGAGTTGGAGTGAAAAAATTTATTGAACTTATAGTGCTGATTGCCATCTACTTCTATGGCTATCTTTTGTGTAGCATTGTAGAAATCTAATGTCAAGCGCGTTCCTGCAACAGGGAACTCTTCAAAGACATAATCAGCAAACCAATAGCGTTTAATCTGATTTTTAACATCTTTTTGTATTCCACTTTTACACGTAGCATCCCAGTCAATTAAATACTTGCTGATGTTTTTAATTTTTTTCTCTCTACCATTTGTGCATAAGAAAATCATTTGCTTAAAATCTTATTTTTAACGAACTCTGTTAAAGAAAGAGTTACTTTTTCGTCTTCTTCTAGGAAATCATAAAGAGCTTGGCTACCTTGGTAGGCCTCCTTTGTCTCAAGGCCGTTTTCTTTGAGGTGCTTTAGTAATTCCTCATCAAGTTTATACCAAGCTCCTGATTGTTCAATGTAGCCCCACATTAAGAGCATGTCTATCACTTCCCTCTCAATCCAAATCGATCTGCCATTAATGCGCCCATGCTTAATGGGGTAGGTCACTATTTGCCCTGTTGTTTCATTTGTAGACTTACAGATAACAACCTTCGCATTATGTCCGAAGATTTTATTGTCGTGAGTTATCTGCTGATTTGGTTTTTCTANAATCTTATCGCCTTTATTTTGTTTTTTAAATTCTAAAATCCAATCAGGATAATGAAGAATCGCATTACCCCCNCTACTGTTGGTCTGATTATTGGGGTCTTGTTTGGCNTAAGGGTTAAGATTAATGTTGGTTCTTACTTGAGAAATCATGATGCACATATGACCAAACTTNCTCATGCCCAAACTAATTCTCTTTAGGAAGTCAGAGGTCATAAGCGCTCCTCCNGCGACCTTTCTGGCTTCGCTACTGCTTTTCTCTAAATCTTCTTTAGTTATTAANCCGTCCATGCTATCNATAACTATACAAAACTTTTCTCTGTCTGGATTGTTGCGGAGAAGCCCTCTTAAAAAATCCACCATAGTGTCCATGATGTGACACTCAAATACTAAACATGTTCCAACCGCCCACTCGGAAGGATCGTATACAAACTTTATTCCAGATCTTTCCTTGATGTCGTTGTTAAGTCTTCCTTCCGCCATAACAAACAATCCTTTTGAGTTCTTTACAGTCTTCAACATGTTAAACATTACATGAAGGGCTTCGTTCGTTTTCCCTCCTTCGTTTGCTCCAATAAACCTGTGAAGACCAGCGCCAAGGCCTCCTCCTAAAACAGAATCCAGTATCATTGACCCGCTGGACACTAAATAGTCTTCAGCCCTTTCTTCTAGATTGTAATGGTATTCCTTGTTTGACTTAAAGAATGCCTCTGTGAATTCCTTAGATCCGCTTTTNCTTTTTGATTTANTCATATAAAAAATCCCTCAACGTTTTTGTTTTATGCTCCAATATATCTTCGCCCGCTTTCTTCTTTGCGTCAATAAATTTATCTAGTTCTGGTGGCTTAAAGAGNAACTCCAAGTGTTTTTTGTTTAAATATTTTTTTCCTTCTTGAGTCCGAAAATATGTAAGGGAGCCTTTTAATTTAAAGGGCGGCTTAACCTTGCTAAGAAAATCTAAATCTCCTTTAAAGTTTTCGAATATCTCTGTGGCGACCGTCATCTCTAGCGCCCAATTAGACGCTTTAGATCCTTCCAGCATCCTTTCTACAAAGAGCCTCCTCTCTTCAAAATGCGGCTTAGGCGCTTTTTTAGGTGCGCGAGATTTTTTAGGTGCGCGAGATTTTTTTTTAGACGCGAACTTATGACCGCAAGCACACTTCTTTGTCGGACATCCCACTGCGGTCTTGCAAGAAGGACAGGTCTTTTTCCCCTTGGGCATAGGGCCACTATGCCCTTAAAGTTAAGCTCTGTCAAGAAATAAGGTTAAGATCGTGTCTAACCATTTTATCAACCAACCCAATAAAATTTGTTTTTGGTTTCCAGTTTAACTCTTTTCTGGCTCTGGTCGAATCTCCTAAAAGAAGATCTACTTCTGCTGGCCTATAAAATCGGGGATCTATCTCCATAAGCAAATAATCCTCATGGTAATATTTTGTGTCCTCTCCCGTTCCCTCCCATCTGCATAGTGATCTATGGAAGCCTGCAATATTAAAGGCTTCTTCGACAAACTCCTTGATGCTATGAGTTTCATTTGAAGAAAGAACGTAATCATCAGGTGAAAAAGGGGCTGGGCCATACCCACAGGAAAAGGCTGTTCTCGGAGGGGCTTGTTGATTAAGCATTCTCCAAATTCCGTCTACAAAATCTTCAGCATCGCTCCAGTCTCTTTTGGCCTCAATGTTCCCCAATCTAAGCGGCTCNAAAGATTCTTCTACAGCATACTCCTTGGTAATCCTAGCCACGTTTTGTGTGATCTTTCTGGTTACAAATTCTGAGCCGCGTCTAGTTCCTTCGTGATTAAAAAGCCACCCCTGAATAGCATATAAATCATAGGAATCTCTATAGACTTTTACCAGATGTCTAGCAGCGCACTTAGACGCCCCGTAAGGGCTTCTAGGTCTAAGGGGGTGTTCTTCTGTTTGGGGAGACGTTACTACGTCTCCGAACTCCTCTGAGCTGCCAGCATTGTAATACCTGCATTTTGGACAATGTTTTCTAATAGACTCTAGCTGNTGAAGAACCGCCATACAGTTCGTCTGCATGTGATTAACTGGCATCTCCCAACTTGTCCCCACAAAAGAATTCGCCGCAAAATTGATGAAATAGTCAGGCTTATGTTCTTTAATTGCCCTGTCTATGCTCTGGGGGTCAGTAACATCAAGGTCAATTAGTAAAAACCTCTCCTCGCTAGCAAGGTGCTCAATATTTTGATGGTTTTTTATACTTAGTCGCCGCTCTCCCCCCATAATTCTATGGTCGGTATGCTTTAATAGATAGTCTGCCATGTGACTCCCGTCTTGACCAGTGACACCCGTAATAATTACTTTTTTCATTTTAAATATTATTTAATGTGGACGCCAGTTTTTCAACTTTTCTTTTAGATAATTTATGGAACAAGCCCACATAAAGTCCATTATTGTGCAGGTAAATCGAGTTGGGGTGGTCTTCATCTGACTCAAAATATTGCTCATAGCACGTTTGATAGCCCAAATAACCCGATATAATAGGCCTATATTCTATGCCCAAGTCTTTACAAACTTGGAGCGCTTTATCTTTTTTCCCCTCTTTTGATATGATCGGCAAACAAAACGGGACATCTTCTGCTTTTGGCGCTTGATCTGGTAGATAAAACTTATTTAAATTAATTTTATCTTTAAAGAAGGAGTATAGATCCTTTCTTGATTTTTTGTATTTTCCCACACGTTTGAAATCAAGCGACCCAATAAGAGCATTTAAGTCTGTATTCCTATGATTGCTGCCTAGACTATAAAAGTCGAAGAGTTTGTCTACCTTGTTGTTTTCAAACGCTGAAGTTTCAAGCCCATAAGGAGCAAGACTCCTTACCATCCCGTGATTCCTGTTAATTAAATAAAATTCATACTCGTCTTCTGAATTAGTGAAAATAAATCCCCCTTCTATGGACTGAATTTGATGTCCGAAGTATGTAGAAGTTGTAGATGAAAAATAAGAAGAAACATTTCGACCGTTAAAAGTCCCAAAAGTGTTTTCACAGTTATCAAAACAGACTTTAATGTGATAATTTTTATTATAGTTTTTATAAAAGCTCATTCTAGGAGTAAATCCAATGAGCGAAGTAGGGAAAACACATGCAATTCGACTTTTAAAGCTTTGGGTAAAATCAACTAGCTTATCTGTGTCGATAGAGAAATCTAGTAAGGAAACGTCAATAAATTTAGGCTTAAACCCAGCCTTAATCCAAGGAGAGCAGGATGTCTGCCAAGTAGTAGAAGGTAGAACCACGATGTCTTTGCCAAAGGCTATGGATTTTTGATATTCGGCTAGTAGGGTGTTCGCCGCTGAACCACTTGAAACAAAGACCGCATATTTACAACCTACATAATCTGCCATTTTAGATTCAAACTCCTTAACCTTGCTGCCTTGAGTCCATCTATTGGCGGGATTCAACATAAATTTACATATTTTTAATCTATCTAAAAAAGAGAAATTATTTACATTTAAAGGCCAGTTCATAGTTTATTTACTTGTTCTAAAATTTTTTCTTTATTTATATTATCACAGCCACCTTTCGCAAATAAATTTATACATTTTTTGCTAACTGGAGCTAAAGCTAAAAAATTTCTATTATGATTGTGTTGCCAATTAGTTAAAAGATTTATCTGAGGTATTTTATTATATGCTCCTAAAACCCACATTGATCCAGAGTCAGTGCCTATAGCAAACCCGCAACATAAAGAAAGTTGAACCTGTTTAAAGAAAGAAAGATTTGTAAATTTTTTATAATCTTTGTTATCGCTAAGATCGGGTTCATTATCCATCCCAAAATGAAATACATTGTATCCTTTGCTAATTAATTTTTTTATTAAAGATTCCCACCATTCTTTGCTTGGACTTCTTTCCACTCCAGCCATTTGAGTTGCTCCATATCCAGCAAAAGGCCAAATGCATATATTTTTACAGTTATGTTTCTCTGGGCTTTCCCAATATTGATATAGTTTAGGGTATTTATCCGAAACTTCATCTGGATTTATTCCTCCCATAAATAAGGTTTCGTCTACGCAATTTCTATAATCATACCAATTCTGTTCTAAAGCGAAAGGGTGTTCAGGTCTTGGATTTATGAAAATATGACAACGCTCTCTAATTATTTTGTAATCATCATCTCCTAAGCTCTGCTGTTTGTCGCTTATTTTTATTGCAGTTATTCTTTTATCTTGTAAATATAATTCTTTTGCCTGTTGACATTTTTTAGCAATAGAAAAAATTAAATTATATCTCTCATATTTTTCGCTAAAATAGTTTAACATCGGAAGAGCCATAATGGTGTCTCCAATTAAGCTCATCCTAATACCAAAAATCGTAGGAGTATCTTGAAATGGTCTTATGATTAAAGAATTCATGAATATCCTATTTTGTTTTCAGTTTGCTTTGATTTAAAAAATTTCTTTTGAAGTTTTGTTTTACACAAAAATCTTTCATAATTTAAATCGTCTACATAGCTAGCTTTGACCTGATCTATTTTTGCTTTGTCAACAGCATCAAATGTTTTTTTGTTAACATCGATTAAGTCTTTATATTCTGTAGAATTTAAAATTTCATAATGTAATTCTAAACCAACTTGCATTTCTATATTATTGAAACACTTTTCATAGTTTAATGCAATAATATCAGAAACATTTTTGATGCTTTTTACTTTTAATATTGACAAATAATCATACGCATATGATTCATCTACTGATAATGATATCATTTTATTTTTAAGTGTTATCGAAAAATTATTGATGTTCAGGGGCCAAATCATAACTTTTCGGCCTCTTTTAAGATATTAGCCGCTATGGTTTTTTTGTCAAATTTTGATTTATAAATCATACTATACTCCTCAACAAAATCAAACCATTTTTGGTTCCACTCTCTGCTTTTTATTTTCTGGGCTATATTAATGGGATCGGAAGGAACACCAATATCTGGCCAAAACTCAGCGCTTGTCGGGTCGTCATCGCATACTATTGTTTTCGTTTTTGTGACAACCGATTCTAAGGCTGGGAGACCCACAGACTTAAAAGCGGAAGGAAAAAAGAAATACTCAACAGAGTTGTAAAATAAATTCAATACTTTATCGTTCACTATGCCGTAATAATCTCCCCAACTAGGGTTTTCTGAACCTACAACAGCAAGGAGATCGGACGCCTCCCCCAAAATGTTCATGGTTTCCGCCACTATATTAAATCTTTTGTTTGGGTCATTTGCCCTGCCAACATACAAATACTTATACGCAACCCCCCTTCGGTTTTTTATTCTCTTCTCTTCTGAGAGATTTAAAAAGGAGACATCTTTTATAGGGTTATAAATAACCTTGCTTTCAGTATCACACCAATTTTTAAGTTGCCATTGCACCTCTTCACAAATACACGTTACTAGGTCACAGTCAGAAAATTTGGATTTTAAATCAAGTGGATTATAGTCTCGGGGCCAAGGGTTGTTTATGGGGGGGTATCTTGAAATGTCATACCGATCTCCATTTATGCAGTGTGGTGGTAAGTCTAAAACATTATAAATTATTGGGGCGTCCGAGTTTTGTAGTCTAAACTCACTGTTGTAAGAAGAGGGATCGTTACAAAAGATTAAATCCGCTTCCGAAAGAGAGGACACCGTGTGACCTAAACTTTTAAAGCCCTCTCTAATTCTCCCTATTTGATTAATGTCGGCTTCTGCCCCAGCGCAATATATTTTCATGCTATCTATAAATATTTTTTACAGTTGGGATCGGTATATTGTGCTTTTGATGAAACTCCTCATCAAACTCTAGTGATTTTTTTTCTTCGCTCCATTTGTATCCACAGTGTCCAAAATGTTTGTGTTGATAAGCAACCTTTCTTTTCCCTATCGTATCGTTGAGCCAAGTATAATGAGGAATATGAGCCACTTCTTGTGGAATGACTTCTAATTCTTCAATGTCGCTGTATCTCAAAAGTTTTCCCTCATGTCCATAGCAAATATCATTATCCCAATAAAAAGTAGCTAATTTAAAATCTCCTTCGATTTCTCTTTTAAATATCCGAGGAGGACAAAAGGGTTCTTCAATGTAATGATCTAAATCAAAAACATGGTTCTTTAGCGATATTTTAAATAAATTTTTATTACTTTCCTCAATGTAGTTCTGGATGTTGCTAATATCTTCTTCTGAATAAAATTCATCAGAATCTACAAGCCATATATAATCAACATTATATTTCTTTAAGTAAAACAAGGCAAAATTTCTTGCCTCTGCTTCTGTTACATATTGAGGAGCGTCTACAAGATGTTTTAATTTTTTTTCACTAACAAGATCTCTAAGTAAATCTGTTGTTTTATCATGAAATGTGTCTATCCCCTTATACTCTTTAAAAGGAACTGAGACAGCAGAAACAATGCAGTTGTCTGTGTTGAGAAATGGTTCAATGGACCTTAATACATAATCTTCTGTATTATACCCGCAATAAATTATTCCATATTTTTTTACAGAGTCTTCCATAAATCTAAATTATGTTTTGTTCTTTCCCTGCTGCTCATTTCCTCTTCGCTAAGAGAGTGCAAATTTGAATCTCCCCCAGTAGCACTTTCCCAAAACCCCTTCCAGAAAACATTCCTCTTAACTCTTTCTTTTAAATCAACATATCCTAAATGATATACAAATGGCGCTCCACTAGCACAATATTTAAGAGTGTTTTCTGCGTCATTAATATCACAAAGAGGATAAGTTTGCAACAATTCGCCTTTGTCGTTAATTAGCTCATCAGTGCTTGTTTTATTATAATCAGGCCTCCCGTCTTCTTTAATGCCGAAATTTACTGGGCCTCTATTAAGTCCTTTTTTGTGAATATACCATTTAGCACCAAAATCTATATAATGATCATAATCTCCATAAAGGTTTACCACAGGCACGAAGAAAGATGCAAATTNATCAGACTGCAATAATTGTTGCCCTAGGTTTACTATAGTTCCTTTNTCTCCTCCTAATCTTTCATCTAGATTCTGCTGAATCANCAAATCACCAGAACAAGCTTGCAATGCCGAATTCTCTGTTTTGCCATAACAAAAAGGATCGTCATAAGAAATATCCACCGATACAACTTTTAAATTGTATCCCTTTTCCTCTCCATATTTTCTAATTGCGTCTTCTGTGTCATCTTTGCTTTTATTAACCGCAATGCAAACTTCATCTGCATAGACAAACCAATTGTCCAATGCGTCTTTGTGGTTAAACCCTTTATCTAAAATGTTAAAGGCTGTTGAATAAATACTAATTTTCATAATTAAAATTTAATTTTTTGGAAACAACTGAAGTCGTGCTTATCTATAAAGCCAGCTTTTTGATCTAAGATTTTATATCTATACCAATCATTTAAAAACTTGTCAAAGTTTATACATTCTCTCATATCGTCTGTGAGATAATTTCTCAAACAATCTTCTATAGACTTAATGTTAAATGGGTCAAAGCCTGATTCATAAATTTCTTTTATAAGCTTATTTCTGTTTACATACCTTTCTTTAACAAATTCTCTTTGGTTTTCAAAGCCTAAGAAAAGGTGATTGGTATTTGGTAAGAAGTAATATTTAAAATTATGTTCTATAAAATGGAGAGGATTATTTCTTTTTTTTAATCTGACATTTTCTTGAAAGTCTTCTCTCCAAAATTGCTCATTACATAGGTCTATAACTTTTGTGCATCCCAGCATTCCCTCATGGGGATTATTTACAAATTCTGTTTGTTCGTTAAATTTAAACAAAAATCTTTTGTTATACAAATATACCCCATCTACGTCTAATTTATCCAAATCAGAACAAAGTCCCTTTAGGTTTTTTGTGAACTCTGGAGATAATCTTTCTAAGGTATCTATAATTAGAAACCAATCCCCAACTTGCATTGGACCTTGAAATAAGCAATGATTTCTGCTGAAGCTATATCTATTACACCATTTAGTATAGATGATTTCTCCCTCTCCTTTTACACTTTCTAGATACTCTGCACCACTATCTTTAGGATAATGAAATGTCCAGATCAAACCGTGAAAGTCATCTTTAATAGGATCAATTAACTCACGAAGATCTTCTTCGTTACCCTTTGATGTNATGCCTNTAAGCCAAATCCTCATCCTATTGTTTTTGAGTAGACTTTTTTAGGGTTGAAAAAAGAAAATGGAGTTTCACAATCGGTAATTTTCTTTAATAGATAACCTGATAAAATTTCACAATGAACCTCTCCTAACTTATCGAGGTGTTTTTGAGCTTCCTTCCAAGCTGCAAATATTTGATCCGTTCTGCTAATATTTGGTTGAAATGTAAAGGTAGGTCCATATTGAGTATAATTAATAGCTTGGGTAAGAATATTATCATCTTCTACTAAATATGGCGAATCATCATCTTTGAATTCTTCTGCCCTATTAAATCTAACACAAATTTGTCTGGGGTTATCTTCTAAAAAATCTATAGATTTTTTGAACGCATCCTCTAGCGTTATTTTGTTTGTCTGAATTAATTCATCGTCTTCTAACCAAAAAGAATACTTTTGTTCTCTTATGATTGGATCAGAATAACTTTTAAATATATCCTTGAAATATCCAGCAGAATGAGTTAGATGATTTTCTGAATGATGAACTATATTTTCTTTTGTCTCAATAACCCTAATATCGAGATATGAACAAAATGATTTTATTTCATCTGCTATATGCTCTTCTCCATCTCTTGATTTTAAGTGCAGAAGTTTATTAGAGAAAATTGACAGGTCTATCTTGCTATGAAGGTTGTGAAGACAGTCCTGATAAGTGTGTCTACCACCATGACCCATAGTGGTGCAGAAGACAATAAGATTGACGGGAAGTGGAGACATAAAACCTCTGGGCCTCAGAATAAGACCCAGAGGCTACTATGACCTCAAGGAGGTAAATCCTTGACCAGTCCTCTATTGTAAGACTAGTTAGTGTTATCGTCAACTAATCTTCAATAATTTCTTCGCTAATTCTCCCTAAAATATAAGCTAGGGTTTCCTCAGTTTCGAAATCAAGATCAGGGATTGGTATTTCCTCGTTTATTGCGGTGGATGGGTCAGTCATAGTATGACTGTCTACACCCAATGTGCTATAGTGGGAACTACCCCTCGCACGAAGAGCAACTTAATATAGATCTGGCTAATTCTTGACTAGGATTAGCACTCCTCTGATAATAAAAACTCTTTACTCCCTGCTCCCACCCGAAAATAAGAAGCTCGCTAACTTGCTTCGCAGGACATTTNGGAGAAATCATCACATTCAGGCTCTGCCCTTGATCTATATACCTCTGTCTGTGGGCGGCTTGCACCACAATTTCTTTTTGGGAGATTTCCCCGAATGTTTTAAAAACCGCTTTCTCTTCGTCTGTTAAGCAGTCTAAGTGTTGAACGGAGCCTCCTTTGAGTAAGATTGACTTCCAGATGCTCTGGAGATTTTTACCCTTCTCTTCTAGACACTCCTCAAGAAACGGATTCTTATATGTAAATTTTCCCTTGGCTAGATCTTTAGTGAAGTAATTACTATTTAACGGCTCAATTGAAGGGGAAACCTGCCCTAAAATAAACGAGCTGGAGGTGGTGGGAGCAATCGCCATAGTGGTCATATTTCT
>JGI25129J35166_1000234_pt1 | contig 18811 bp, 52 predicted proteins | sample ETNvirnome_2_130_FD_35166 | JGI IMG/M metagenome (IMG submission 35166) | reverse complement strand
CTCTTGACAAGTGAGGTTGCGAAAGATGCCGGGTGACAATTAAGGGCGTAACGCGGGACTCGCCCCCCGCCCGTTTTTGTTTGCGATAATCAGGAGAGAGTTAAGGAGCCCACTTTATGTCATGGAATAGAACTGTTACGTGCAGTTATTGTTATAACCGTGGGCACAACCGTCGTAGTTGTCCTGACTTGAAGCAGTACGCATACGAGAATCCAGATAGTGTAGACGCGCAAAGATATAAAGACTCTAAGACAGCAGGCAAGCAACGACGCTGCACTTGGTGCAATCTGCAAGGCCATAACCGTAGAACGTGTGGTTCTCTTCGTATTGCGAAAGAGGCTTGGAAGGACGGGACAAGCAATTGGCGTCGTGAGTGGGCTGAATGGATGGTTGAGCTNCGNATGGGCATTGGCGCNCTTGTAAAGGTGCCAGGTGGGCGCAATTATGGAGAACCAAGGGAAGAGGTGGTCAAAGTCCTTGTCGGCTATCAGTGGAGTACATTAACTGAAGAAGAGCAGACAGGTTATTCATATGGCGGCTTGATGTTAGCTGATTTAGGTACGCTGAGAAACAAGCGACCATATGAGCTACCTGAGCATCCAACACTAACGCCCCACCGTTACGATAGCAAGCCTATTGAAATTGTTGGGCCAGTTATGACCTCTGTTAGCCAAATAATTGCGTTGGCACCTGAATGGTTTAATGAAGGCTCAACGTGTCACGGTTTGGATGATGTGTTTAATAAAGACCGTAAGTCGGATGATTATCACGAGAATAGATATAAATAAAAGAAAGATGTCGTTTTTACTTGACATTCACACCTAATTATGGTGTGATCATTGTGGATGGTGGGGAAAAGGAATTCCCCTGTTGAAAAAGGAGCTAAACCCCTAATGGCTGTTGATTTCAAAACTTTTAATAACGTTGCTCCGCTGGTGGCGGCTGTCAAAAAGCCTGTGCTACTTCGTGGACGTCACGGTATTGGCAAATCCTGCGTGGTCTATCAGACTGCTGAAAGGTTGGGCTTGCCCGTGGTTGAGCGGCGTGCTAGTCAGATGACGGAGGGAGACCTTGTTGGGCTGCCGAAGACTGATGGCGACATCACTTCTTTTTGTCCTCCCGATTGGTATGCGACGGCTTGTGATAAGCCTGTGGTTCTCTTCCTTGATGAAGTTGACCGCGCTACCATGGAAGTGCGACAAGGTATCTTTGAGTTGACCGACAGCCGTAAGCTTAACGGTCATACTCTCCACCCTGAAACCCTTGTTTTTGCTGCTGTTAACGGTGGTGAGCATGGGGCTCAATATCAGGTTGGCGAGATGGACCCGGCTGAGCTTGACCGNTGGACGGTGTTTGATGTTGAGCCTACTATTGAAGACTGGCTTGATTGGGCCAATGGCAATGTTGATACTGTCATTTGGGACTTCATCAACCAGAATCGCAACCACCTTGAACACACTGGAGAGTTTGAGCCTAACAAGGTTTATCCTTCGCGTCGTTCTTGGGACCGCTTGAGCGAGTGTCTTGTTGGCGCTCAGATGCTTGGTGAGGATGCTAAGGAGAAAACGGATACAACGTTCCACCTCGCTACTGCGTTTGTGGGCTTTGAAGCTGCCGTTGCTTTGAGCGATTTTATCAAGACCTATGAGCGGTTGGTAACTGTTGGTGACATTCTTGATAAGGGTAACATCAAAAAGACTGCCGAATTCGGCATCAACGAGCATGCTGCTCTTGTTGAAAAGATGGAGGCTGAAAACGTTTTTGAGGATGAGCTTGCTAAAGAACAACTTGCCAATCTCGCTGCCTACTTCGTGACTCTCCCTAGTGAGATTGCCATGAAGCTCTGGACGGTGATGGGCGAAGGGAACGTCAACAACACTATCGCTCTCCACCAGAGCGTGGTAGACGATGTTCCTGTCAGCAGCTTCCTGGTTGAGCTTTTGACTGGCAAGACTCCTGAGTAAGTTAAGGTTAGGGGGAGAGGAGAGAAGTTGAGAAAAATAAAATATTACTTGACTTCTCTCCTCATTTATGATCTGATCATTGTGTGGTTGGGAGAGAGATATGACCTTTGACCTGAATAAACATGTGGCTCGGCTTCTGATGAACGAGCCTTTCTTTGCGGCGTTGTCTCGTCGCATTGACAAAAAGGTTGGTCCTATACCGACTGCTGGTGTTTGGGTCAATCCCGATACTACTCAATTTGAGATGCTTTATAATCCCAAGTTCTTTGAAGGTCTGACCGACAAGGAGCGAGCTGGGGTTCTTAAGCATGAGTTTTATCATCTTGTCTTTGAGCACGTTACGGGACGTATGCCGGAAGACGTCAAAGACAATCCAGCTAAGATGAAGAAGTGGAACTTCGCAACTGACTTGGCAATCAATGGCCACCTCAAAGGTGAGCTTCCTGAAAATTGCCTGATGCCGGGTGAAGGTCCGTTTGCAGAATTGCCTTCGGGTAAGTCGGCTGAATGGTATTGGGCAAACCTCCCTCAGAACCCTGGCAAGGGCGACACCGACGATGACGGTCAAGGCGGCGGAGGTCAACCGGGTGAAGGTGGNGNACAGGGAGATAATGGCGAGGGTAAAGAAGAAAAAGATAATAATGGGAATGGTGTTCCAAAAGATGGAGTGCTAGACGACCATAGCAAGTGGGGCAATTGCCCACAAGGTGTTAAAGAGATTGCTAAAGAACGCTTGAAGGATGCAGTAAAGAAGGCTGCTCAAGAAGCAAGCAAGCAAGGCAATTGGGGAACGGTTAGNTCGGAGATTCGCCAAGACATTACTGACCGTCTAATAACTACTAAGGTAGACTGGAGGAACGTACTTCGTTACTTCATCAAGACAAGCCAGCGGGCTAGCCGTCGTTCTACTATTAAGCGGATTAACAAACGTTATCCCTATATCCACCCAGGACGCAAGCAGACCCGTCAAGCTAAGATAGCTATCAGCATCGACCAGTCTGGCTCTGTTGGCAACGATATGCTTCAAGCGTTCTTTGCTGAGCTTAATAAGCTGGCATCGCTGGCTGAATTTACAGTGGTGCCATTTGATTGCAACGTTGCCGAGGACCAGATCTTTGTTTGGAANAAGGGAGAAAAGCGCAATTGGGAGCGAGTGCTAAGCGGTGGGACGTGCTTCAACGCGCCAACCAAGTGGGTTAATGAGCACAGCTTTGATGGGCATATTGTCCTTACTGACATGTGTGCCCCTAAGCCAATTGCCTCTAAGAGCCAACGTATGTGGATGACCACCGACTATCACGCTAAGAATCCCTACTTCAAGACCAATGAGCGCGTGATAGGTGTCGACACTTGATAAAAGTTTTGGCCGAGACTTATAATAAAAAAGAATCTAATTAGAAAGTAATGGGTACAGTAGTAGACTATACAGCCTATAGGTTAATGCAGATGGTTAAAGCTCTGACTAACCCAGAAGACGCAGAGGTAGTGTTAGGTATACTGGCAGAGTATTATGATGGCCTGGTAGCTATTAAGTGGGAAGCAGGACACCCAGTGGTGATGCCACTGTCAGACGATGCAATGCAGGCTGGCATACCAGCAGGCTTCAGTATGGTAGGCTATAAGGCAGAAGAGGTAGAAGAGTAAGGTAAGGGGGTTAGCCCCACCCCTACCCCTGGGGGTGCCCCTCCCCCGGAATCTAAGTCCCACTAGGGGAGGGGGTGGCCTATTGTGCGCTAAGGACATTCACGATCACCCCGAAAAAAATTGAGATATAAGAAAGGCAAAAAAATGAATTCGCCAATAACGAACGTCGGAGAATTGTGGTGTTATAACAGTCGTAACGACGAGAAGCTGACCGCTCTGGTATTGAGAATCACTGACTATGACGTTCTCTGCCTTATCAATGGCGAGAGCTGCCCTATGTGGGTTAATCGCGATATCCTTGAAATCTATGGAACGAAGCTAGCGGGCGTAAAATGAAAACAGTAATTTGCTTTGACACCGAAGACCAACAAGGTATGAATGACGCATATGAGATAATGTCATATATGTGCATAACACATCTTAAGCGCTGCATGCCGGGTCGCGGCAAGCTTGTGGTTAATAAAATTGAATTTATTAAATTATTAAGAGCATATGCTAAGCAAGTTGAAGAACACAAAGCAGACAGCGGTCTTAAGGCATGCAAGCGATATGCCGACCACGTATGGAAGGATATGGTGGATTGATGTCAGAGAGATCGGAGAGGATAGTAACCTCAAGCAAGCTAAGTAAACTGCGTAAGCTAAACGAGCTAAGCAAATTAAACAAATTGCGTATGCACGCGAAGCTACTTCCAGAATATATTGCTTTTGTAGAAGGGCCTCATCCGAGGGGATGTATAGCAGAAATAATCCAATGGCAATTCCCCAACAAGTACGGCGCGAGTCTGACTTGGCATTCTAATTTCCCTAATTATTCGTTAACGTATGGTAGGCCAGAGCTTGCCATACTGTATGATAACGAGTTATGTAGCGACACTGACATTACATCCGATATAATAGTTTGTGTAAGTGTTCCAGCGCTAGCGCTTTATTTAGCGCGTATACGCGGCCTCGCAGGCGCGCCATAACCAGCCAACCACTGGTAGGTTACTCTGCGTTTATCGCAGAAAGCTCTTAGAGCGCCTATACGGGCTGCTCTAGGGCATTTGAGCGACGTAGTATATCGCCCGCGCGCGAGCCCATCGCGGGGTAACAGGGGGAAGGTATTACCCACGGGGTAACACATCGGGTAACACAACAATTAATTTAATTAATTGCTTGACTTTTACTTCCGAGTGTGTTTAGATCTAGGAGTCGGGCCAATCGGTAGTCATGAAGGGTTACGAGCGAAAGCGTTGACTGACGAGAGGGTGTTATGCCGCCCTCCCCCGACTTCCCTTTTCATACTTATATTAGCTTTCCTTTGATGCTGCATAAAATAAAAGCCTTGTTTAACAAACTTAAGCGAGGCAATAAATATTTAAACTGCCCCTACTGCAAGAAGACCTTAACAGATTATAACTTTAAGTGCAGAAAGCATGAAGGTACGGCTTGTGAGTACACCAGGAAAGGTTATATAAAAGAGTCTGATTACTATCCTAAAAGAATGCCGGATTATGAGGGTTGAGCGTTGACTGACGAGAGTCCCTCCCCCGACTTCCCTTTTCACTGCTTTGGTACTGCTCTAGGTGCGCCTTGGTACTGATGATTAACGATAAAAATTTTCGGTTAGTGTTTTTTTCTTGACTTACTGCGCGGGATGTGATCTGATCACTATGGATGGAAGAGAGAAATTAATGGAAAACAAGATGAAGGTCGGTGATTTGGTTCGGTTCTCAAAGAACAATATGTATGCCAAAAAGCTGGATACTAAATGGGGCTTGGGTCTGGTTACTAAAACACACAACGACCACGATACAGAAGTTTGGTATGCCAAGCTTGAAACCACACGAACAATAGCAAGGGACATTTTGGAAGTAATAAATGAAACCCGGTGATTTAGTTAACGTGACAGTCAAGTATTGGTCACCCAAAAGTCAAATTGGGGTGCTCTTGGAAAAGACGGACCCCGACGACATTCGCAACCATTGGTGTGTTCTGGTGGGTAATAGAACTTGGCGTCTGCCGGTGAAATTTCTTGAGGTGATAAATGAAGCCCGGTGATTTGATAAAAACAACTTGTTTTGGTCCACGGGGTTCTGTTGGTGAAGTCGGAGTAATCATCAAGGCTCATCCTCGCATAATAAACTGTTGGGAAATTCTTTTCGGTTCTGTTGTTAGAGTTCTCGCTGAAGATGGATTGAGGGTTATAAATGAAGCCCGGTGATTTAGTTAAACACTTTGCTGATGGAGCGCTAGGCGTTTGTGTTGGCGTTGATGATGATGAATATCTTATAACTTGGTTTGATGGTTTTGGTGGTCTCTCCGTTTCTTATAACACTGCTGCTGCGATGTGTCACACTGAGGTCATAAATGAAGCTCGGTGATTTGGTAAAGCTTAAAAACATTCCCGGTGTTCTCCGTGTATATCCAGACATATCAGTTGACACGGTTGGGCTTATTATGAGCTGGGTTAAAGCTGGTGAAGGTCCATGGACCAACTATGGTGGTGAGGGTGAAATATTATGGCCTGGAAAAATAGCTATAGCATACGAAGAAGATTTGGAGTTGGTTAATGAGGGTCGGTGATTTGGTAAAGTATGACTGTGGGCGAAAGAAAATGGCCAATCCCAACACCGTTGTCGGCGTCATCATTGAACGGGTGCGCGATGCAGACCCCGAATATTTTGCATGGCACGTTCACGGTCCCGGTGGGACTCAGGCGGTTCATGAAAACTTTCTTGAGGTTGTAAGTGAAAGTCGGTGATTTAGTAAAAAAGTGTCAAGGCTCAGCCGACGTGATAGGTGTTGACTTCCCCTGCCTCGGCGTTATAGTCAATATAGAAGCCTCGGAGCGTCATTATAAAGTACATTGGGGAGAGTACGGAATCTTTTGGACCCCATGGGATGTATTGGAGTTGATAAGTGAAAGTCGGTGACTTGGTAAAGCGCAAGGGCAGCGATGACCTAGCACTAGCGATTGAGATTGATAAATATCACGTCACTTTAATGTGGCTTGATGATGGTTTGCTTGACCGATGTACTAAAATTCTTATGGACTCTTGGAAAGTGGTGGAGGCAATCAGTGAAAGTCGGTGATTTGGTAAAATACGCTAGCGCTAACGATCGATGGTCCGACGTTTGGACGCAGCCCGGTATTATTCTGCGATGCATTCCTGGCACAGATGAGTGCAAGGTTGTGAGGTGGACAACCGGCGAGATGGGTAGCTACCCCGCGAGGAACTTGGAGATTATAAATGAAAATCGGTGACTTGGTAGAACAACGTTACGAAACCGGGCAATATGGTCCGAATGCACTCGCTCTTGTGGCTGACGTCGCTGGCGATTGCGTGACAGTGATGTGGTGTGACGATGGCACCACTAGCACGATTAACATTGAGCGCTTGGAGCTTATAAGTGAAAGTCGGTGATTTGGTACGATACGAACATATTAGCGCTAACTCGCAAGTCGGGCTTGTGGTTGGAGAGTGCGGAGAAGATGGCGATGAATATTTTAAATATTTGATACAGTGGAGCGGTGGCCGAAAGTGGTTTGTCGCAGAAGATTGGGTTGAGGTCCTTAATGAAAGTCGGTGATTTAGTTGAACTGTCGGCGCATGGTCAAAGATTAAAATGGCTTACCATCTGTCGTGGCAAAGTTGGGCTTGTAATAGGACAGCGCGGCAAGCCACCTTGGGACTATTGGGTGGTTAAATTTAATGGTATGAAAAGAGTAGAGTGGGTTCCTAGAAGCGCTCTGCGGTTTGTAAAGAAGAAAGACTGTGCCGTTAACTAGAAAAAGATTAAATTTACTAATTATGATGACCTATTTATTCCATGGAGTTGAGAAATGAATTTTGGCCTATTTGATTCCAGCACCCATTTAGAGATTGGTGATATGGTGCGGCATCCTGCAACTGGTCACGTTGGGCTTCTTCTTGGCCAGGACGCCACTGGTATGTGGATGGTTGAGTGGTTTGCTGGTAAACGCTGGAAGGTGATGGCACAACCATTGCGCACGATGGAATATGACCCTCTCCTATCCTTAATGGCAAAAGCGGAAGAAGTTTAAAATAATCTGACTTCTTTCTTGACTTTGCTCTTTGCATATGCAACGATCACCATGTGGTTGAGGGAGCGATAAGTGAAAATTGGTGACCTAATCAAAGAAGGTGAGTGGGATGAGGTAGGTCTTATCATTAATATAATAGACCGTAGGTTCAAAGAACCATATGGCGTGTTGTGCCCAAACGGCAAGCTTTTATGGTTTAGCAAAGAGTACATTGAAGGAGAGTGTGAGGTGGTAAGTGAGGCTCGGTGACTTGGTAATTATTAACAGGGCACCGAGGACGTCCCCACCTTGGGCTGTGCAATTATATAAAGATAAGATTCCTGTTTTGGTGGTTGGCATAACCGGCGATGCTCTTTCAAAATACCGTTACTTACAAATATTTTACAACGGGACGAAATGGCTTAACATAGATAGCGCGGAGGTTATCAGTGAAAGCCGGTGATTTAGTTACTGTCCGCATTGTTGATATTGAGCGCCAGCACGAACCCGTGAGACCAAAAGTTGGAATACTTTTGAAAAAAACAGTTAAACCACCGTGGCATCATTGGCACGTTTTAATGAAGGGTAATATTTGCCTTCTGCCGGTGTGCTTTCTTGAGGTGATAAATGAAAGTAGGTGATTTAGTAGAGGCGCGCGCGTGTAGATATCTTGGATCTTATTGCAGCTGTGTTTTTTGTTCTAGCAATTGCAAGTCGCGACTTGGTTTGGTCATCGGGCATGAGATTGTGGGCCACGCGAAAAATAGCTTGTGGAATGTGCAGTTTAGTTTTGGCGAGCAGCGAGTTTATGCCAATGAAGTGAATATGGTGAGCGAATGAAAGTCGGTGATTTAATTTCACACCATCGATGGTACGGGATAGGTCTTATCGTTAATATAAAAGACCGCAGGTTTCGAATAGCAAACGATAAACCATATGGTGTGTTATGTTCAGACGGCAAATTTGCGTGGTTTACAAAAAATTATATTGAAAAAGAGTGCGAGGTTATAAGTGAAAGTCGGTGATTTGATTGAATGCCCCGCAGGAATTGGGTTGATAACCGACACCGGCAACGCGAACCGGCGCGGCTCCTTCGCCCATGGGCAATATGTTATTGTGCATTTTCTCGGTGGATGGGGCCGTGTCGTTGTCTATTGTGATACATTGAAGGTGCTAAGTGGAAGTCGGTGATTTGGTGAGACATAAAAGTGTGACGTCATTAGGTCTTGGCGTGGTTCTCGATATATCAAAAGTCTCTGTAGCAGTTGAGGTGCTTTGGCCTGTTTTTACCGAACGCCAGCGAGAAATGAGTGTGATGCTGGAGGTTATTAGTGAAGGTCGGTGATTTGGTTCAAATTTTACCTGCCCGCATCAGTCGCTATATTATAGTTGCGAGACACACTGACAAACAATATGGTACTCCGCAATGGATTCTCTATTCATCGGATGACACAGCAAGAGTAATAATGTCCGAGACATGGATTGAGGTGATAAGTGAAAGTCGGTGATATTATAAAATTGAAAGGCAAAAATTCTCACGGTAAAAATAGAGTGAGAGAACAGGGAGAGTTTTGGAAGGTCGCGAGCCTTGCGACTGCCCTACCCCATGGTCCTTTTCCTAGTGGTACTCCAGTCATTAGACTAATTACTTTAGACGGGAAACGCTGGCGAACAATAGCGCATTCAGACGACGAGAATTTTGAGATATTAAATGAAGATGGGTAATCAATAAAATGAGTGTGGTAACTATAAGTGAAAGTAGATGATTTAGTCATCTACGAAGGAAAGATAGCCATAATCATTGATACGGAAAATTGTTATATTGACGTTATTGAGGTTGTATTTACTGATGGGTCACGAAAGAAAGTCAGCAAGACCGGTTTGGTTGCGCAACCTTATAACAACAAGAAATAATGAAAGATGAAACTAAAAAGTTAGCTTGGTTCCTCATCGCATATATTTTTAATTTTGTAGATACCATATTTACTATGTATGCCATCTCTGGTGGCGCTACAGAATTAAATCCTGTTATGGCTATAGCGTTAGGTGTTAACCCATTTTTTTTCATGTGTGTCAAATTTATAGCCTTTGCGCTGGCTCTTGAGCTTATTGTGAGGTACACGCCCAAGGTATTAATCATCGCCGCTGTTACTTATACTTTTGTCATGGGATGGCATCTGGCTTTTTGGCTTGGTGCGCTTTAAAAGTGTGGAGTCTCTATTTATAAATTGTTATGATTAATATTGGAGATTTAATTGTGATGTGCTATAATACAAAAAAAATGGGGATTGTTATAGCTAAAAAAATGCAACTAGATTCGCCCTATGCCGCGCCAGTAGATGCACATCCGATGACAGGGGAACATATGCGCGAGCGTTTAAAATACCTGTGTTATTGGACGACTGGTGAACATCAATGGGTTGATGCTGCCATGGTTATGGCACTGGAGAGTAAAGATGTTTGAATTCACTGTGATTATTTGTTTACTTTATATTTGTTGGAGAGCGAGCGACAATAGAACCGATCGGCCCAAACCGGAAAATAGGAAGGCGAGTGACCCATGGAGGAGATACTAGAATGGATTACGAAATAATGGAATTATCTCATATTTTTATAGTTGTTGGCGCGGCTGTCGTTAGCCTCTTGGCGCTTTGGTCTTCAGAGCGACATAGGGCGGCATCGCGAAGGCAAAGGGTAAGGTTGCGACGTCATAAGCGGCGTAATAGATAACTGCGAATAGGAATGACGAAAGGGCTTGGTTTGACTATTTATTACAAACTGAGCTTTTTTATTGGGACACTAGAGTGTTTATAATTAGAAACTACTTAAAAAGAGAGGTATGGACATGAAGATTAGCGCGACACGACTTAATGAAATTATTAAAGAAGAAGTACGAAGGGTACAAGAAATGCCCGAACAAGATACAGAAGTCGATGCGGCACATTTGATTAATAAAGCGGCAACGAGTATCGAACAAGCTGCGGGAGATATGAGTGGCTTGGTAAATCCCGATGCGCCAGAAGAAGCTAAATATGATTACGCCGATGATATCGCAGCTGACTTGGCAGCCGCTGTGCAATTGCTTAATAAAGTTCATGAACTGTTGGTCCCTGGTGCTGCGATGGAAGAGGCGGAAATTGCGACGTCGCCAGAACATGACAAGGTAGATTAATTGTGAAACTTACAATGACCCGGCTTAAAAAGATTATTAAAGAAGAGCTTGGTGGTCCAACATTACAAGTTGATGACCGGCTTTATGGATTTCTTTATTGGCTGGTGCATGAGTCGGGAAAAGATTATGAGTTAGATAACATTCTTTATGTTGTCCAGAAACCATGGAAATATGAAGAAGAGTTTAAAGAGTATTTAAATAAAGGAGAATAACAATGACTGAATTTATGTGGGGAATGGTTGTCGGAGCAGCCGCAGCACCTTTCGCCTGGGAAGGGCTTAAATGGTGTCTTCATAAAATGAAAGAAGCAACTAAAAAATAAAAATTACAAAGAGATAACCTAATAAAGATTAACGAGGAGAAATATAAAATGGAACATCTTGAAAAAATTATAAGTTGGACAAAGAAATTAACTGAAGGGTGCATTGCACTTTTGGCCTTGACTGTGGTACTTCAAGTATTGATAGGAAACGGTCTGCCTTTTTTCCCTACAGATGTAGTGGGAAATATCATTGAAGTTACAAAGCAACTTGGTAGCGAAGGCTTGGTCGGTCTTGTGGCAGTTGGAGTATTGTTAACGATTTTTAATAAAAACACATAAGAGGGTTCTTAAATGAAAATCACAAAGCAACAGTTAGCAAGCATCATCAAAGAAGAGTACGCTGAATACTTGCAAGAACTTGGGCCAGAGACGGGTCACCCCGAAGGGAGTGACCCGCTCGCTGTTCTTGAAAAGGTTTCAGCCGATCTTATTGAGGTTGCTGGTGTAATGGAGACCGCGCCATCACACACTACGGCTTCGGAATTTGCAGGATTCGTCAGGTCCATAGGTGAAGAAGTCAAGGATATTTTAAATGAACTTGACGCCGAAGCTGGTAGAAACCCCGGTGGGAGTATTGGGGAGAGGAAGAATTAAAATGAAACTCACAAAAGAACAACTTGTAGAGATTGTCCGAGAGGAGCTAAATCACTTCAATGAAGGCGAGTACGATTATCCCGCCTCATACGACGACATCGCGAACCAGCTAGCTGACGTGTATAAAAGACACGATGATTCATATATGCGGCTTATGGAAGCTATGGAAATATATGTGGATGGTGAGTGGTTGAAAAACAAAGGTCAAGCGGCTACGGCAGAATCAATAAAGAGCGCAGCTGCGTCAATGAAAGAGGCGCGACTTGCTATTAAAGGGGCCTTAGAGGCGCTTAAGGGGGTTGCAGGGTGAAACTTACAAAGACACAATTGGTGGAAATTATTAAAGAAGAATATGACGAGATTCAGAAAGAAGCAGGGCGTCCTCATAGTATGCGTGGTGGAAGGACGATGGCTGATTTAGATAAAGATGCCAAAACAAGAGAAACAGATTTTTTAAAGAAGGGAGAAGAAGAAGAAGAAGAGGAAGATGATGATTCTCCCTCTCTTTACGATTATCATTACACCGAATCCAAAACAAAAATCTCCAGAGATCGTTTGATGGAAATTATTAAAGAAGAACATGACGCCGTTGTATCCGAAGCGGAACCCGGCGTTCACGATATTATGAACCTTCCTGACCCGGAGGCTGTTGAGCCTAGCGGCAATCCCAAAGAAGATGCTCTCCGACAAATCGTGGCTCAAAGTCAAGCAGCGAAGGTGGATGGTGTAATGGTAGATAGTTTTACTGCCTCGGCAATTGTCCAAATCCTTGACGCTCTTAAACCAGAAATTAAAGAAAAATATTTACAAGAACCCATTCAGAGAATGGCGTCAATGGCAATGAGGATGGCAAAATGAAAATCACAAAACAGCGATTGGCAAAAATTATTAAAGAAGAATTAGCTTTGGTCCGCGAGGGAGGTGATCCGGTTGGACCAGTCGAAGCACAGAAGATAGCAGAGCTTCTTCAAAATCTAGGGTTCACTCTTACAAGAGGTGGGATGAACAGCTTTATTGAATTCTTGCAAGGCTTGGAGAGCAGTGGTGATCTGAGCGCATCGCCAGATACACGAAGAGGCGCATTAGCGGAACAAGAACCACAAGGTGACGCGCAGTACGAAGTTATGGTGCAAATGGGTCGGTTCCTTGCAAAGCTTGCAAATGAAGGTCACGATGAATTAGCCAATGAGTTTGATCAAATTCTCGTACAAGCACGGGATGCTGGTATGGTAGGAAAAAAAGGCCAGTGAAATTATTTTTCCACAGACTAAAAAACTTGTTTAACTCTCGTCACTGCTGTTGTTGTTGCGGATGCTGTTCTTGTGAAGGTTGCTTAGGAAGATGCAACGTAGGCCAGGGAACGTATAAGAAATAATGAAAATTTCCAAAAAAAGATTAAAAGAAATTATTAAAGAAGAGTTTGCTCCACTGAATGAAATGGATACCAAATTTTCTTGCGAGATGAAAGGTGGCACCTGGCACGAAGGAAAAGGGTGTACATTTTCAAGCGAATTCGCCAACGAAGCTACCGAGTCCGAATATGACAGGATTATGAATGACCCTAATATCTCTATGTTTGATAAAGAGGAGTTGCGAGCTGACGCGGCTTCTTGGGGTGAAAAAATGGCTGTGAGACAATTTCTTAAGCAGCAGGCTGAAAAGGAAGAGATTAAAAGAAGTATGCCGAAGAGTGAAGGTCGCCTTGTCGGGAGAGGTGCCGCTCAGAATATAGCTAAGAGTATGAATGATCTAGCTGATACTTTGCTGAAGTTTGACCCATCATCGGTTGAGCCCACTTCGGCCTCAAGCTTGCGTGCTGCTTGGACAGCTTTGGCCTCTTCTATGGGAGAAACATTCGGTGACAGCTTAGAAAACGCCGCTGTGCCAGCCCCAAGAGGACCTGGGCCTTTAGAAGAAGAGTGTGGCGCGACTCATGAGCCAATGCCAATGCCGGGACCTCCACCAGAGGGAGATAGGGCGTTGGAGCCTGCTTATGATGATAACGAGGGGCATGTAGCAAAAGCTCAGCTTTATAGTATGGTAAAGGATTCTAATGACCTTGCGAATATGCTTGGCGACCAAGACCAACTACCATCTTGGGTTCAGGCGAAAGTTACAAAGGCGGCAGATTACGTCAATGCGGTCAAAAATTATTTAGAATACCAACGCGAAGCACCACAGGAAATGAACGAGACGAAGATTTCAAAAGAACGGTTGATGAAGATTATTAAAGAAGAGCTGACCAGTTAATCTGAAAAAAGATTTAAACTTGAAATTTAAGTTGCTATAATAAGAATATGTTTGACCCGTCTCAAGATATGCCCGATCTAAGCCAAGCTGAAGAATATGTGTGTGCGCGGTGTGGTTATCCCTTTTTTGTAACAATTACAATGGTTAAAAAACTTTCAAGCTTGGTTTCTCCAACCGGGCAAAATATGCTTGTGCCTCAACCCGTTTTCAAATGCGATGATTGTGGGTACATCAACCGCACTCAATTTGGCTTAACTGAAAGCGATGACGAAGATTGAAAAATAAATAAAATGTGTTTTTTACTTGACTTCTTCGGTCGTGTGTGATCTGATCACTATGTAAGACGGTAACGGAATAGGAGAAAAGATTGAAACACGAAACTGTTCTCAAAAAAGTTGAAAAGAGGCTCGGCGTAAAAGCCCAAGAAGGTCATAATGGCAAGTGGCAAGCCCATTATGACAACCACGTTATCTCTTGGTATGCTAGTGAGCCTTGGGACAATCCCGGTGGACCTCCATATGCTCACCTCTTTCACGTCCGTCGTGAGGATGACCACACCGACATTATGACAGATTATTTTGCTGGCTATCATTGTGATAACGCCACACAAATGATTAATGCGGTTTGTCCTCCCGAGGCTAAGTTTCCCGTGGGTTGCCTTGTGCGTGGTAAAGGCAACAAGCGTGCCACACGTCAAGGTTATGCTGGCAAAACCGGCTTGGTCATTGAGTCGGGTAGATATTCCAAGGTCGAATGGCTTGGAGAACCAAAAAAAGACTATCAGTATAGTTATCCCGAGCGCGACCTAGAACTGGTTTCGGCTGCATAATGAATAATCACGGTTCACATGCAAAAGTCGGGGACTTGGTAGAGATACTAAATTCCATTGGTGACGTCACTGGAATGACTGGCATTGTTTACAAAGAAGAGGTTGTAGATACTCCTTTATTGGAGCGCCAGATAGAATATGTTTATATTACCGGCTGCTACCCGCATAGAGTCAGAAAGAATTTTGTAATAATTCTTAGCAGGGCTTGATATGTTGGCACGTTTATTGCTAATATAATTAGCAAGGAAAAGAATGTATGTACCATTATAATAAACTAATTATTTTGTGTTTAATACAATGATAAAAGTTGGGACATATGTCAAGCAAAACATATTTGACGATGTCTATCGTTATGGCGTTGTTATAGACATGAGTGTGCCACCGACTATCAAAACTTGGCATGCTGCACTTGACGAAACCGCTGTACGAGTGGCATTCTCGCCGCGAAAGGAACATCCTGTAAGCGTGCAGCCGTATCTAGAATATATTGCAATATCAAAATTGGAGGTGGTTTGTGACTAATGGATGTGGGGGATTTAGTTCGGTGTTGGGCCATCAATACCTATAATAAAATAGGGCTTTTGTTGGAACACAATAAAATATTAAAAGAGGTTAAAGTATACTTTCAAGACACAGGAAAGATTAAGCGCCTATACAGTAGAGATGTGGAACTTTTTAAACGCTCCCCGGCTAATGCGGAAAAGTGGAGGAAAAAAGTTCTTGACAAGAGTTGATATTGTTGCTATAGTTGTAATGTAGGGGGAAATGGTGTTGTTATGAAGATTGGAGATTTAGTCCGTCTCAAAAAATCAAGTGAAAGCGAAAAGCTTTATTTTAAAAACACATGTGAAACGGGTGTAATAACCCACATTGATAATTGGAGACCAGCAGGAACGGTGTTTTGGTCCGATGCTCCCCCCCGACTTCAACACCCAAAAGAACACTATGTTTATTTGCGCGATCTAGAGCTGGTAAAACAAGCGAAAACAGGATGATTAGAGCTACGCTTCCCTAGTTACTAGAGACGGGCAACCGTAAAACATGAAATTCAAAGGGGGCGTGCAATAATGCAAGATTCTAATTACATTAGCGATGAAGAACTTCGGAAGTTAATCGCTGATTTTATGATTCGCAAAGAAGCGGAAAAACATAATAATTATGTTGAAGAGCGGCCTTATTTACAAATTCCAGTGCCCCTCCCACCAGAGCCAATTAATATCAATGATAAGGGTCAAGAGGGAAGCAGGGTAATTATCATCGAGCTATGAAAGCTGCTTTGATTCTTGTTCTGGTGCTCAATGTTTTAGACGCCACTTTAACTTCGTTTGTTATCACAAACGCCATGGCTGTTGAGATGAATCCCTTAATGGGCGCGTTGCTTGACTATGGCGTCGTGCCTTTTGTTATTGTAAAGCTGGGAATAATCATTCTCAGTATTGCAATATTGTGGAAATATAGATACAACAAGCTCGCCCGAATTGGAACAAACGTTTGTCTTTTGGTTTACCTATTGTTGGTTTGTTATTTTGGATATGTTCTTTTGGAGGTTAACACCTAATTATTTATGAATGTATATGAGATGGAGATGGCTGTTAACAATACTATTTATTCTAGCGTCTTGTAGCGAGCAATACTACGGAAACTTCGGTGTTGGCACTGATGATGCTAGTCTGGAGACAGCTGCGCCTTTAAACCTAGATTCCGTAGATTCTACAGAGCCCGAAGAAGTCAGTGAGTCAGAAGACATATATTCAATTTGGACCGATCCATGTATAGATTGTAAATGGTATTTTTGTCCTCCATTAAGTTCAGTTTGGCAAAAAGAAATTTGTATTAATGAATGCAATAATCCACCAACCGTTGTTTATGAGGGGGAGTGCAAAGAATATCTAGAGTGTGACCCTTCTAACCCCATTATTGAAACCGACATACCTTGTTATGATGAAGATGGTTATCCCGGCACACAAGACAAAATTTGCAATAAAGGCCAAATTCAGTTTACAAGTTGTGTCACACAATGCGATGATGAGACCTGTGATGGAGAGGACGAAGATTGCGATGGGGTTATTGATGAGGGTTTTTCAGAAATAGAAGAAGTCTGCAACAACATTGACGATAATTGTAATGGCGTTGTAGATGAGGGTGAGTGGGAGTGCGATGAGGGTTGCGGACCCGGTCCAAATCTATGTATCGCTGGCGTATTCATGTGTACAGCACCGATGCCTGAAGAAGAAATCTGTGATGGTATTGATAATGATTGTGATGATGAGGTTGATGAGGGTCAGCTTAACGCTTGTGAGCAATGTGGCCCGGTGCCAGAAGAAGTTTGCGATGGAGTTGATAATAACTGCGATGGCGATACTGACGAGGGCTTAATTCAACCGTGTGGCACTGCGTGTGGCGAGGGATACGAAATCTGTGCGCAAGGCAATTGGATATCTTGTACAGCGCCACCCGTAGAAGACGAAATATGTGATGGACTAGACAACGACTGCGATGGGCAGATAGACGAAGAACTTGAATGTGTATGCACCATTCAGGATGTGGGTTCTTTATTCCCTTGTCAAGAACCACCTCTCTTGTGCGGAAAGGGGTACAAAACTTGCGAATGCCTAGACTTTGAATGTAAAACGATTGTGACGACTGAGTGTTATGCCATTTGCCACTGGTTAACCCAACCACCTGGGTCTGACCCAACTTGCGACCCAACCATTGGCATGCCAATAGCGCAGGAAGAATGTAATAATTTTGATGACGACTGCGACCAAGACATTGATGAAGACCTTTTTGCAGGGTGTTACACGGGTCCAGAGGGAACCATAGGAGTTGGTATATGTATTCCAGGTGAGATGACTTGTGATGCCGGTGTCTGGGGTCATTACAACGAGCAAGACAATTTTATGTCGGGGTATTGTAAAGACGAAATAACCCCACAGGAAGAAATTTGTAATGGCGTTGATGATGACTGTAACGGGGAAACCGATTGGGGTGAACAACTACAAGATACGGATATCCTTTTTATCCTTGACTGGTCAGGCTCCATGGGACAAGAGATAGGCGCGGTGATGATTGCCTTGAATAAATTTGCAGCTGCATATGCGGATGAACAAGTTTTACAATGGGGGACAGTAATTGGCCCGCGCACAATGCCAGGTTTCATTGGAAAGGATTATCTAGAACTTTATCATAATCTATCCGGCTTTAGTGATTTTTTAAGCACAATAGGCTCATTAAACCCGTCTTCAATGAAGGGCAGCAAAGAAATGTTATTAGATGCAATTTATTTAGCAGTACAGAACATTTCTTCATCGCTATCCAAACCTATAGCAGATTTGGGTTGGTTTGGCCTGGTAGAAGAATCAATTCCGCATCACGATAATTTTATTATTAATTGGCGATCGAACGCTAGTAGAATTATAATTCTTTTTACTGATGAGCCACCACAATCTTATCTTATTGAGGATAACTCTGGCCTCATTAAAAAGTTAGATATTGGAGACATCTCAGTTGCAATACAAAACACACCACAGCTTAAGTTATATGTTTTTAGCACCAATGAAAATTGGGAGTGGGATGAGCTAGCTTCAGATGGTAATGGAAAATATTTTAATTTAACCAGCAATCCAACTGAAATGTATATTAGTTTGATGGAAATTTTAGATGAAATTTGTAAATCAGGGGGCAATGATGTAAACGAATGAAGAGGCTGGCACCATTCCTCTTAACCATGTTGTTGCTTTCTGGCTGTTATCTTTATATTAGCAAGGCTCTTCCACTAAAACGGATGGTGAAATTACCAAACTTCTCTAAGGCGTATCAATTACAATCATATGATTCCTTTCCGGATCCGCTAGTAGTTTCACGGGTTATAAATATATTTTATCATCATTGGGCATTGGATTTTGGAGATAAAAATAAAAAAGTATTTAAAGCTCTAGACAGTTTGATGATAGAGTGGAAAGAAGAACCCAAAAGTGGCACGGGATTCTCAATTACTGGCCACCGCA
>JGI25129J35166_1000224_pt1 | contig 19164 bp, 37 predicted proteins | sample ETNvirnome_2_130_FD_35166 | JGI IMG/M metagenome (IMG submission 35166) | reverse complement strand
ACTAGAACTTAAGGCGGCGGCGACTGACGATCCGGGTAGGCGGAAAAAGTACNTNGANAACGCAAGAATGCTTGGTGAGACACTAAAGGCGATGGCCGCAAACCATAAGGACCAGGCGTTTGACTAATGGCCGATCAAGACCAACCGCGAACGCCGCTTGAGGAACGGCTATTCACCCTCGTAAGCCGCACGCTACTGGCGATAACGATGTTCTTGCTGACTACCTTGTGGGCAAAGGTAGAAAGTATCGACAATGAGAATAGGACTAGGGATCAATCGCTAGCCGCATTTATGTTGGAAATCGAGCATCGAATGACAGTTCTCGAAACAACCGTTAAGGAGCAAGAGGAATGAGACTTCTGCTATGCCGTTGTGCGTCTGTCGTCCCCCTGCTCGCCGGGTGCGCTACCTTGACTCGCCTAGGAGGTGCGTCTGCGGGAGCCTTGGGAGGCGCGGCCCTGGCCGGTCCTGCTGGCGCAGCGGCTGGCGCTGCTGGCGGCTTCCTCTTGGCCGAGACTACCGTTGATAGTGTGCCCGCTGCACAGCCCGAAACGGTCTGGGGCCTTCTGGGTAAGCTGTTAGACCAAGCGATTTGGTTGGCGTTTGTGGCCGCACTCCTCTGGCTTTTGGCGTGGGCCGCGCCCTCGCCCAAAGAACTGTTTGGACGCGCCCTCAACCGCTGGCGGGGAACTTCGTGAATGAGCAGGAGTGGGCCTATCTTGCCGGTTTTGTAGATGCGGACGGCGCTATCACAGTTACCCGTGGGTTTTCTTCTCGGTCCCCCACTCGCCCGACCTATACCGTTCGGCTTGGCGTTTCTAATTGCGATAAGGATATCATTGATTGGCTAGTTGCAGAACTTGGTGGTGGTGTTTCTCTATCTAATCGCAACGCCCCCAGGCACCATAGATCGCTTTGGCGCTGGTCGGTATCGGGGACCAGCGCCGGTCCAATACTATTTAGCCTACTCCCCTATTTGCATATAAAGCAAAAACGCGCCGAGCTTGCGCTACAATTTATAGGCACAATTGGGTCGCCGGGCGGGCCTGGTCTAACAAAAGAAGTGGTTAGACAGCGCGACCATATCTTTAAACATCTTGCGAGAATGAACCAACGAGGGAGGGCCAGATGATTGTACTTGGCGTAGACCCCGGATACCGGAACCTGGGGCTTAGCATTGTTAAGTTTCAGGAGCACAGCACTCGGCTTGAAGTGCTGTTCTCTGAGAATATGTCTGTGGGAAAAGCGACGGCCCCGCTCATGTTCACTAAGTTCCTTTGGCCCGAGCTTACGCGGCTCCACGAAGAGTACGGAATCGAGGCGATAGCAAGTGAGACACCGCCCTTTATCATGGGTCAGATTAAAACGACGGCATTTCTCTGGGCCGTCTCCTCAATCATTGTTTCCTGGGCATACGCGCACGATATACCGTTTAGACACGCCTCCCCGATTTCACTTAAACGAGCCGTCAGCCGCGTTCTCCAGATTCCTTGGTCTCGTAAATACATGCCTAAGAAGTCTGATGTAAAAGCTGCGGTCAAGCGCCTGTCTAGAGACGGCGTTGTGGGCAAAACCTCCCACGAAAACGATGCCACACTTGCTGCGGCGCTAATGTTTAGCGACCTTATCCCCGATGCAAACAAAGAATAGTCCGGAGTTCTTCTTCGTGCTGGGCCTGCCTCGGTCTCGTACTGCCTGGCTAGCTAACTGGCTAACGACTGACACTAGCCTTTGCATGCACGATGCCTGGCGATTCGCTAGAACGGCAGCGGATCTTAGAGCGTATCTTCTCGCCCTGGACCCCGACAAGCAGCTGGACTATATCGGAACTTCCGATAGCTCAAGCGGCTGGCGGTACGCGGAGTTGAAGGCCGAGTTTCCGGAGGCCCGCTTTGCTCTGATAGAACGCCCGGTGACGGATGTAACTATATCCGCCCTTGATCTCGGTTGCGTCCCAGAGCCGCGAGAGCTAATCGCTCTTTTAGATGGTTTATACGCAACCCACCAGGACATTAAGGATACCGAGCAGCAGGTTCTTGCAACGAGCTATGATAGCTTAGACGAAGAAGAGGTTATCCGGAGCTTGCAGCGCCACCTACTCCCGAACCGTCAGTTCAGCCGGGCTCGCTTCGATTTGCTGACGCAGCTAAAAGTAACTATCCATGCAGCTAAATACAAAACTCAACTCAATGAGTGCGTTACGGCTTAATAACCGGAGCAGCCGTATGTCTTATAGGGGAGTATCTATCTCCTCCTTTGAGGTACGGTCCATGCCTATTGAGTCTTTGTGGGCCCCCGTTTGCACTGTCCCGATCTTTACCGAAGAGGTTAAAGGGTCCATAGCGGATGCGGGACTGATGAACCCCCTTATTGTAGTCCGACTGCCCCGGGAAGATGCCTTGCGATACTTTTCGCACCGCCGAGGGGAGCGGTGGATTGTACCCCCACAGTGGGATGAAGCGCCTGATAAGCCTATCTTGAATACAATATGGGGTGGCAGCAACAGACTAGCCGCAATTAAAGAGTTGGGCTATACTCATGTAGATTGTGTTCTGATCCCTAGTTTTCAGGCAGCTACAGCGGTGCAAGAGCAGCAACGAGCTTCGTATAAACAGATGAAGGGAGGGGAGGATGGAACTGCCGGTCAGTCCCAAAAGTGAGGGAGCGGAGTTGAGCCGCCTTCCTACTGTAGAGGAGATGGCCAAAGAGCGCTTTGGCGATATTGAAGGTCTGGCGATTGTCCAGAAGACCACCTTGGACCTCTCCAAGCACTATGCAAAAAGGTTCGGCCTCGATTCTGCTGATCCCGAAGTTACACTTATCTCGTCGGCGCTGGCCTTTGCCCGGCACAAAGAGTTTGTTTTGCTAGTAGAGCTAGAGCGGGATTTATTCGCCAGAGTCGCCACCTCCCCAACGAGCGCGAGTTACGGCGAGACGCTATTTAGCGTAACTAGAACGGGAGCTTACAAAGAGATTCACCGCGAACTTGATAGACTACATGTGCGAGCCGGAAAATACCTAAAGGAACTGAGAGAACTAGCCGATGAAGCCGCCGACCACCCCGCCTAGCCCGACCCCGACTCAAAACGCCACAGGTTTCCCGCCTTTAATCAAAGACGAGGATAAACCTACATGCCTGAACTGCGGCATGCCGCAAAATAAAAAGGCGGCTTGTGGGGTTAAACAGCCTTGCGCAAACTGCGGCCACCCCTATCCGGGTGGCGATTGCTCGGATGCCTGATAGAGCTTCTCCAGGTTCCTGAGCGTATCCTCGTCAACCTCGACGGTGTTCCAGCGGAACAGGCAAAGGCGGCAAGCCCGGCGTCTCCGAACGCTCAGACGGGCCTGGTCTGCGTTAGTATCTACGACGAATACCCTCCTGCTTCCACAGCTAGGGCAAGTCATCCCTACGCTAGATTGCTTATGCACGGTGGCTTGAATCCTCCCGGGCAGAAAACTCTTTGTGGTGCTTGGGGCAGAAGGATATAGGATGCTTTGGGTTGGCCGGAGTTGCGCCCGCTAGGTATGTAATCTCTGGCTCCTGCCTGCACCGGGCGACGGCGCAGCGGTCGGTATCGTTGTGGTTAACAATCTTCATGGCATTAGCTCTAGGTACTGTCGAGACAGGTCCTCGCCCACCAACAGGCGAAGTATCACCCTGGTCTGTAGGTTATCTATTGTGCTATGGCTAGCGTAGTGGGAGGCTCGGTGGCCCTTCCCCATACCGGGCGTTCCAGGTAGCCCCTTTATGCCGACAACCATAGGGGTCGCATCCTGCCGTATTTTCACGGGAACACCGGCCTCGTTTAAACTATCCCAAAAGCGGTGGTCGATCAGGTGGTTCCTGTAGCACTCTTCAATCAGTCGTGGAATCTGCTCCGTGCGGAATGCGGTACAGCAAAGAGACGCTGTATTCTTGCGGGCGGGTCCTCTACGGTACCCGCCTGTGCGTAGGTGATAGTAGTGGGTATGGCCATCCCCGGCTGCCTGATGCCTTTCAAGCGCTCCTGCACACCACTCTACCCAGCGCCTTGTGTAGTAATCATCGTCCTCAAAGATAACAACGGCCTCGCCTGTAACCTTGGGCAGCCCTACTATGAGGTTTTCGGCCAAGGTGCCGCCACGCTGGATGATGTGTTCATGGATTGGGTAGGTCTGCTTGGCCACGAAACGCCTGCATAGGCGTAGCGCCTCGGGCCGTTGAGCAGCCGGTGTAAACACCGATACCTTCACTCTACCATGTCGTGCATGATGAGCAGATTCTCAGCAAACCCCTGAATATCTTGCAGGGTATCTTTGCTAGGACCGGCCTCACCCATGCAGCGTGAGATTTTCTGGAGCAGGTTGAAGAAGCAAACATCGTCGGCGGTGAGCGGTTTAAACTCATAGCCGCGATTGCGCATGTACGCAGACCAGAAGCGGGCTGTTCTAGCATGGTTCTCGGCGGGAGGCCCGTAGGCAGCCCCCCGCTCTGTAATCATTTCTTGCACGCTAGCCACTAGCCTGTAACCTCAGAAAAGGCTGTTGCCCTTTGATGCAGGATAGCCATAGCTGCCAGCCCAATCTTCACCAAGTCTAGGTCAGGCAACTTCTCCATCTCGTTGATGAGATAGAGTTTTGCTTCCTCCTCACTCGAAGTCTTCTCGGGTTGGGTTGTCTTTGCAGACTTCTTTGAAGGGGCAGTATCCTGGTCGTCCCCCTCGCCCGCATTGGAAATAGGCGTCTTTACCATGTCGTACTAGAAACTCCTCTCCTGGGTCAGAGGCTTCAACCGCCATTTCAATAGCGATCTTCACCCGGTCTAGCTCTGCTTTCAGGGCTGCTGGCTCGATGAATCGTGGGGACAACGGCTGGGTTAGCGAGTCGCGGTTGATGCCTGCGATGATTGCTCCGGTATCTATCACGCCAAGCGCGTCAGCGTATACGGCTAGTTGAGCCAGGTACCCGAAGGCGTCTGGGTCTTCGCCCCATACAGTTTTGCCATGCTTCTTGTAGGAGAAACCTCCCATTGTCTTGAAGTCAATGAGCATGGTATGAGGTTGGTCAGAGTCCAGGTACGGCAGCCTCAACCCAGCCTCCATGTGCGTATCGTGCTTGATAAGCATGTCTACATGGCCCCTCTGGTTGAACTTCCCGGTGTCGCTAGGCCACCACTTAGGCAAGTTTACCGGGACCTCAGTTTCAACCAGGAACCCAGGAGGTATTGCAGATTCCACGGCAGCGTAGGACAACTCATGGAGCAAGTGTCCCACCGCAAAGGTGCTTCCAATATGGTCGGGCATCTTCCCCGAATCCTCCCCTTGGACGCTGTAGTAAGTCTGCCGGGCGCAGGCTAGCCCAAACGAGGGCCGGATTGTCTTCGCCTCGTTTCGGCGTGTAAACACCTCAAGAATCGAGTTAGCAGCGGAGTCAATGTGGTTCGCCGCTTTCTCGGGGTCAATGTTGGATACGGCCATGCCGTGCATCCAAATATCTTTCAGGAACCGCGACCAGTCAGGGTAGGCCTTCTCCGGGGGCGGCAGGAAACCGTTAACGCTCATTTAAACCTCGTCAGGTAGGGATTCTCGGATTTCGTGGGGCTCATGCTCCACGGTAATTGCCTTGTCTGCGCCTCCAATGAAGATCATGGAGCCACCAAGGCGGAAGTTGGGGACGATAGACAGGATATTGTTTACCCGGATAAACCGGGCACCGCTGCTATCGCGAAGGTATAGGAAAAAGCAACCGCCCGCCTGAACAATCTCCGGGTCGTATACCACATCCATTTCACGGCTCATCAAAAACTCCGATAAGGGGGAGCCCAGGTTGCGGTCCCTGGACTCCCTTTACTTGCTCAGTTTGCCGGAGTAAACCGGAATTCGGCCCACTCCCCAAAGTCGCCTTCCTCATGGAAGACATTGATGTTGACCGTCTCGCCGATCAGGTCCCGGGGCGTCTTGCCCTTGGCTGCATCGGTATCGGGCCAAACTGCCTTGAGCAACTTGGCGTATGTTGCTCTGGCATTCAAAGGTCGCTTGTAGTTGACCCAGGTAGACAGGTCCACATCGCTGCTTGAGCAGTCGAAGGAAACCAGAAGCCGTGCCTCAACACCCTTCTCTCTGGACTTTTCGTGCGGTTCAAACGCACGGACATCCGTAACGGTGCTTTCGGGGTAGGCCCCTTCCGGGGTCATGGGACGCTTGCCCTCGTACTCCGCTTCGGTGAGGGAGTCATTAAGGATGGCGTCGGGATCAAACTCTTCACTCATTGGAATCCTCTAGAGGCTTAGGGCCTCGGTCTAGGTTTTTGAGTAGCGCTAAGAGGTCGAGACCGTGATCGGCAGCCATAGGCTTAGCCCGCAGCAGCTTTTCTACGGTCCCAGCCAGGGCCTCTTTATCCCTGGGTGGACGGTCGCCCATCTCGGACAGCGCATCTCTTACGCGCTGGTCGATCAGATTGGCGATTGATTGTTCGGATTGGTCAGACATCGCCCCAAGTTTCTCCGCTTTCGTAGGAGGCCGGGAATGTGATATTGGCGAAGGTGGAAGCATAGGCATTATCGGCAGCTGCTTCCATGATTTCTTTAAGTTCTTCGCCCTGGCCTGTCCCGCCTACCAAGATTTCGTCGTGGACTGAAAGGATGGGGTTTAGACCCGCATCTTCTACGGCAACCAGCGCGGCCCGCATGAGTTCGGCTGCCGAGCCTTGAACTATGACGCTGATTGCTGGCCTAGTTTTATCGAAGCCCCCAAATATTCGAGTGCGGCCAGCTACAGTTCGAGCTAGCCGGTAAGTCTCCGCTTCCTGCCAAACCTTCTCCATCCAAGAATGGAGGGCTGGAAGGTTGCGGCGGTAGTCTGATAGAAACTTGCTGGCCTCTGCCTTGTCAGTCTTGAGTTCTAAGGCTAGTCGCTTTGCGCCCATCCCATTCAAGATGCCGAAGTTTACTGCCTTCGCTTTAAACCTCTCATGCGGCGTAATGCTCTCGGGCTGCTTACCGAACATCTTAGCTGCTACCTCTGTATGCGGGCAGCCGCCAGCAGCAAACGCTTCGAGTAGGACAGGCTCCTCGGCAAAGGAAGCGGCTACCCGGAGTTCTACCTGCGAGAAGTCACAAGCAGTGACCCCATCCCGGTCTCTCGAAGTTAGACAACTCCGGATAGCCTTACCTATCGGGCCCCTCTTTGGAATCTGCTGGAGATTCGGGGAGTGACAAGCGAACCGCCCTGTGGCAGTTCGTGTAGTTCTAGTCTGAGGGTAGAGGATTCCAAACTGCGCTAGCTTAGGTAGCGGCTCAATGAAGCCGGTTCGCAACTTAATCAGCCGTCGCCAATCAATCAGCTTCTGGGCTAGAGGGTCCCCCACATCGGCCATCTTTTGCAGCACGATTTTGCTAGTGCTAGGTTTACCTCCTGCGGTATACGGCAGCCGCCGTCCCGCTCCGATAAGCCATTCGCTAACTTGAATCGGGGAGTTCAGGTTGCCTATCATACCTTCGGCACGCAGCGGCTCCTCGCTGGCCGCAATCATCTCATCTAGCTGAACGCTAACTGCGTCTAGCCTGTCGGGTAATAGGCGCATCCCTCTGCGCTCCATCTGATAGACGGCCTGCTCTACTTTGTAGTCTTCCTGAGCCTGCTCTACCTGCAAGGTCTTGGCCATTTTGGCGGTCGTCAGGCAATCGTCCGCCAAGTAGGCAATCAAGTCGGCCTCTGGTAGTTCGTGAATCTTGCCTTGTTTAAGCGCCTCGGGCGTAGGTATCTTAGACCAACCCTTGACCTTCGCTATGTGATCCATGCTATGCCGCCCGGTAGTGTGACAATAGTAGGCCGCTACCATCGTGTCTACCCACGGCTTCTTAGGCTGCAAGTCCAAGGCGTGAAGATCGAAGCGAAGATTGTGCCCAACCAGGCGTAGGCTTTCTATGATTGGGCGAAGGTCCCACTCTTCAAACTCGTCGCGAGTGAGGATAAATACATGCCGACTGCCTAGCGGCATCAACCCAATCCAGTAGGCTTGGCAAGGGGAGTCTTCCCCGATAACTTCCAAGCCGTCTGTTTCAGTATCTAATACCCATTGCGTTGTCCAACTGTCGCTGTCTTTCGCGAGAACCTGCCTAAGCTGGGACTCGCTGGGACGGTGGGGTATTACGCTAGCCATGAAAACTAACCCTCCTTCCAGGGGTTTAACGAGCTACTATAGCCCAATGGCTACTGAGCTAAGCGGTAAAGGTTTCCCGCCTAACCTGGGAATGATTCCTTGCTGTTTCATGTAGTTTAAACTGTCGAGGTTAGCCGCAGAAGTTTCTTTGTGGAATGCCTGCACTCTAAGCAAAGGCTGCTTATTCTCTAGCAAGAATATAGCAACCTCCACATCTGATTTGCCTGGCTTCGCCGCCTTGACAGCCCCCTCTAAGTCTTCAATAGGCAAGGCTAGCGGCTTCCAGCAAAGCCCTCGGTGCCAACGCTCTAACAAGGCGGCTCGGGCTTCCTTGCTTAGCTCGAAAGTTCCAACTAACGATAGGAAAACTGCGGGGCTCATGCCTAGCAAGTAACCCTTGCGCCTCCAAATATACCCGGCAAAGAAAGCCTGTCCCGCCTTGGGTCGTCTGGGTCGGGCAGTCACCGGGACGGCATCCCAGGATACGGGATCTGATAGCGGAGAAACCCTGAGCCGAGAGGCCTTCAAACCTAGCTGGTGGGCTAGCAGAGTGCGGTAAAAGTCCACTATAGAGGCAGTCTAGCCTTGATTGGTCGCGGAAGAAATACGCGCCGCCTTGCTCTGGTAAGCATCACATAGAGCAGCCGGATCGTTTCAGGATCGCGCCGCTCAAACCTGGCGATAGCTACTCGGGACCAAGGCAAGATGTAAACATCGTCTGCCTCTGCGCCCTTGGCCGCATGCCCGGTAGATAAGACCAACTCTTTATTTGCTGCCGCGACATTCGGGACAACTCCCGTGCGTGCTAGGCCCCAGGCTCTAAACGCCTTGGCCACGCCACGCCTAGAGTAGCCTAAAACTAAGCCACGCAGAGGCTTTGTTCGGCTATCCCAAGCAAGTAGCTCGGTAGGATGCTGGGCGCGGAAGGTTCGGGCCGGGCGGTCGTAGTAACTATGGAGAACTCTCGCGGCTACAGAAGCAGTAGGGTCTCCAACACGATAACCCGTCTCCATCACCACCTTTTCATTTGCTAAGGACCAAAGAGGAGGTAGCGCCCCTCCAAGGATACCCTTTGCGTTGGCAAAGATGGTCTGGCCCGGGTCGCCGTAGGCAGTCACAAGACCGCCAGCCTTGACCAAGGCGACGGCGGCTCTAAGCTCCACCCAAGACATGTCTTGCGCCTCGTCTATTGCAATCTGGTCTAGCTTCTCGGCTTCAGGTATCGGTGCCCCAGCTTCTAGCCAGCGAGCTAGGGGCAGCAGAAACTTGAGGGCCCCGCTAGGCTGCTCATGCTCTAGTTTAAACGGCGGCTGACCGGCGGCCCAAGAATGCAGTTGCTTGGCAATTCCGTCTTGCCGGGTAGGCGGCTTGTTGCTTGGCGCATCCTCGGTGTACTGAATCAGCGCCGGATCGAACAGGTGATGTATGCGCCGAGTGCTGTATGCTTGATTCCCGGCAGCGGTTTGTACCCGGCTACCCTGCACAAAGGGTTTGACATAGGGCCAGGTTAGAGAGTACACGGTTCCTGCTATGAGATCGGGGGCTCGTTTATGCAGCACCCCGGCAGCATCGTTCGTGTAGGTAACAACGGCAGATTTGCGGTTCCAGTTAGAGGCTTTCTCAATGATTGTGCGGGTCTTGCCCGTCCCTGGAGGCCCGTCTACTGCGATGATTCGAGTAGGAGCATTGGCCATCAAGTGATGTTTACCCAGATGAATGCGATTACAAACCACAGAATGAGGCTAATAATCCCTCCCCCAAGGCAACCCAGAATGGCTGGCCCGGTAGCGTAAGCGTCCGGGTCAACCATTCCAGGTGTAGGGCTCTGCCGATAAGAAGGGCGGCTAGCCATTACTGAGCCATCGCCGAAACGGTGATGTTCTCGGCAAGAAGAGCGGTACGAGCGCTTTCTAAACTATGCTCGGAAGACTTGGTAGCTAAAGCCCAAGCTGCCGCTTCTCTAACGAGATGCTTAGTTGAAACTAGAAAGTTTTCTGCCGCTGGGTGAAGTGAATTACCACCACCATGCGGCTTGCGTAGAAGCTGTGACATTCTCACTTCAAAAATGTCGCGATCAATCTCCACGCCAACGGATACCTTGAGCGGTATCTGAATCTGCAAAGTAGCGGGCATCGCTTAGCTCCGATGCTTAGCCAGGAAGTCAGCGAGAGCTTCTTCCATGCAGTCTCGGACAGTCCAGGGAAAGGTGCGGTTATCCCTGCGGTTGTCGCGAAATGCCTGGAAGGCTGCAAACAGGTCAGGTTCCACGGGAACCATCATTCCTCGCGTGGCTCCACCGTGGCCATTTGTGGTGGTTGCCTTCTTGGTTTTCTTGCGGGCGGTCTTCTTGGCTTTCTTGCGGGCGGTCTTCTTCGTAACCATGGTTTCCTCTTGAGATTAGTCGGTTTCTTTTCGAGTCACAAAATGCTCATACTGCGCCCCAATGTACTCTTGAGTTTCGGGTTGCAGCTGAGACAACGGGCACACCCAAACCTTCTGGCCTGAGCGCATACCCACTAAAGTCTTCTGGAGTAGGTGTTTAGACACCAAACGCTTCGCCTTCGGGATGTCCCCAAGTTGGGTAAGCATTGTCTCCTGAAGAAGTGGCGGGATAACAAGAGCCGGAGGCTGCTCCTCAGCCAACGGCCAAACGATGAACGCAGTAGATGTACCAAGTGGTCGCTTCTCTGTCCAGGCTTCAATGAAAAGCAAGTCTCCGGCAGAGATCCTTGACCACTCTTCTAGCAACTCCCAAAAGCGTTCTACGGGAGGAATGCCTAGCTGGTCTACCGCTTTCTCGGTGCTAAGCATGTATTCAAGTACCTTCGACCATCCTGGCTGTATAAACAGCGGGGANCGNGCTACCGTGTCTAGGCTGGCGCTCGATAATCGGGTGAGAGTAGGCAGGATATCCCGAAGGTCGCTCAGATGGGTTACTCGCTTGGCTTCGTGGCGGCGTTTAGCCGACCCGCCGAACCCAACCATCCATTCCTTTGTCTTGCCTACGCTGTCCCGTATCTCAACCAGCCAGGGTACCCCAGAGAAGATGCCCTCGCACTCTGATCGGATATCAGTAACGCTAGGGTGCTTCTCCCTAGCTTGATACTTCTCGGCATTCTTGCTGCCGGTTGACCAGCCTGAACTAAGGGCAATCCGAAACTCGTTCTCGGCGAAGTCAGCCCCTAGTTTGGGGTGAAGTTGCTGCCAAACTAAGCCCAAGAGATCGGGTGCTAGCTGTTTGCCGGGGTGTAAACGCCCCATAATCTGCCCGACTCGAGCAACAAAGTTGTTTCGGTCTCCCGGCGAGATGTCTGGCAACTGCTCAAGCATCCCGACAAAGTGCATTACTTCGGTAGGCTGATTGCCCTCCTCTGTTTTGCCCTGGTCTTTGCGGGCCACTAGCCGGGCCATAAGAGGGACAGGGGGCTGCGGAAGCGTGGTTGGGTCAAGCCTACCCTGCAAGATGCGATACTTTGCAGGCTTGCCGTTCTTGTTCACGACAAGTGAGCCGGGGAGCATAATCAACCGGCGCGATTTAGACGACACGCGAACCTCCCCCGTAACCCCCTCCCCAAAGTCAAAGGTAGCTGGCAGGTGGTCGGCACCGACACTCTCGGGAAGTTTAAACCAGAGGTGGAAGCCGCCGCTCGGCGAGCCGACTATCAGAAGTGTCGAATCAGGCGCTTCACCAGGGCAGATACGCGCCCACAGATCCTCGAAAGCCATCCCGTAGGTGTCGAGGTCGAGTATGAGTAACCCGACCTGATCTGTCGGTTGGGGGCAAAGGGCTGCTCCTGTTCCGGCTTCATGCAGAAGATGGGCGTGCAGTAGTTCCTGGTCGTTGTCTTCAATGAAGGCATCCCACTTTTTGTTGTTGAAGGTTGTCGGGTACTTCTGGCGATTGCGGGTTGGGAAGACCCAATACCCGGATTCGCTCAGGCTAATCCACTCTGACATTCGGCAAATCTCCTGCGTTGATTTCGCCAGCAATTACTCGCCAGCAGCGTGCCATAGCTAGGCCCCAGCCATCACCATGATCGTAGGCACCCGTCTCCCAGGCTACTGCATGTGCCCACTCATGGGCCAGAACTAGGTAGACAGCATCCGGCGATCCTTCGACGACGGCTTTGTTTAGACGGATCAAGTAATGTTCCTTGCGCTGGGTGCAATCTCCCAGCCGATCATCTGGCACGGCATTGGTAATGCGCACCCTAACAGCCCGGCCATCGTTCGGAGATGCAAACACCCGAAGCAACCGGACAGTCTTAAAGAGCTTTCTTCGGCGGTCTTCTCGCTCCCCTTTTCTGGCCATGAGTATCCCTCCCTAGGTGCCTGCGGAGTGCTACCCGAACAAGGTGGCTAACGGTGCAGTTCTCCTCAAAAGCAGCTTCCTCTACTTCCTCCATTTCAGACACGGACAGCCGGAATTCTACCCTGCAATCCCTGGGCTCTCGCCCTCTCAGATTGTTAGACATCGGGCGCTCTCCCTATTAGGAACCTTTCGACCTATTCAATCGCCGTAACGCCGCGCCGCACAAGGACTTACGACGGATCGACCGTTTTCGGCGTCCCGTCGCGTCGGCGGGCACCCATGTCTCGCCGTCGATCAGGCGAGCGGAAACACGATCCGGCTCAAAACGGCCATAAGTCCCGCCGCCGCCGCCGCTTGCGTCGAATCCGATAGGTCGAATGGTTCCTATATAGGGCATCACTTCTCTCCCGCCTTCGGCTCCCAAAGCTCGGCGCGGTAGAGCGCGTCGATCAGGGGCCGGATCGCCGCCCGCTGAAGGCAGAGCTCCACCTCCAGGTTGCCGGTCAGCTTAACCTCAATCATGACGCCGCCCTCCATCCAGGTACTGCGGCTAATCTCGAAGCGGATATCTGTGCCGCCGTAGAGGCCCGGCAGGCTTAGGTCCGTCACGCTGCGTTCGTCGCTTTCACTATGTTCAATCTTCATCACTCAAAGCACTCCGGCTAAAATTAGCGCACTACGGATCGAGTTGCGTTTACACGCCCCGCACCAGCCGCGCTGTTGGTCTGGTTCGACTCGCTCTATGTTGCCGCAGCCCCAGCATATCCCGGGCACTATGTCGGCTACACCGTACTCATCAAGAAACTCGCCTAGATCCTCGCCGTAACCTTCGTCGGAAAGAAGGTCAAGCAGCCCGAACGCGGCTTCAGGTAGCGGCTCACTCATGGCNGGGAGCCGNCANGGCAGGAATANGTATCCCGCCTTCGGTGCCGTGGCCCTCATCCGGCGTAGCTTGGAAAGATACCGGAGCGTCAGGCCCAAACATCCTGTCGTAGAACACCCGCTCGGGGCTGCCCGGCTCAGAGTTGTCTTTCCCCCAAGCCAGCCGCACCCTGAGTGCGCTTTTGGCGTGGACATCGCGGCACAGCGCCTCCATGATTGGCTCGCTAACTTCGCGCCAGCCGGGGTCGCCATCCACCTCGCCCATAGCTTTCTGGTAGAGCGTGGAGGAATCATAGTCGCCCACGATGCTAACCTTGTCGCCTGCCCACGATCCCACAATCGGGTAGTCGTTTAGAGCGCCTGCCGGGGCAGAGTAGCCATTCCAATCGCCGCCTCCACCCTGGTTGCTTTGCCGTAGCAGGAGCGCAAGCCCCATCAGAAAGCCGCTTGCACTCATGGAAAACTCCATGAACTTGAGGCCATCACCGAAGCGGTGGGGGTGAATCCACTCCTTCTTGTCCTCATTGACTGCGATAAAATACTGTCCCATCAGATCGGTTTCCTTCTCAAAGGTTAGCGGTAGTTTTGCTCATGTCGCCACTCATCGTATTCCTCGGCGGTGCGACANTGGCCGCCGTACACAGATCGGTCTAAACACGCCCGGCAAAGCGCCGAGTGATATCCTTTTGGTAGCTCGGTCCCGCAGCAAGTGCAGGCATAGATTTCTGAGCCATCCTCTGCAATTCTGGGACACCCGCCACCATCCCCTAGCGGGGGAGGCCCGTGTCCGCAGCAAGGGTAATCTTCACAGCGATTCATTTTGCTCGTCTTTCCATTTCTCGTACTTCAAGTTGTCGGCTCGTTCCTTCTCTTCCTGACCTTCGTACCCCATCACCTCGGCAAGATCATCCTCGGCGGCGGTAGGCTCAATCAGGATGCAGGGCTCGTCACCCTCCACATAACACACGCATTGAACCCGCAGCGTTGGGTAGAGCGCGGCCATCTTGCGCAGCCAAGTTTCCGGGGGACCCCATGCGGTTGTGAACCGGACGGTAATATCCCCAATGCCAGAGCCGCTAAGAGCGGAGCCGCTAAGGGCATCAACCATTTCGTAGTCATAGGCATTCCACTTGGTTCCCCAATTGGCGCATGCCCAGTCGTACCAGTTGTCCCAGCCGTACAGAGCAATCAGCCGATCATCCTTTTCCTTGACCGGGCTCCGGGTTTCCCGCAGTTCGTTAGGCATGGGAACACTACCCTCGAAGGTAAGGCCTAGCTGACCTATCAATCCCCCATCCTCGCCCCTGCCGGGCCGGATATGGGATTCCATCCAGGCCCTGATATCCTCTGCCGGGCCTTCAAGCGTTAGCGTGTTTGTACAGTGGTTGGGCATTATTGAGTTTCGTGCATGGGGTTTCCACAACCACAGGTGGGCGGGCCTACACTATCCAGCCACACTCGGGTTATGCGGACGATGCAGCCACAATGGCCGCATTCAGCTTTCAGCATTCTTGATCCAACCTTCTTCTTGGCCGATATCAGGCCGGGGTGCGGATACTTCCCAAGCTGTTTAGACACATTCTCTAGATGCTTCGAGAGGTCTTCCCCCAGAGGCGTACTCCGCATCGGCGGCTCGAAGCCAAGCTCTAAACACACTTTGCGGAACTCCCTTCGGTGGCCGCAGGCAGTACCCACGCTGGCATGTACCAGTTCGTGTAGGAGTGTGCCCAGGACAACCAGCGGATCTGTTTGGTCTGGCGCGAGGAAGATGTGTGCCCGCTGCTTGTCGCCGCTAGTCACTTTGTCCCAGCATTGGCCGATTGCGTGCCCTCTCCCTCGGTGCCCCTTGGGCCAGCCGACTGATACCAGCGGCATCTCAAACTTAGCCGCCTCGGCGCAATCTTCGACCCAGGGCTTCAGGCGATTGCACGCGGCCTCTAACCATTCTTCGCGGTTCATCATCACTCCTCAATCAAAGGTAAACGGGGGAGGGCTGCGGGGGAATCCGCTAGTCGCGTTTTTGATATCCCGCAAGGAGATCCCCTCCCCCTCCTTTCCGGCCATAGGAGGAAGCCGGAAAGGTGTACGCGCAGAGCCCCCTGTCTTCCATGATCCCGACTGCCGAGGTTGAACGCTCGTACCGTGGTCGGTAGAAGATGAAGGGCTCTGCTACACACTATGAAATGAGCCGTGAGCAGGGACTGGAGAGGTGCATTGCATGGATCGAGCGTACCGTCCCGGGGCCGGTAGCTGAGACAACATGAAGAGGCTCTTGCACAGTTTGCTAGACACCGCTCCCAAAGCTGGATCAGCAGCTTCGTACATAGGTGCTGGTACCTATACGAGTACCTGTCGGCTTGCGTTTTTGCTGTTATCCCGTTCTATGGGCGGCACACAGCAGGATGAAGCTATCCCTTTCCCCCCGCCACCGAAGCAGCGGGGACGCTCTGAGCTTAGAAGGCTGTTTAGACTCGCTCAGACGAGTTTTCGGGTTTGGGGCAGCCGGGATATCCCTGAGAACAATCAGAGGTATCTCGATCAGATCGGTTGGGGAGTAGCCCCAGGCTACGAACGCCTTGCCCAATAGGGACAAAGCCCCGCAAATCGCGGCTCAACTCAATCCCTAGTGTTTTCAGAAGCCGCCGGGTCAAGGTATCTTTGCCTTGCCATTCATCAAGCGACTTGCCCGCCGCCTTCCGGGCAGCGGTATCGTCCGCTTGGTCGGCAGCCCTACTGAGCTTGTCCCGATCATGTTGCCGTTGCCGTCTCTGAGCGTTTAGATGCGCTTCGTTGGTCCGGTGACGGCGTGAGAACCATCCTTCAAGTTTCATTTTTCCTCCTTTCCTCGTTGCTAACTATGGATGTGGCCATCTGCCTCGATGCCTAGCGTCATGCCTCTCCAGCGAACCATGTAACACCCCATCAGGCTGTCCCATCGAACTGTCTCTAGCTCGGCCTTGGTTGTTGTTGGGTGCCTTTCAAGCAAGGCACGCCTGGCCCAGAACAGGTTGGGATGGGTAATGTCATCCCCGTGTTCTTGTGGCCAATAGGGCCTATCACGCTGCTCCGCTTTTATAGCTAACTCGCTAGTCACCGTGTAGGACGCGAGAACATGCTCCTCCTCGTTTAGATGTTTGAGCGGTTCGCCTGCCTCTAGCTCGCCAATGATTGCCTCATTGAGAACTAAAACTCGGCACCCTTCAATGGCCGAGTAAGTTTCGCCGTCGTTGAGAACCATGATTGTAGTTATCATTGGCTGGGTACCCGATGCCAACGGTAGGCTCTGCCCGCCGCTGCCTCGATTACTGCCCGGCGAGCCGCCGCCCTTGACGGGTATTGCCCATCAATCAAAAACTCGCCATCCTTCTCCGTCACCGCTTCGTAGTGGCCGGNAGATGCGGGGGTAGGCAGCTTGCGCTTCGGTTGGTGTCTTTTCATTGGTTGCTCCAGGTTGGAGATTTGCGGTTGGGGTCGAGGACTGAATCCGAAATCGCGTCGATCCGTGACGCAGATCCAAAAATCTTTGGATACTTGCCCTCAAAACAAGTCCGGACGCTCCTGGCGTATAGACAGGAAGGAAGCATCTCCCAAGATCAGGTGGTCTAAACAAGGGATGCCGAGCAACTGGCCGCTTTCAACGAGGCGGGTAGTTACTTCCCTGTCTTCGCTCGATGGCGTCGGGTCGCCGCTTGGGTGGTTATGGGCAACAATGATGGCGGCAGCGCCTTGCCGTATGGCTGGCCCAAATATCTCTCGGGGATGGACAAGCGAGCTAGTCATTGTCCCCACGCTAGCTTCCACCAAGCCGAACAACTCATGTTGGCCGTTGAGTAGCAGCACGATAAATACCTCGGTGGAATATTGGGGGTAGCCAAGCGCGTTTAGCAACTTGAAAACCTCGCCTGCCCGCTTGAGGCTAGTGCCGTGCCAGAGGTGGACGACCTTGTTCTCGCAGACTACTTCCTGTAGGCAGGAGACGACTTTGCGAACACTCATATTAGCACCGACTCCCAGCCTGTTACGGGGTCGAAGAAACGCCCGCAGATAGGGCACCCTTCAAGGTTGTCAATGGTTTCCTGATCTGCCGCCAGTATACCCCAGCCGCAACCGCAGAGGATTGTAGTTGGTGTCGCGTCTCGCTCCTGCCGATGCCGCTCCCAGCAGGTAGCGCACATGCCATCGGTCATCTCAAACTCTGGGACGCGGTACTCGCACTCGATGCAGCGTATAAACATTCTCAGTCCTCCTTGGTCCTGGGGTCAAAGCTGATCCAGGTTTCCGGCTCACGCTTGGCATCCTGGGGCGTTACCCGCTCAGCCCTTGCGTCACAGCCAAAGCTAAAGGGAGGAAACGGGATAGCCCGAACGATGTAGTAAACGCCACCCTCAAGCGGGGAATCGAGCTTCTCGATAGCGTAGTCAAGGTCAGACTCGCGGGCACGGTGGAAGGCTTCACGCCTGGCGTCTTCGTAGTTTTTGTAGGCTTTGCTCATGGTATTTGGTTTCCGGGTAAACGAAACTGTGGAAGCTATGATCGGTGGCGGTTGGGAGCTTTCCGACCGTGCGTGTCGGCAATGACCCATCGCGGAAAACTCTAGTGGTTCAAGTGGCTCCGCCAAGCCTCCCACCTTGCAACGGCTCCCTTCACGATTTGCCCGCATTAGGGATTCCGATTACAGCCTGTTTTGGTCTCTAACCTCGGAGGACTGCTCTCCTGTTCCTCACAGGTTTCCCGCCTAGTGCGCGGGTGTGNGTGGGGTGGAAAAAGAGAAAACCCCTCGATAGGGGCTCTCTCTTTCTTGTCTGGTAGCCTGCGGAGGCTAGCTAGTCGCCTTCTTAGGTGCCTTGGTCGCCAGAGACTTCTTATTAGCCTCGATGAATGCCCTGATCTGATCTGCGTAGTCGAGCACGCGCAGCCACTGGACCCAGTAAAGGGTCACGGGGAAGCGTGTATTCACGCCATACAGACTAAGGGCTCCCTTTTCNCTCACCTTCATCCGCAGAGCGGATTGGGTGGCTACCTGGGACTGCAGTTCGCCCACCTGGGCTTGCAGTTTGGCGATCAAGGCTGCGGTATCCACATTGGGATCCGATGCCATGATTCTTAGCCTTGCAGGTTTCACGCTATAAGGTAGCGTCCGATTCTGCCTGCNCGGAAATGTTATTGNTNNGAGCGGTTCACTCTCCCGCTCCGGGTACTGAATCCGAAACGGGCCCGTTCCGTGACAAAAAGTCTCGGAAACCTTTTCGGAATCTCTGTCACGGATCCTCCCCGTTTCGGATTCAGGGACGGCTGTTCTCGGCGCAGGGCGAGCGGGATCGGAAGATCCTTGCAGTCCTGGGCGGGAGCATGCTACCGTTCCGGTATTGAATCGCTTTCCATATTGGAGGGCGCGGAGAATCCCAAGCAACGGAGAATAGAATGGCAACGCTAATTACGAGAACGGAATGGCGCGAAATGCTCGGTTTCTGTCAGGCAATGGCGCGTCGCTACGCGGCAGGGATCCGATCCCTGGGCGAAGGCAAGACAGAACGCACAGCACCGTGCGCGGATTGGATCCGCTCCGGTGTTGAGCGATGTGGCAGACCCCATGCTAGCGGGCCCATTGATAAGACTGGGCGCAAGCGAGTGTGGTCTGCCGATGGGTCGGTAGTTCAAGATGCGGTTCAGGCGGCAATGTTGACTACATACCGACAACACCTGAATGAGCCGGAGACAACGCTAGACGAGCTTCGGAAAGCTTCGGCTCGCCGGGCTCAGTGGCACCTTCGCACCTGGGACGAGAAACCCAATCGCTTCATTCCCGGCAAGATGCAACGCTACGCGGTCGG
>JGI25129J35166_1000215_pt1 | contig 19427 bp, 15 predicted proteins | sample ETNvirnome_2_130_FD_35166 | JGI IMG/M metagenome (IMG submission 35166) | reverse complement strand
ATGCCTCAACAGATGCCTCAAGGTATGCCACCACAGATGCCACCTCAAATGCCTCAAGGTATGCCGCCTCAGATGGCTCCTCAAATGCCGATGCAAGGACCACCAATGGCCAGCATGGGTGGGCTGTTACGTCGCTTTCAGGGTGGTGGATCATTCTGGGAAGATGATTTTTTAGCCATGACTGGAATCACGCCGGAACAAGCGAAAAATTATGTGCTAGATCCGGCTGCTTTTAATGAGGTAAAGAATGCCTACGAGGCGGCGTATGCCAAAGAACGTCCTGATGTCTATAACCTTACGTACCAAGAAGCGGGTGAGCCTATTTACATCCCTGAGCAGGATCCATATATAGCTACTGAATCTGAGAGAGTAACGAATGCGTTGAATGCCGAAGAACAGGCCAGACGTGAGGCAGGTCAAGCGGCAATAGGAGGGTGGCGTTCTGCTGAGGATAGACCTATTGGCCGAGGCCAGATAGGTGAACTATATAGTTCTACACAACGTGGCGAGAAGGAGACGGGCTTTATTCCGGAAGGAGCCCCGCCCGGTTTGGCAGCGTTTGGACCTCGATTAAAAGGCGCGCCAATTATCGAAAATGGTAGTGCTGGGGGTCGTGCTCCTGTAGTTGTGGATGCCACCGCAGTGGTAAGTGAGGATGATTCAGCTGAAAGAAATGGCCAAACGGGTTCTAAGCCGTATTGGATGAGTCCGGATAGGTTTAGAAACCTACAGGATGTTCAAACTGCTGGAGGGGAGGGCCAAGATGCCTTATATAAAATGGCCACTACCTCATTTATACATGGGCAAGCAGGAAGAAATAGTGCCTTGAGCAGAATGAGACTAAGTTCTGATACGACAAGCACTGAGCTGACAAATAAGTTATCTAAGCTGGATGCCGATGATACCAAGCGCATGCAGGAATATAGCGACGATATTGATAAGTATCTTGGTGAGCTTGATGTGCTGGACGAAGAAATTCCAGATCGTCAATCCATTAAGGATAGATTCAAGAAGCAAATAGATTATGGTCTTGCCCAAGCATTCTTTGATGCCGCAGAGAAGGGTAGTCCCAACTTTATGACTGCGATGGCAGGTGCGATGTCAGGCGCTGCCGGAGTAATGAACAAGCTAACGGGACAGGAGCAGAAGGCGCTGTATCAGCATGCTACCGATTCTTTCACACGCAAAGCGGGCAGAGCTAATGCGGCGTTTAAACGGCGTGTCGAACTAGGGAATGAGATGGCAACTCGTGCTTCGGTAGCCTCTACGACAAGTAAGAATTATCTCGATGCACTAAGGTTACAAGCTGATATAAGCGATAAAGTTATTGATAATGCTCGTGAAAATTACAACTCCGTAATAACGGCAGGTGGGAAACAAGCGGAAATAAAACAGGCGAGAAGAACTTACTTCATGAAGTATGAGGATCAAATTGCCGATAATACAGCCGCTATGGCAAAGGATGCGTTAGGGCATCTCACTGATACAAAACAATGGCAGGCGCACTACAGCCTAGAGGGTGCCATAGTGGGTGTTCCAAGCGCCCAAGGCACCATTAACTTAACATTAAAGAAACTATTTCGAGAACTGCAAGAGAAGACAATAGAAGCCAGAAAGAACCCAGATATCCCGAATCCTCTTGAGAACGCAATGAATGAATTGTGGAAAGAGATTGAGGATTCCAATGAAAGAAGAATTGGTGACAGGACAGTGATGGAATATTTCGGCCCTGATCTTGCGGCTATTTTAAAAACAACATCTATCAAAGATGCGACGGCTGTAGCACAAGAGTTACGACGAGCGTACAAGTGGATTGATTTATAACCGTCGTCATTACGCGGTAGAGATATGGCAACAATTGAAGAGCTTATTGCGCTCGCTGAAAAACAAAATGTAGATCCGGTAGAGCTTCTATCTGAGGCTTTCCTTACCGAGCAAGAACCACATCCTTTTGCTACACGGCGAACGATTCGTCCGGGGAGTCTAGTTGGACAAGCTATTGGGCTAGAGGCAGAAGCGGAGCCAGAAGCTCCTTCTGCGCTTATAGAGGAGCAGGGAGTCCTCTCTCCACGAGGCATTATCAGTGCGCGAGCTGATCAATCTTTTATTCCAACAGAAGAAGAAGAAGACACAGACTCAGCGCTGTGGGCAATCCCTCGTGGTATTACTCGTGGTGCTGTACAAACGGCTCTCAGTATGGGCGAGGGTTTATTTTCGCTCGCTGATATAGCGCTCGATACCGCTGGCTTTGAGGATGCGATTGATGCGCAGCAAGGCGAGGCTTTCCAATGGTTGCGCGATGCCGGTGAATGGGTCGGCCATGAGAAAGGCATGGTGGGTAAACTTTCCCAAGCTCTTGGCAGCATGATTTTATTTGCCATTCCCGGTCTGGGACAGGCTGGAGTAGCCGGGAGAGGGGCTGCTATGGCAGGGCGGGCTGCTATGCTGGGAGGCGCAGAGGGTGCAGCCATGGCCGCTGCTGCAAAAAATACTCTGAATTTAGCTAAGGGGTTGAGCGCCCTCAAGTGGACGGCTGCCGGTGCTGCCGGTGCAGGCGAAGCCAACCAGATGCTGGAGGCGTATGAAAAAGCTGGTGGTGATTATACCAAGGGCAAACGCGCATTAAGCGCATTAGCCGGGGTCGGCATTGGTTTTACAGAGCTTGTGCCTATTGAGATTATTTTAAGAGGATTGCCAAAGGGCTTTGATACCGGCAGCCTTGTCAAAAGAATGGTCGGACATCTTACTTCTGGTGGCCTTGAGGGTGCACAAGAGGCGGCGGCGGGGATCATGCAGGAACTCGCAGCCAAGACATTATATGACCCAGACAGGCCATTGGGTGAAAGCGCTTTATCTGATTTCGGGTATGGCTCTGGGGCCGGTACGATATTCAGCTTGATGTTCCGCAATCGCGGACGTATGCCGGATAAACCAAGAAGTGAAGGCGAGCTTAGAGAAGAACATCTTCAAACCCCTCCTCTCGATCCCGTATCTCCAGAAACATTAGAAGAACCAAGGGCTGTATATGGCCCTGACGGTGAGGAATATCAAGGGAAGCTGATTGGTGATCCCACGTGGGGCGTTGTCCAAATGGCTATCGAAAAAGATGGCCAGCCAGAAATAGTAGATGTTCCCAGAGAACCGCATGTTGGCATTGAGGGCTACTCATTTTATTCCGACGAGGAACTACTTAGCTCTCGTTACTCCATACCGATAGTGGGCGAAGATGGCAAACCTGCAAAGCGAGAGCTGGGCGATTTCTCCACGGCACAGCTTGCGGTGGAGCGCGAGAAGTTACAGAAGAGAATAAATAAAGAGGGCGCTGTTCTCACGCCAGTTGATAACTACACGATGCGGGCTATTCATGCAGAGTTTCAGCGTCGTGGCATCGCCAGTGAACGAGACATATCACAACCACAACAAATATCAGATGTTGTTGCTGAAGACGCTGGTAAGGAGACAGGGCTTGAAGACCTTGAATCTGAAGAAGGTGTTGGGGGCGCTGTTGATCCTAATTTAACAGGCACTGAGAGAATTATTGAACGTGCTGGTCGTCGGACGACCGAAGAGCAGATAGTAGAAGAAGATACTCCCGGGACTCAAGTCTACACCACCACCTATGGCCCACGGGGGAGCCTGTCTGTTCCTGATCCAGACAGCGATATTGCCTACAGAAAAGGTAGGAAGGGTGGACCTAACCCTTCGGCTGAAGATCAGAAAAGATCAGCCGCCGGTTTAAATATCACGGTAGAAGAATACGAGAGTTTATCGAAGAATTATGCAGCCCGAGTTCAAGAAGAGGCAAGAGAAGATGCCAAGGCACAACAGGAGGAGCATGGTGGTGAGCCTAATAGCTGGGATCCTTATCAGATACCGTCGTTTCGAGAATTCGTCGAGCAAAACAAGATCGGCCTTTCCGAAAAGGCGATAAAAGACAAACAGAAAACACTAGGCATTAAGGAAAGAAAACTAAAAGAGCTTATTGGACAGACAACTGGAAACCCCGACTCGTTATTAAAGGATATGACGGGGACTCAGCGAGAGACGTTGCTCGCATCCATGGAGCAAGTGGCGGCCATAAAAGGGGAGCACAATCTTGCAATGACTACAGGTGCGGAATCGGGTGTCGTTGCTTTCACAGTAACCGACATGTCTGGAAATATAGTCGAAGATGTTGAGGTTAGTCCTGTTGGTGAGGAGCAGGCTGCAAACACTCAAGTTAACGAAGCCCTCGAAACGTTATCGAGAAAATACAATATTCCAGATGATCAGATAGCGGGTGCAAGAAGGGATGCACGACGTACTCCTGTGGCCAAACTAGATGATATTGAGCTAGTTGATGTTCCCGGTTCTGGTGGAGCTATTAGCGTTCCAAGGGTACCTGTAGGAACTATGAATGCGGAAGTTGTCAAGGAGGTCATGGGCATCATTCACCGCATTGCTGGACCTGAAGCCCAAGCGACGGTGGCTAATATAGTGGTCGATCCTACTACGAATACACCGCAGTTAGGGCTGCAAGCACAAAATGTTGTGGCTGTATCGTTACAAGATGGGCACCTAGATCCACAGAATCGGGCGTACCATGAAGCCACTCACTATCTATGGGGAAGAGACACACGTTTCTTCACACGACAACAAGAGAAAACGATACGCGATAACACGGAGCGTTTGCGGAAGATTGTACGTCGGCATTTTAAAGAGTTAGAGAAGCAACCCAATGTAGGTCCGGGCTTATATGAACGTGCTATTCCTGAAGATGCTGAAGGAGAAATAGGTGAGCTGCTTGCTTATGCTTCTGGCCTATACAACCGAACCCTAGACCTTACCGGCAAGGCACCAAGCGAGTTTACGGCACCGTTGAGAGGCGTACTTGATCGTCTCTATCAGCTGTTTAAACAGATTAAGGATTTATTTACTGGGCCAAGAATCGAAGGCCAAAGGCTAGAGGATGTATTAGACCAGATACGCAGCGGTCAGATAGCGGCACAGACGCGGCGTACTATCACTGATCCTACAGGGTTTGACCAAAAGAATACTGCATTGGCAATGGTCAGGAACGGCAGCCCGACAGCTCGCCGGAGTCAGCAGCCCTATGTTTTATCTGGTGTTAAGGAGTATTTGAAGACAACAGCCAAAGATACCGCGAAGGCTTCTGAGTGGATTGCCATATTTTCTGATCCTCAGAAGGCCAAGTTCAAAATTAAAGACAAGGAGTGGTCAGTACGAAAGGCAGAGGTTGAGTCTTCTCGTTTACTGGATTTCCTTAATCGATTCAATCCTGATGATCAGGTTACAAAAACACAAATAGAGCAGTACGTTTCTAATAATGAAATGTTGTTGGAGACTATTGTCTATGGTGATCCCATGGATGCCCGTTATAACAACGACGGGCAGGTGCAATTGCAAATACTCCGTGATCGAGTGGTTGCAATGGAATCAACTGTTGCTCGTTATATTGTCTTAGAGAATCCTAGTGTGGCCCTAGCCTCTATAGCTCGGCCTGCCGTGCATACCATCGGTGTTACGGGTAGTTGGCAGGATTTAGTCACTCCAGATTTAAAAGCTCTCCTCCGTAAATACGGCACTACGAATGAGGACATACTTAAATCCGAAGTCACTACTAAAGAAATCGTTGACTATCTCAGCAATCCCGAAAATAACATGAGCCTTAGCAAGATCGGTCAGTTGTCTGGGTCTTTTGGGCTAGATGAATTTGAATTGTCGGGGGCGGGGATGTCGCCACAGATAATGGATTACATGGATAAAACGAATGAAGCCAGACAGGATATGGAATCATTTGAAAATAGCGAGCGTGATGATCTTGGCGACGAACGTTCCTATATGCCAGAGGCTTACCCTGCATTTACGCTTTTTGGTCATCGAGGCTATCAGGATAATAATTATCGTGAGGTTTTATTGAGTGCACCGGCACTCCCCGGCGCTATTAAAAAGGGGCAAAAAGGAGAGCTTCTTTGGAACGGCGATCATTTTCAGGATGTTAACAATGTCATCGTCTTCATGCGGTTAACTGACCTCATGACAGAAGACGGGAAAAAGATTCTGATTGTCGAGGAGATACAGTCTGATCTTCATCAGAAGGCTCGTGATGAAATGATGAAGGCGGCAGCTAAGGATATTTATGACAAAGATTTTGAAGCCCTCAGTCGCGCTGAGAAGAATGTAATACGCAGTAGCCCCAATCTTCCGAGGTACGAAAAGGAAGTTTATGGGCCGGTGGTTCCGGACGCTCCCTTCAAGAAGACGGCTGAATGGACCAACCTTGCAGTTGGACACATTGTTCGTATGGCGGGCAACGGAGGCTATGACGGTATTGCGATTGCTAACAGCGAATTACAGATGGAACGCTATCGGCATTCATTCAAGAATCATATTGCCGGATTGTCGGCAGAAGAGATTGTTCTTCTTCAGGATATTAGTGGTATGGAGATATCTTTGCCAACAGAAGATGTCACAAGTTCTGAAGACTTGTATTTGAATTTAGATTTCAACCCTCAGTTAATGGAAAAGTATTACGGTGACGAGGTTGTTACCGGGCCGATTCAAATACCCTTGATGGATTTGTGGCCGAGAATGGAGGGTATTTTGCATCCAAAGCTCTCCTCCCCAGTCACTCGACGCCGACTGGAATACAAAGACTTTGCACATTTTCTTCGTCGTGTGGAGCCGAACAGAGCGTACACTTACCTTGATGAAGCCACTAAGGATGTAGCAGAGGCTGGCGGTACCGGCATCAAAGGAGCGTTGACTATTGCGCTATCTGAATATCTTGCCGACAACCATCCTTCTATGGTTAACGCTTACAAGGTCGAATATACAGTCCCCACTTCTAGCGGCCCAATAAAGAAAGGAGGAAGTTATTTCTTTGGGAAAGATCGTGAGTTAGGTGATGCTACAGGAGCAGGCAATGCGGATTATGGCACTTCTTCATTAGCGCTAGAGGATTGGCTAGGCAAGGATATTACTGCTCTTGTTCAGGATCAGATAGAGATTAATAAGGAGCTTACCGGCGACTCTTTTTTCACCACAGAAGATATGGTGAGTTTTATTTCAGACAAGGTGAAAGAGTTGGAGGGTACTGCTAGAGATTTAGAGTCCGGAGCTAATGATAGTGTACGTGACTATAATCGTGTCTCCCCTCTTCTTACCGATAGTGTACGCAAAGCTATACGGCCTGATGGCAGCGTGGATATTCCTGTTGACGCAAGCCATGGCCAATATGATAGGCAAATCCCAAATCTTTTTCGTGAACGTCTTAGTGATTATCTGAAGGGGGCTGATAAACGTTCTTATAAAGATGACAAACAAATGTTATGGCTCGGACAGAGAAGCGATGAAACCGGGGAGCTTGAAGGGCTTCAGATCGTTAAGGAGGAAGATGTTGGAAGGATGCCGCCTTCATCATTTTATGCGCTTACTCCAGAGGAGCGGCGAAAACTGGAAGCGGGGGAGCCGACTGCTTTGCAAGCCGATCTTACGGCGGAACAAAGGGACGAGCTTGATATTGCCGCGTATGCTGCCGTAGAGGCTGGGGAAGCACCAGTTGGGCCGTACCGTATTCCTCAAGACATGCGTGAGGGTGACGAGATTCTTGTATCCAATGTGCGTAATGCCTTGCGCTACTTCCCTATTACAGAAGAGATGCAAGGGTTGGAAGGCAACTACTCCATCTATGATCCCGTACCGGCGTTTCGTATGGCTATGGCGCAAGCCGAAGGCACCACGGAACGTAATACTTTTACAAGCAGGCTGCTCAAGCGTTTGGCAGCTATGAAAGATGGCACTCTGCTTCATCCTCTCAAGGGGTTACCACAGATTTCGGAGTATCTGATTCTACGTGGTAAATCTCTCGGCTTAATAAATAGAACTGAACGGACACTGAAGACAATTCATCATGACCTAGCCCCATATCTTGATAAGAAAAATCCCAAGGCGAGAGGAGATTCGGAAAACTTACGCAAGGCTTTATATAACTATTTAACTAGGGGGCCGAACGAAGGCGAGCAGCAGCTGTTTGACAAGCTAAAGGCTATCGACCCAACTGTGGCGAAGGCGGCAGAGCGAGCCAAGAATATGATCGAAGATATTGGAGAAGAGTTAGTAGAGAGAGGGCTGCTTCCTGCTGAAAAATTCTATGAACGACGACGATCTTATTTGCCAAGGCTGTATATCCAGCACGTAATGCAAAATCCTGCGGGAGCAAAGTACAGCTACCTCAACAGACGTAAGGAAATGAACGAAGAGGCTAGAGAGGTGCTTGGAGATATAGCAGAGCTGGCTCCTGAATTTCTTGTGTCGCAGTCGATTCAACGTCCTTTGCGCGACTTAGCCATGATGGAATTTTTTGACGCAGTATCACAGAACCGCAACTGGGCTATTCCTAAAGATGCGCTTCAGGTTCTATGGGACAACGGTAATGGTACGACTCAGAATGTTTCTGCCTTATGGCTCTACCGCCATGCAGATACTATGGATCAGATTGCCAGATATGTAGAGGCGGGCGATCCGAATAAGGCGGCAAGACAACGTGCTACAGCAGAAAGAATGCGCGCAACAGCCGCGCCCGTTGTGGCGAAATATGCAGAAGAAAACAATCTTCAGTCTATTAAAGACCCTAAGACTGGAGCTATAGATCCGGCCAAGGTTATGGCCATCAACACGGATGGCGTAAAGGTTTTAGGTTCGGATGGGAAAGCAGAGTTTAAACGGGTTCCCAATGGTAAACAGTACGGCATGCTTGCGGGTATGGCAGTGCATAGATCAATTTTCGATGACGTTATTACTGGTGTTAGTTACGTGGGTTGGGGTGATAACGCCGCCGTTAAAGGCATGAAGCTGGGTCGCCAAGCTACGGCTATCTGGAAGACACTGAAGGTTCCATTAAATCCACCAACCGTTGCTCGTAATACCTTCTCCAATATGATTCTGATGCACCTGAACGGCATGCCTATGCGAAGCATCCTGCCCAACATGTATAAAGCTATACAGGAGGTTCGTGCTTTCAAACGCGGTGACATGGAAAATTCTCTGCATTACAGGGAAATGCTTGACCGGGGCGTATCAGAAGCATCCTTCACCGAGGCAGAACTGTTTCGATGGAGCGAGGACATGCTGCAATTCCTTGGTGGCGTCGGAATGAAAGATGCTGGTGTGTTCAACTGGTTTAAGTTCAATACATGGGACAAGCTCGCACAAAACGCCTCCAATCTTTATCAGACAGTGGAGGTAGTAGGCAAGACAGCTATGGCTATTGATGTCATGGAACGTCGTGGTCAGAGTGCCGATGAAGCCTTTCTTATTGCCAATGAAACGTTGTTCGATTACTCCCTCGTACATCCTTTGGTACGTCAAACACGAACGTCTCCATTTGGTATACCGTTTCTCACGTTTTACTACAAGGTAGCTCCGTTACTGATAAAGACAGCGCTGAACAATCCGATGCGCTTTGCGCCTTATGTTGCCTTGTCTCTAGCTCTACCGGAAATGTTTAAACAGGCTTTTGATATTGGTGACGATGACTACGAGGCTGTTAAAAAGATGCTGCCTGAGTTTGCCAGACAACCGGGTAATTCTCTGCCTGTTCCCATACGTGATTCCAAGGGGCGTGTACAATTTATTAATCTAGGCTATATCACCCCATGGGGCGCATTCTTGGAGATAGGTAATGAGTTATTAAAGATTGGCAAGGCAGCAACAGGTGTCGCGCAAGCAGACAAGCCAAGCCTACAGTCCATTGCTCAGACGGTAGGATTGTTTGGTGGTCCCGGTATTACTCTTGGAATGGGGCTGACAAACCATGACCCCTTTACGGGCAGGCCCATTGTTGATACTGCTGAACCGCTCTTTGTTGCCGGAGCAGAAGAAAATATGTTGAGAGGACGCGGGCAAATACCCGACGCTATCTTTTGGACAGCAAATCAATTCATGTTACCGGGGTTTCTGCATACGGATTATGGGGCGACTACGCGCATGTTTGATGCCGTTAATGGTAAGCGTACGGCACGCGGCTACGAGGGTGACACGGTGACACAAGCCGCTTTGCGATTTGCTGGCCTTAACCTTTACAACATTGATCCCAATAAGGCTCGGGAGGTTGTGCATTACGCGAAGCAGGATTTAGCTAAGGTCGAGGCGGCCTATAAAAAGATGTTAAAGAACCAGCGCCTTTCACCGGAGGAAAGAAGAGTAAGGGTGGCAAGTTATCATAAATATATTAAACAAAAAGAAGCGAACTTAGCGCAGCAACTAAGGGATATTGATATATCCACAGACGCCTATCGCAAAATAAAGCCTAAAAAATGACAGACATGAACCAAAAGATTAGCGATCACTTCAGCCTGAAAGAGATGTGCCGTTCACAGACAGCAATACGGCAGGGTATTGACAACACTCCCGGCCCGATAGAGATAGAGTGCATGGTGGAGCTGGCGCGAGCTATTCTTGAACCTGTGCGTATGCAGTTTGGAAAGCCTTTCACTCCCAGCAGTGGCTTTCGTTCAGCCAGTTTAAACAAGGCCATTGGTAGTAAGCCCTCGTCACAGCATTGTTTAGGTCGGGCGGTAGACTTTGAGATTGGTGGCATAGCCAATGATGAGGTTGCCCGCTGGATCAAAGACAATCTGGAGTTCGATCAGCTGATCCTAGAATTCTACGACGGTATAGATCCCAATAGTGGCTGGATTCATGTGTCCTATGTATCTCCCGAATACAACCGCAGGGAGTCGCTTGTATACCATGGCAAATCCTACACGTCATTTGAGTAATGAATGATTTCATTACTATTATCAATGAGGTTGGCGTACCTGTTGCTGGTCTTTTAGGTCTGGGTTGGCTGCTGTGGCAGCTGCTCGGTAAGATTATGAACACTCTTGAACAGAAAGTTGATGCGATAGATGACAGCATCAATACCAAGATGGATAACATGGAACACCGATTAATGACGCAGTTGGAAACGCAGCACGGTATTATCATCAGCCTGATAGATCGGGTGCGAGCTGTGGATAATCAAACGATTCGGCAGGACGTGCTGCTTAAAACACTGCTCGGCGTTCCTAATCTTATTGACCATGAAAAGATTGCCAAAGCTGATAGAGATGATCAGCGAAAAGATTAAAGGTCACCTATGATAAGACCATATATAAACCTATTTGTATTTGTCCTTGCATCCCTTCCGCTCTCTGCGCATGGCGATCAAATGACATTCAAATTCAAAAGCCCATCATTCAGTGGGGAGAACCAGAGTGGTCATTATCTAACGATAGAGAATCAGGAGCACACTAGAAAAGAGGCGCTAGAACAAGAGATACAGGCGTTACAGGATGAGCTAGAAAGGGAGGCGGACAACACAACGTTGGCTAGATTTTTGCGTAATTTTGAAAGCCGAGTGTATGCCCAACTATCTAGGCAATTAGTAGATCAGCTATTTGGTGAACACCCACAGATGCAGGGGTTCATTGAATTGCTGGATAACTCTATAGAATACGAGGTGATTGGCGAAGAGATTACCTTACGCATCACAGGCAGCGATGGAAATGTCACGACTATTACTATTCCTGTGGGTCAGTTTACTTTTTAACGGCGGCTGCGCCAGTTTATTAGATCCGCAGAAGATTAAAGTTCCGCCGATAAAGAAGATGCGGATGGCAGACGTTGCCTCTGTGGTTAATGCGGATCTGCTTGCAGTTAAAAAGCCAATACAACGCCCGGTGATTGCCATCTATGCAGATGGATTTCTTGATCACACAGGTGCGAGGTTAAGCAACAGCCAGTTCGCATCCTTTAGTTCAGCCATTACACAGGCACCATACACGTATCTAATCCGTGCGTTAAAGAATGCGGGGTCTGAGAATGGNGGGTTCTTTGATGTGGTGGAGCGGGTCGGGCTGGANAGNGTTACGAAAGAGCGTCAGTTAATACGAAATACTCGGCGTGATTTCAAAAACGAAGAGAAGCTAATGCCGCTCAAGTTCGCTGGTTTAATCATGAGCGGGGGAGTGGTAGGCTACGAAAGCAACACATCCTCGGGGGGTGCTGGTGCTAGGTTTCTAGGCATTGGGGCATCTAAGGAATACAGAGAGGATACGGTTGTCGTATCGTTGCGGTTAATTTCTGTATCAACTGGCGAGGTATTGTTAGAGGTATTGACTACCAAAGCCGTCCTTTCTGCCGCTGTTTCTGGTGATGTATTTAGATTCGTTAGCTCGAATACAGAAGTCGTAGAGATCGAGGGTGGTGCAGTAAAGAATGAGAGCGTGAATATAGCGCTGCAAGATGCGATAGAGGCGGCGGTGCTAGAGATTATACGGAAAGGAATCGAGGAAAGTTATTGGATTATGGAGGATAGCGATGAATAGATACATCCTGTTATCTCTGCTGATGATCCCTGTAGTATCGTGGGCAGACAATGAGATATTCGTTAATCAGACCGGGGCTAATGCCAACATTGATATAGAGCAGTTAGGCTCTAGCAATATCATAGGTGGGTTGGAGGCTGTAGCTGGCACGATGACGGCGCTTGATCTTGATGGGTCTGGGCTAACATTAGATATAAATCAAATAGGGTCCAGCAATAAATTCCTTGGGGATATTCTAGGCGATAGCATTACAGGGTTCTTTGAGTTCGATGGAGACTCAAACATCTTTGAGATTCAGGTAGACCCAGATGATACTTATGGTGCGAACAGCGGCAATTACAATATCGATATCAGTGGATCGACNAATGAGTTTGAGTTGAACGTAGGTACATCAGCACTATCTGATACGCTAGACCTAGACTGGATTATCAATGGTGATGAGAACGTTCTGAACGTTGACATTAATTATGACGAAGCAACAAATTATGTTGATATTGATGGCGATTCTAATACGCTAGATTTCACCGGAACCGGGGCGGCAAGCGGGTATTTTTATCTTGATCACGCAGGTAATGATCGAACATTCAACGTCCAACAGAAGTCAACACTGGCCAGTGACTGGCTCAAGATTCAAAGTGTTGGCAGTAATGGTACTGTTTGCGTTATCCAAGATGACGGAGGCACTTCCGTCTCCTGCTGATATAGGCAGCATTTCAGAGATACGCGGATCGGCCCGTGTCATACGTGATGAGCCAATTGTTGCGGGGCTTGAGCTTGCTATACAGCAAGAGGACGATGTACGCACCGCTACCGGCAGGCTTGCCATTCAGTTCCTTGATGACTCTCTCGTCAGGCTCACAGAACACAGCAGCTTAATCATCGATGAGTACATCTTTGATCCAGATCCCAACAAGGCAAAGTTAGCTTTAAATTTTGCGTCCGGTACAGCTAGATTTGTGACGGGCAAGCTAGGCGCAATCAATCGTCAGAACATAACGTTACGCACACCCACGGCAGACATTGCGATACGGGGTACATCCTTCAGCGTTACCGTCGATGAGTTAGGGCGCAGCCTGATTATTTTATTGCCCGATGAGCTTGGCTTACCTAGTGGGGAGATCATTGTATCCACGGCGGCGGGGCAAGTGGCCCTCAACAAGCCATTCCAAAGCACAACGGTTGATGTATACGAGTCAGCCCCGGCCAACCCGGTGATCCTTAACCTGACGCTGGAGTTAATCGATAACATGCTCATCGTTAACCCGCCACGATCTCAAAATGAAATGGATACGGCATCGCAGGCCGCAGGGTCAGTCGATTATCTGGAGTTTGGTGATCTTGATGTGGACCTGCTTAATGAGGATCTGTTAGATAATGAGCGTGAGCTGGAGTTTACTGAGCTAGACATCAATCATCTTGACGTAAACTTCNTNGAGGATCTNTTGGATATCATTGATGAGCTACAGGTAGACGAAGAATCAGATGAGTTGATTCAACTTGCTACGTCTATAAACATTCAGGGCACAGAGATAGGGCAGGATACAGTAACCCAGATCACGACGATCATTGACGGGCAAAACATTAGCTTGCGCCGGGATGTAATGAACAGCGTTAGATTAGATCTGGATGGCTCGTCTGCTTATACCGTCATTTTGATACAGGATGGTATTAGTCGTACCGTCAAAGTGAATGGCGGTTCATCGAGCAGAATAGTGATCGACCAAGGACAGTGAAACTCAGATACGGCATACCGATTATGGTCATGCTGGCACTGCCTCTTGTCCTCACGTTCACCCCCAGAGAGATTATCAAGCTACGCACGTTTGACGCCTTGGTGGCTGCGCGTCAAGAAACCGGGAACTTTGTCCTGTTGAACATCACAGAGGAGGATGTCAGGGATAGAGGGGGCTGGCCATTCCCGAGGCAGGATCTCGCACAGATACATATAGACCTGTTGAACCGGGGCGCTATAGGTGTAGCGTGGGTTTCTGTTTTCTCAGAGCCAGACCGCTTTGGCGGGGATGCGGCGTTTGCTGAAGCGTTGTCATATGCGCCCAGTGTCTTGGCTATGTTTGAAACCGAATCCGGCACCACCAATCCGAAAACAGAGGGCACTGTTATTTTGGGTGATGGCGTGGGTGGGATGCGTGCTCATGCCATAACGGAGAACATCCCTGTATTGGCTGCTGAATCATTGCAGGGGGTTGTTTCTGCACGGGTTAGTGTGGATGCATTGGTCAGACAAATGCCTGCTCTCATGCGTACAGGGGATGGCTGGGTGGCAGCGTTGGGGACACAGGTATTGAAGGCGGCAACCGGGACAGATACCTATGTGATTAAAACTGTGCCAGAGGGCATTGAGGCTATCAGGGTAAAACAGTTAGCGCCAATACCGACAGATCTTGATGGGCGCTTGTGGGTTGATTGGGTAGAAACGAAACAAACCAGCCTGACGCAGATGGATGTAGAGGGTAGGTTTGTCATTGTAGGGGTCACGGCTAAGGGTATCTTGCCGCAGGTTGCGACACCTAATGGGCTGATGTACCCGCACCACATACAGGCAGCACTGGCCGAGACCATGGTCTTAGCATCCAGTGGTATTCAGATGCCTCATGTCCCAAATTATGCCCAGCCACTAGAGTTATTGGTCCTTATTGTGGGCGTAGGGTTCGTGTGGTTCGCTCTCAGCGTTTTCCCTGTGTTGGGAGGGGTAATGGGTAGCTTCGCAATACTAACCGCTACCGGCGTTACAGGAGCTTATATGGCAAGCGCCGGATTGTTGGTAGATGTTACGTGGGCAGCGATTAGTGAGTTCATTACAGCGACGGCTGGGTTTTATTTCAGTTACAGGGAACAGTATCGTCTGAGGCAGGAGATAAAAAAACAATTTGAGCATTACCTAGACCCTCGACAGGTCAAGCGTCTGCAAGATAACCCCGATGCTTTGAAGCTGGGCGGCGAGCGTAGGCACTGCACGTTCCTGTTCACTGATGTGCAGGGGTTTACCGCTCTGTCTGAGAGCGTGGAGCCAGAGCAGGTTGCCTACATCATGAACAAAGCCTTGACGGCGCAAGCGGATGCAGTGATGAAGCATGAGGGCATGATCGATAAGTACATAGGGGATGCAATGATGGCGATCTTTGGCGCACCCTTAGATATGGAGAACCATGCAGCTACTGCCTTGCAGTGTGCGAGGGACATACAGGCAAACATGGTAGGCATGAACGAGGACTTAGTGGCTGACGGATTGCCAGCCGTGCAGATAGGTATCGGAATAAATACAGGGTTTGCGGTAGTCGGGAACATGGGGTCAGACACCCGGTTTGATTACACAGCGATAGGTGATGCGGTGAATGTGGCCTCCCGACTGGAGGGACAGACGCGCAACTACGATGTGTGGATATTGATTGGTGAAAATACCGTAGAATACAAACCTGAATGGACTGAGTACGTGGATTCTGTTCAGGTGAAAGGCAAAACCGAACCGCTGAAAGTTTTCACACTCAAAGAACTTAACCCATTGATGGACTGTCCTGATGTCTAACGATGATACAACGCTACAGGCGATAAAAACTGTATGTCTTGCGTTCGCATTTGCTGCCGCAATGATCCTCTCTACCCACGTTAGCGGTAACAATCTATCAATCAGATGGCAGAACCCGACCCACAACATTGACGAAACAGAAATCACACCGAGTGATCGCATAGATTACGCGACCATCAGTGCCTACGATGAGGGCACCCTCGTCATCCAGCAAACGATCCAGTACCCACCGGATGGAGAGGTGACGCAGGCCACACTGGATGCGATGTGCGGCGGCTCGTATACAATCCAAATGACCGTCACGAATGCGCTGGGTCAGGAATCGTCTAGCTCAAACGCCCTCTTGCTGAGTCCAGAGGGTTGTTCAGTGGACCCAGAACCAGTAGAGCCAGCCCCGGATGACCCCGTGCAGGCGACAACACCGCAGGCTCCGATCCTATTCTCTAGCGACGGAGTGAGCACGCCGCTGTTCGATTCGGGGGTGGTCAACCGGGCAGGTAGGCCAACCATTGACTGGGTTTATCCACCAGAGCCAGCGTTTAAACTGTCTGAAGGATTCGTAGTCCTGCGATTTCAAGTCGCAAAATCAGGAATCCTCGTGTCTCGCGCCCACAAATACTCCGACAGAGGGTTCCAGATTCTCGCGCAGACCAGCGCGGCCAAGCCAAAGAAAGAGATTTGTGTTCAACATGGTGGGAAAAGCGCCTGTCATCGTGGTGAGTTCGAGTTGCACCAGCCCATGAGCGTCATCTATGAGTTTGGCCCCGCCGGAGCGTCGTTGTACATCAATGGTGTGAGGCGACGATTCAGGGAGAGCATGGTGTCCGGGTTCGATGCGGATGATCTACCGCTGGTGATCGGTGCCGGAGCCTACGATGTGACGGGTGAGTACCCAGACATTGATCCATCAGAGCTAGGATGGTGGCAGCGAGGGTCAATTCAGGTGGAAATCTGGGACGTAACCCCACCGGATCTACAATGAAACGAGGAGAATAATCATGTGGCAGATTAGTGCGGTACTTGGTGTGGCACTCATCCTTCTTGGCGGTGCGTTTAAACTGTATCATGACAAGTCTGAGGCAGAGAAAGAGGCCATGGCGGTTGCCTTGCAGCAGGCGATGGACAATCAACAATTGCTAGAGAACACCATCAAGGATCAGAATCAGCAGATGGAGGATCAATTGGCTCGTGAAAAGCAAAGCCAAGTGCGGATCACAGAGCTATCGACTGCCAACTCGGAGGCAATGGAGGAGGTCACAGAGCTACGTGGCAAGTTTGCCCGTCATGATCTGAACATGTTGAGCATGACCAAGCCGGGATTGCTTGAGAAGATGGTTAACCGTGGCACAGTCAGGGTGTTCAAGGAACTGGAAGCACTGACACAACCGGATCAATTCGATGAAGATAACGCTAACGATACTGCTACTGCTCAGTAGCGGCTGCTCTTTACTGGGCGGCTCACGCTTCACACCACCGGAGGTGAAACCTATAGAGGTTGTCACGATACAGAAGCCTGCGCCCCTGTATCACCCGCCGCTACCCAACCGTGTCACCCCCGTCCCGGTGCAGTGGAAGATACTGACACCGGACACCATGGAGGAATACATTGCGGATCTGAAAGCAGGGGAGGCACCGCCACAGGCGTGGTATAGCCTGACCAGCAAGGGATATGAGAACCTGTCCACCAACATGGCAGAAATTAAACGCTACATCAGACAGGTGCTGTCCGTCATTGACTACTATCGGCGTTCTGATCCGGCGAGAAACGAGACACAATCGAGGGACGAGAGCGCCGTCGCCGCCGGCCAGTGATGAGTACATCCCCGCCCAACGCCTTGGCGATGCTCCTCACCGTGTCGATTCGCGGTACGTGATGTCCACACTCAAGCGCTGATAGGTAGTGGCGGCTCACCCCCGCCTTCTCCCCGACATCCTCCAGTGTGCGGCCCTGCTCATGTCGAATCTGACGCAGCCGCTCTGCCCACCATGGTAGCTCACTCATGCTCGTTTTCCTTGAATACATTGTCGAGGTTGGCACTGTCATCGATTGTCATGCCGTAGATACGGTAGCCGCGTTCCTCCGGCACAAGCCTTGAATGAATCGGCTCCTCGGAGATGATCAGGTGATAGGGCACCTCGCCCACATCACAGATCTCCGCCTCCTTCGTGAATGACTCGATGAGGTCGCCCCGATCAATGGTTGTTGCCGCAACGACATCACCCGGCTCGAACAGTGTGCCGTCAATCTGCTCATCCACCCGGTAAATGCAGTGAAAGAACGCTACGTCGTCCATCTGATCGACATATTCCGACAGGATGCTGGCATCCCGCCGGTCCTTGAGCTTCATCAAGTATGCCTTATAGCTCATGATTTTGGCCGAAGCGTGATCGGTTGAGGCTGTGCTCGAACTCGCGCAGGTGCTCCGACAAGCGGTCACACGCATCAGGGTCCGTCTGTAACTCGGATCGGCTGTCTATCTCGCAAACCACCCTGATGATCTCGACGGCAAACTCCTCCGCTGTCAGTCCTTGAGGGTCATGTCCCCACCGGGCTGCGTTTAAACGTACCCAGTCCTGATAGCTGGCCTCCCGGCAGATCGCATGGGCACGGGCCATTGCCCTTTGCCCCTCGGTCCGCTGGCGTGGCGCAACAGGCTCCTCGACATCGTTCAACTCGACGCAAGCAACCATGTAGCGCGTACCTATCGGTGACGTTGCAATTTCAGAAGGCAGGTCATCGGGGTGAAGAAGAAAGCTGAACACCATCCCATCTTTGCTCTGTCTAAATGCGTACTTCTTGCCCTCGAAACTGAGGGTGGCTTGTTCTATTAAGTTGTCCATCTGCAAACTCCAGTCGTGTGTTATGTCTTGCGGATCAGTTTGATTGATACCACTCAAACATCCCCTTTGCCCACTCGATCCCATCCAGACCCTGCAACGCCCACCAGCGGCTCTCGTTGCCATGGGCATGGAGGTGATCATGATGCTCCTTGCACAGCGGCACTGCCCACTGGTCGCCCGTTCGGCGCATGCCACGAAGCCCCTCAGCATGGGTCAGGTGGTGCGCCTGTGCTGGACGCGAGCAAACGAGGCAGCCTTGAGCGCGTACATGTTCGAGATACCTCTGATCACGAACCTTGCCTGCCCACTCCTTATTCACCATGCGCAGCGCTGGATTGCCATATCAACGTGACGTTCCGCCTCTTCATCTGAGTATCCGAAAGCCTGTTTAAACGCTTCCACAATCTCGTGATGACGCAGGTTCTTGATGTTGATCGCATCACTAAGGAGGTCGTCCTCCTGAATTACTTGGTCGGTGGTCTTGCTCATTGTCTGAAGGGGTTGCCATCCGATCTTCCTTGCGGCTTCCAGCCATCAGACCCTCCCTTTGGCTTCCAATTGTCCACGCTGGCATACCATTTGCCCGTCCGACCTACCTTGATCTCAAGATTGATCCACTCATCTTGTCGTTGCTGCAACCAACGTATCAGTTCGTCACGCTTCAGACTCAC
>JGI25129J35166_1000187_pt1 | contig 21399 bp, 16 predicted proteins | sample ETNvirnome_2_130_FD_35166 | JGI IMG/M metagenome (IMG submission 35166) | reverse complement strand
CGCGACGAGCTTAAAGAGCGCTTAATCAGCGCTGGTGAGTTGATGGCTCCCAGCTTAGGCGATGCCATGGCCGACGGGGATTTACAGCGCCTTGAAAAGCTGGCTAGGCAGCTGTTGGAGCATCGCGGGCTGCGAGCCGTGACGCTGTTTGATGAACAGGGCAACCGTCTGCTGGTGCTAGGTAGCTCTATGCCACCGCCTAGACTGGATGCGCCAATGGCAACGGCCATCACCATGGAAGAGGACGCCTGGCGGCTGCGGGTGCCGCTGGGCAGCAGCGACACCCTGCGCATGACGAACGGGTGGTTAGAGGCTGAGATGGATACCCGCACCCTAACGCTTGAGCGCTATAAGCTTATTGCAAGCCTGAGCCTTGGCGGTATGTTGCTGGGGTTACTGCTATTTTTAATCGCATTTGCCATTAGCCGCTATGCTACCCGTCCAATCGAAGAGGCTAACCAGGCACTTTATCGCCTGTCGCGTGGCGACTACAGCTTGCTAATATCATCGGCCAAGCCCACCGAGCTAAAGCAGCTGGCCGATCATATCAACCGTTTAGCCGAACATTTTCAGCAAGCCCAGCGGGATATGCAGAGCCAGATTGAGCAGGCCACCAGTGAGCTGCAGGAGTCGATGGAAACCATCGAAGAGCAGAATATCAAGCTAGACCTTGCTCACCGCAGCGCGCTGCGCGCCAATGCTGTTAAATCCGAATTTCTGGCCAATATGAGCCACGAGATCCGCACACCGCTCAACGGCATTATTGGTTTTTGCCGCTTGCTGGGCCGTTCATCCCTCGACACCCGGCAAGAAGAGTGGCTGGAGCACGTTCGCCGCGCCTGCGATAACCTACTGATGCTGGTGAATGATGTCTTGGACTTCTCCAAACTGGAAGCCGACCGGCTGACTCTGGAAGAGGTCGATGTCGATATTGTTGCCCTGGTTGACGAAATTATTGGCTTGCACGCCCCTGAAGCACAGCGCAAGCAGCTGCACTTGGTCGCCATGGTATATGACGATGTGCCGACTCCCTTATGCGGCGACCCGTTACGCATTCATCAAGTGTTGAACAATCTGCTAGGCAACGCACTAAAATTTACCAACGAAGGCGAGATCATCATTCGCGTTATGCTGGATAGCCAAGAGGGTCAGCATGTCATACTGCATATTAGCGTGAGCGATACCGGCATTGGTTTAAGCGATGAGCACCAGCAGCAGCTCTTTAGCGCGTTCTCACAAGCCGAACCGAGTCACTCTCGCCAGTTCGGCGGCAGCGGTTTAGGGCTGACCATTTGCCGCCAGCTTATTCAGCGGATGGGTGGGGAGATTACGGTAGAAAGCGAACTGGGTAAGGGGTCGACTTTCTCATTTACCCTGCCTCTTCTGGCACACCAGGCGGCTGAGCGCCCGCCGGAGCTGACGCTAGATAACCCCACTATTCGCCTTCACGAAACGCACCCACCCACTCGCCATGTGCTAGAGCATTTACTAGTACGCTGGGGCGCGCGCCCAGTCTCGTTTATTAATGCCGGCAATGAATCGCTGCTGATGCTATGTCTGGCGCAGAGTGACTTTGAAGGTGATCGCAAAGCGTACTGGCAGTCCGTGATTGCGCAAACTCCCTGCCCGGTCATTATTCTGGCGAATACTACTAGCTTTGACCTACCCACGTGGGAATTTCCCTACGGCGGCGAAATGCTGTGCAAACCGTTTACTCGGACGCAGCTTGTGACCACCCTGCGTCAGTTGCTGCAACTGCAACCACTCCCCCTTGCCAGTGAAGCAGTCAGCAAACCGCCGCTTGCCCCTCGCCTAACAATTTTGATTGTCGACGATAACTCGTCAAACCGTGAACTGTTAAAAGCGATGCTGGAGAGCGATACGCTACACATTGTGCTAGCAGAAAGCGGCCAAGAAGCACTGGAGTTTGCGCGCCACCAAATTGCCGATATGGTATTGATGGATATCCGCATGCCGGGGATGGACGGCATACAGGCCACACAAGCGCTGCGGCGTATCAATAATAGCTGGGCGCGCTGCCCTATTATTGCCGTGACGGCCCATGTACTGAGCACTGAACGNCAGCAGTGGCTGGCCGAAGGGCTGGATGATGTGCTGATCAAACCCATCGACGATGCCCAGCTACAACANCTGTTGCAGCGCTTTTTAGGAATTGCACCACGAAAAGCAGCCCCTACTGAAGCAGCTTCCACTCGTCAGTCACAGGTTCCCACCGCTCCCCCTAGCTCGCTGCCAGCGGTCGATTTGATGCTAGGTGCACGCTTGGCAGGAGGCAGGGAGACCTTAGCCAAGCAGCAACTGGTACGGCTCATTGACAGCCTGCCGGAGAGCGAGCAGCAGATACGCGACGCCTTTCAGGCAGGCGATCTAACGGCACTACTGGACTGGGTGCATGGACTAAACGGAGCCAGCCGCTACTGCGGCGCACCAGAACTAGCCCTGCTGGTGGAAACCCTAGAAACGCGCCTGCGTACCAGTGGCCTACGCCATGTAGAGGCACTGCTTGACGAGCTATACGCCGCCATGACGCGCCTTAGCCAAGAGCGCGACTCACTGGTGAGCCGATAACTGCCCAGTATGAGGCATATTATCAGCTCTCTAAAATAACAAAGGCGACGGCGTAGTCGGCTTCATCACTCAGCGTAATATGCGCGGCGGTCGCCCCGCTGGCGGTGAACCGCCGCTGCGCTTCACCGCTCAGTTTAAGGCTGGGCTTCCCCAGGGCATCATTGATTACCTGAATATCGCCCCACTGCATCCCCTGGCGAAGCCCAAGGCCCAGGGCTTTCACAAAAGCCTCTTTCGCCGCAAAGCGCTTGGCAAGATAGGCGACTGCTTGTCCCTTCTCCTGCCACACCGCCTGTTCGTCGGGCCCTAAGATACGCTGAGCAAAGCGCGGGCCGTGACGCGTCACGGCCTGGCGAAAACGCTCAACTCGGGCAATGTCCGAGCCAATTCCCACAATCATGTTAATGGCCGCAGCAGTGGTGACTGTCGCCGTGATCGTGGTCATGTTCGTGCTCGTGGGCATCAAGCGCAGCCATTAAGCCCGCTTCTTGCCCGGCAATGATTAGTCGTTTCATCTCTTGCACGGCTTCTTTCAAGCCGACAAACAGCGCACGGGCAATGATCGCGTGGCCAATGTTCAGTTCATTAACACCGGGTAGCGCCGCAATGGCTTCCACATTGTGGTAGTGCAACCCGTGACCAGCATTGACCACCAAGCCCAGAGATACGGCGTGTACCGCCGCCGCGCTGAGGCGGTCATACTCGGCGTTGGCCTCGGCACTCCCCGGTTTTGCCTCTGCATAGGCTCCGGTGTGTAACTCGATGGTAGGTGCGCCTGCGCGCTTGGCCGCATCAATTTGTGCTTCATCCGGGTCGATAAACAGTGATACATCGCAGCCAATCGCAGCGAGACGCTGGCAAGCACTGGCGATATGATCAAAACCGCCGACGATATCCAACCCGCCCTCGGTGGTCAGCTCTTCGCGCTTCTCGGGCACCAAGCACACATGGGCCGGGCGCACTTCTTCTGCCAGCGCCAGCATCTCTTCGGTGACCGCCATTTCAAGATTCATGCGCGTATTGAGCACCTCCGCCAGCAGGCGCACGTCACGAGGCTGAATATGGCGGCGGTCTTCGCGTAGGTGGACGGTAATCCCATCGGCTCCAGCTTCTTCCGCCAACAGCGCTGCCTGAACCGGATCAGGGTAACGAGTGCCACGGGCCTGACGCAGCGTGGCAATATGGTCGATGTTAACGCCGAGTAATATCCGTGGGGGATGCATAGCGGGTCTCCAATCAATAAGCAGCGATAGGTCGTTATCGCGATCAATAGTAACGGTGGTTCACTAACGATGACGGCGGCGGGCTAAATCTAGCATCAGCTCGCGAGAACGTAATGCCGTTGGGCCAAGATGGGGGGCCAACGCTGCCCGCATGACCGCTTTCAGAGCGCTCGCTAAGCCCGTAGGCTGCCAGTCGCCTTGCTCTATGTAGCGTAAGGTGCGACCTTCAATACCCTGTTCCGCTGCCACAAAAGCACGGCTGTCAGCATCAAAGCGATAGCGTTGGTGCGGGTCCAGCGCTCCGCCTTCAAGGGTACAAAAACGCGGCGTGGCCTCAAGCACCTCCAATAGCGCCCACTCATAGCGTCTAAGCGCCAAGCCCCGCTCCGCAGGTACCGGCAGCGCATCTAGCAAAGCACTATAAAAAGCAAAGACATCGGTGGCGACCAGTTCAAGCGGGAGTAAGCGAGTAGCAATTTCATTGGCGTAGAGACCACACAGCAGGCCTTCGCCTGCTAGCAGCGCGGTGTGACCTCGCGATTCCATCAACGTTAACCGTTTTAACTCTCGCTCTCCCCGCCATGACACAAATAGCGGGGTGAACGGCTGCAGCCGCTGGCGAGATTTAGAACCGGGCCGCTGGCCGCCGTGGGCAACCGCCCGAATGCGGCCATGGTTGAGCGTTAATAAGTCGACCAGCGCGCTGGTTTCACGATATGCCCGACGGTGCAGCAGAAACGCAGGCTCGGCGGTCATGGCGGTGCTCAATCGAGATCGTAACCCAGGCTCTTCAGTGCCCGCTCGTCATCCGACCAGCCGCGCTTCACCTTCACCCACATATTCAGCATGACCTTAGTACCCAGCGCACGCTCCATATCCAGGCGCGCTTCACGGCCAATACTCTTGATTCGGTCGCCGTTCTCGCCGATCAAAATCACTTTCTGACCTTGGCGCTCCACCAAAATCAGCGCACTGATGTGCGTGACGCGCTCGGTCTCGCGGAACTCTTCGATCTCGACCGTCATCTGGTAAGGCAGTTCGTCACCTAGCTGGCGCATGACTTTCTCACGCACCAGTTCGGCCGCCATAAAGCGCAGGCTCTTGTCGGTGATTTGATCTTCTGGGAAGAAGTGGATGCTCTCCGGCAAGTGCTTGGCGACTTCCTCCTCCAGGGTCTCTACCTGAGTGCCGTGCTTGGCGGAGATGGGCACAACGGCAGCAAACTCACGGCGTGCGCCTACCTCGGCCAGCCAAGGCAGCAGGTCGGCTTTATCCTGGAGACGATCGACCTTATTGACCGCTAGAATTACCGGCGCTTTCACATGCTCTAAACGCTTTAATACGGACTGGTCTTCGTCGGTCCAGCGAGTGCGGTCGATGATGAACACCACGCAGTCCACATCGCGAAGCGCCTGGGTCGCCGCCTGGTTCATGAAGCGGTTGATGGCCTTGTTGCGATCTTTGGACATGATGTGCATGCCCGGCGTGTCGACGTAGATAAACTGCGTCTCTTCAACGGTTTTAATGCCCATCACTTGGTGGCGGGTGGTTTGTGGCCGCCGCGAGGTAATCGAAATTTTCTGCCCCAGAATCCGGTTCATGAGGGTTGATTTGCCTACGTTGGGACGGCCAACGATGGCCACGAATCCGCAGGTTTGGCTCATGATTTGTCTCCAGGGGGGTGTTCGAGATAGGACAGTGCTTCTTCCGCAGCCTGCTGTTCAGCGTGGCGGCGGCTGGGGCCTTTACCAGTGGTATGCTCGCTTAGTAGCTCGATGTAGCACTCCACGGTAAAGGTCTGGGCATGCGCCTCTCCCTTTACAGAGACCACTTCATAGCGCGGCAGCGCCGCTTGGCGCGACTGCAAAAACTCTTGTAAGCGTGTTTTAGGGTCTTTTTGGGTATCTTGCAGCGAAATATTTTCTAGACGCTCGGCATACCACGCCAGCACGCGCTCGCGTACCGCATCCATACCGGCATCCAGGTAAATCGCGCCTATCACGGCTTCCACGGCGTCTGCGAGAATTGACTCACGGCGGTGGCCGCCACTCTTCATCTCACCGGAGCCTAAACGTAAACACTCACCGAACGCCATTTCCCGCGCCAGTTCGGCGAGGGTTTGGCCTTTTACCAAGCGGGCACGCAGGCGGGAAAGCTGCCCTTCCCGCGCCTGGGGAAAGCGCTGAAACAACGCTTCGGCAATCACGAAATTGACGATAGAGTCACCTAGAAATTCCAGGCGCTCATTGTTACGACCACCGTAGCTGCGATGGGTCATGGCCAGTTCCAAAAGCGTTGGGTCGCCAAAGGTATGGCCGATTCGTCGGCAAAAAGCGGTTAAGGAATTACTCACAGTGCTCCTACGTCATTGACGTTAACTAAGATAACCACACTAACGGTTTGTAAATTATGCTGCTTCATTCAATACGCCGTACGCTGGTGAAGCTGGGCAGGCCGCCATCCCAGTGCATCCAAACAGCAAACGCGCGGCCCACAATGTTATCTTCGGGCACAAAGCCCCAGTAGCGGCTGTCATTGGAATGGTCGCGGTTATCCCCCATAGTGAAGTAGTGGCCTTCAGGCACGACGACTTCGCTCATTTGCGGGCCTGGGTCACGGGGGTTGTTATAAATAAAGTGGCTGACTTCGCCTAACTGCTCTTCCAGCAGTAGCTGTTGGGGAGAGAGCTCCGGGCCCTCTTCAATCAGTACTTTGGTAACCGGCTCGCCGTTGATATAGAGCTGCTTGCCCTCATAGCGAATACGGTCGCCGGGCAGGCCCACCACGCGCTTAATAAAGTTCACCGATGGTTCTTCGGGGAAGCGGAACACCATCACATCGCCCCGCTCAGGGTCGTCTACCTCCAAAAAGCGGTTATGGACAACAGGCAGCCGAAGCCCATAGGCAAATTTATTCACTAGAATAAAGTCACCGATTTCCAGGGTAGGCTTCATGGAACCAGAGGGAATCTGAAACGGCTCTACGATAAAGCTACGCACCACCAACACGACGAGTAGCACCGGAAAAAACGAACGCGCGTAATCGACTGGCCACGGTTCTTTTAGGAGCTTTTCCCGAGTTGGCGCATCCAGGCCTTCCATGGTGGCCGTTTCAGCTTTGGCCACACGCTCACGGCGCTTTGGCCGAAGCACCAGCACATCCAGCAGATAAATGGCTCCAGAGAGTGCAACGGCGAGTACCAGTAATAGTGAAAAATCCATGTGGGGTTCGTATCCCTAGTCGTTTACCTTGAGCACAGCAAGGAAGGCATCTTGGGGAATTTCAACACGCCCCACCTGTTTCATCCGTTTCTTACCGGCTTTCTGTTTCTCTAGCAGCTTTTTCTTACGGCTGACGTCGCCGCCGTAACACTTAGCCGTGACGTTTTTACGTAGAGCCTTCACCGTAGAACGAGCAACCACCTGACCACCAATCGCTGCCTGAATCGCTACGTCAAACATCTGACGCGGAATCAGCTCTTTCATCTTTTCCACCAGCAAACGGCCGCGGGAGTGAGCATGGTCGCGGTGGATAATGACCGCCAGGGCGTCGACTTTATCACCGTTAATCAATACATCGAGACGCACCAGTTTCGCCGCTTCAAAGCGCTCGAAGTTGTACTCTAGCGAGGCATAACCGCGAGAGATGGATTTTAAACGGTCAAAGAAGTCCATGACCACTTCCGACATGGGCAGCTCATAGGTCAGCTGAATCTGGTTACCTAAAAACTGCATGTCCAACTGGGTGCCACGACGCTGCTCGCACTCGGCGATGACGTTACCTACAAACTCCTGAGGTACCAGAATGCTGGCACGCACGATGGGCTCGCGCATCTGCTCTACATCGGCCATATCAGGCAGCTTGGAGGGGTTGGAAACGTACTGGATGTCGCCGTTCTTCATGGCGAGTTCATAGACAACCGTTGGCGCGGTGGTCAGCAGATCCAGATCGTACTCACGCTCCAAGCGCTCTTGGATGATCTCCATATGCAGCGTGCCGAGGAAGCCTACGCGGAAACCAAAGCCCAGTGCATCGGAGTTTTCCGGCTCGTACTCAAGAGAAGCATCGTTAAGGGCGAGTTTTTCCAGGGCATCGCGGAAATCTTCATAATCGTCCGCACTCACTGGGAACATACCAGCGTAAACCTGCGGCTTCACTTTCTGGAAACCTGGCAGACGCGGCACGTCTGGGGTCTTGGTGTGGGTGATGGTATCGCCCACGGGTGCCCCATGAATCTCTTTGATACCGGCCACGATAAAGCCGACTTCACCGGCACGGAGGATATTGGTCTCTTTGCGCAGCGGGGTAAAAATACCCACTTCCGTGGCGTTCCAGTCGCGGCCAGTCGACTTGATGCGAATTTTGTCGCCCTTACGCAGCGTGCCGTCAAACAGGCGCACCAGCGAGACAACGCCCAGGTAGTTATCGAACCAGGAGTCGACAATCAGCGCTTGGAGAGGTGCATCGGGGTCACCCTTGGGCGGCGGAATATCGCGCACTAGGCGCTCTAGCAGCGCGTCAATGCCGATACCGCTTTTCGCTGATACCTGGCAGGCATCGGTCGCATCTAAGCCGATAATCTCCTCTACTTCCTGGGCGACCCGGTCGGGGTCGGCCTGGGGCAGATCGATTTTGTTGAGTACCGGCAGGACTTCCAGCCCTTGCTCAATAGCGGTATAGCAGTTNGCCACCGATTGCGCTTCNACNCCTTGGGCGGCATCAACCACCAGCAGCGCCCCTTCACAGGCGTACAGCGAGCGCGAGACTTCATAGGAGAAGTCAACGTGCCCTGGGGTATCGATAAAGTTGAGCTGGTAGACCTGTCCATCGGCAGCGGTATAGTCCAGCGTTACCGACTGCGCCTTAATAGTAATGCCCCGCTCACGCTCGATATCCATGGAGTCGAGCACTTGCTCCTTCAGCTCACGTTCCGTCAAACCGCCACAGGTTTGAATCAGACGATCAGAGAGCGTCGATTTACCGTGGTCGATGTGGGCGATAATGGAGAAATTGCGAATATGCTTGAGCTTTCCGCTGGAAACGTCATGAGACATCGAGTGTGTTCTGCCTTATTGGTACGCAAGCGTGGGGGTGCGGCGCTAGGCCGAAGGGCAAAAAATCGAGGACCGCACCACTGCATTGCCAAAGTTCGTCAAAAGATAAGCGCTATTGTAGCGATATGCGGGGGATAGGAACAGCAGTCCGGCGAGAACCGCCGGACTGGAGTAAAGACAAGGAGGGGTTATTCGAGTCTTAATGCCACAAACAACGAACGACCATCACGGTATAGCCGCACAGGAATAGCACGGTCATTGGGCAGCTCTTCTACAATGCGCATTAGCTCGTCTGCCGACGCCACGCTGCGGTGATCAATACTCACCAGAATATCGCCAGCGCGCAGGCCCGCCTGGGCAGCCACACTATTAGGCTCTACCTGACTGACTACAACGCCGCCATTGATGTTCAGCCGCTCCCGCATTGCTTGATCCACTTCAGCAACTGCGACACCTAGGCGTACTTGGCTATCGCTATTGGCTGCCGATGTTGCTTCGTTCATATCGGGCCAGCTGCCCAGCTCTACCGTTTCTGAGACTTGCTCGCCATCACGCATTAGCGTTAGTTCGACATCATTGCCAGGTGCTACACGACCAATTAAGCGAGGCAGCGTNCTTGAACGGTCAACCTCTTCGCCATTCACTTCGATAATGACATCTCCCGCTTGCAGGCCACCCTGGGCCGCAGGGCCTTCTGGATCAAGGTCGGCGATCAGTGCGCCAATGGCTTTGCTCATGCCAAAAGACTCAGCCAGATCTTGAGATACCGGCTGGATCATGACACCCAGCCAACCACGATTAACGTGGCCATCTTCACGAAGCTGATCGGCGACATCCATAGCAACGTTAATCGGAATAGCGAACGAAAGCCCCATAAAGCCACCGCTGCGGGTAAAGATCTGCGAGTTAATACCCACGACCTCCCCCTGTAAATTAAACAGCGGTCCACCGGAGTTGCCAGGGTTAATCGCTACATCGGTTTGAATAAACGGTACGTAGGCATCACGGGGTAGCGTGCGGTTAATCGCGCTAACGATGCCTGCCGTCACCGAGTGATCAAACCCAAACGGTGAACCAATGGCAGCGACCCACTCGCCTACTTTCAGTTCGTCAGAGTCGCCAAGATTAAGCACTGGCAGATTGTTAGCATCAATTTTCAGGAGTGCCACATCAGTTTGAGTATCGCTACCGATCAGCTCAGCCGACAATTCGCGCCGGTCGTTCAAGCGCACCAGGATTTCGTCGGCATCCTGCACCACATGGGCGTTTGTCATGACATAGCCATCAGCGCTGATAATAAAGCCAGAGCCTAACGATTGGCGCTCCTCACTGCCTCCCCCGCTACTGCCTGGGGGTGTCGGAAAACTATCGCCAAAGAAGTGACGGAAGATTTCAGGGATTTCCTGGCCGCCAAACCCTTGAATGGCCGGGCTACGCTGAACCGTTCGACTGGTGGAGATATTCACAACGCCCGGTGCAGCATCTTCCACCAATTCAGTGAAATCGGGCAGCGTTTGCGCATAGGCGTTCTGGCCTATAAAAAACATCGCGACTAAGCATAGCCATAGTGTCGAGGGAAGAACCAAGCGCTTCATGCAACAGCTCCTAGTAAAGCAGATACGAAACGAAGGGAGTGCAACTCTTAGCGAGCTACGGAACAACTAACTGACCAAGCGCGGCCGGAAGCGTTCCATCCGCCCACGCATTAGATATTTAAGGACAATAACACCGCATATCAATGCACTAAAGAAAAGCGCTGCGCTTAACCATTCATTAATGCCTAGCAGCGAGGCGCCTCCAGAGACTAACAACGCCGCCAAGAGTGGCAACGCGTAAACCAGAAGCGCTAAATAGCTGATATCGTGTTTAGGTAGTGCAATGGTAACTTGGCTACCAAGAGGGTAAGCAGACGCACCGCTAGCGACGCGCGCCTTAGGATACACAGTGATGTGCTGCTGTTGGCGCCGCGCTAACAGCCCCATACCACAACCACGCCCTTCAGCACACTGCTGGCAGGCAGCGTTAAGCGACACATCAACGGTCAATCCATCACCCGTATAGCCAACGACGATACCCGTTCTTAAAAGCGATGCGCAGGCGGCATAAGGGGTAGACATGGCTATGGCTCAATACGAACAGATTGCACAATACGCTGCAGCATATCCGAAGGAAGCTCCCCAATGGCTATCAATTGCCAGCGTTGATCACCCTCAGACACCAGCGCCACTGCTGCTGTTGAAACACCTAGCGGGTGAATGCCTTCTTTCAACACGCTCTGCTCAATAGGGTTAACGAAAAGGCTGACTGCGGCCAACCCATCGCTATATACCCGCTGGTTGCTGACAGGCTGCCCTGGATCTTGCGGCTGAGCAACAAACCCCTCTGGCAACCACTCTGCGTGCCAAGAGTGATCGACTTGTTCGGCGCTCACGTCATCGGCGACGCCGCCATCATAAAGTTTAGGAGAGTGAAGCTGGGTAATTTGAAAGGTTTCCAGCACACGTTCTTGCCGGTCACTCATAACATGCTTAAGTAACAGCCCGGTCTCTTTATCAACCCACCATGCATGATAGTAGCGCTGCTGATCCCGGGGTGAAAAACGCAGTTGCACTGCATCGCGCCCTGCTACTCGGGCATCTTCTTGAAGGGAAATATCGTAATAGGAAGCCACATGTTGCGCCCAAGCTTCAGAGGCTTTTAAGCCACTGTTCACTTCTGGCGTAAAGCGCGCCATATAGCCAGCAATAGAGCGTCGCTCGATACTTACCGATGGCCCATCAAGATGTTGTACGACCTGCTGGCGAACACCATCACGAATGCGGTGGGAAAGTGCAAGCGTACGTACACCCAAGGCATCGATAGCGACTGCCCGGGCCTGAAAGTCATAACAGTGGCCCGCAACCAGTGCTAACTCAAGCCATGCTTGCGTGGTTGCTGGTGTTTGCTGTTCAGCAACCTCGGCACAGGAGAGCACCGTAGGGGTATCAGCAGTAACAAACGAGGAATGCAGGCTGGCACTCAACAGGCTTAACGTTAATGCAAGCCGGCCTCCCCATAAAGCACATCTGGCAGTCACCATACCAATCTATCAGCCCCTTACTCAGCGATCACGTTGTCCGGCGACCCGCCTTGCTTAACGCTGACCCAGTGGTTCTGTCACTGCTGAGCGCATCAGCGGCATCCAGCTGTCACCACCGCCCGTTGCAGCACCCTGCGCATGTTGCTCTAGGTAGGACTGAAGCATGCGCAATTGATCAACATCAATCGTCGTCGCTTGCTGTGCCATCATGCCTTGCGGAGCAACGGGGGCAGAAAACCCAGCTTCGCTAATATTCATTAAGCCGCTGTTGCCCGACTGACCATTAATGCGAAATGGTGTAGGTTCAAACATAGGCATGTCAGAAGCCGTCATAGCGGCAGGTTGTGATGCTGCCAAATTTACCGGCTGCACCTGAGCTCCAGCGCTATTCTGCGAAGCCACTGTATTACTCGCGGGCTGAGCACCACCGGTAGAAGCGTTACCATTAAAGAATTGAACGCCCGTAATGACCATCAACGACACCGCAGCAGCGACACCGGCACCACGAGCAAACGATATTCCACCTGCCCGTACAGGTGAGGCTGCGCTATCGCCACCCATAACAGGCGCTGGTTCTTCACGCAGGCGAGCCATAATGCCAGCAGAAAGGTCTACGCTAACGTCCACCCCACGCTCACGCTGCATCATACTGCGCGCTAAGTGATAGCGACGCCACGTTTCTGCCGCGTCGGCATCATCGGGCAGAGATTTCAACACCCGGCGCAATTCAAGCTCGTCACTCTCACTGTCCATTAATGCTGAAAGTGATTCCCGTGTGCTTTGACTCATACTTCACACCCTCACACTGTGTTAGAAGAAGCTCAGCGGCAACACGGCTAGCGCGTGCTTTAACCGCAAAACCTCGCAGGCCAAGACCCTATTACAAATTACCGTTTGCATAATGCTAATCACTGACAGACAGATAGCATTACGGTAGCTGTCGGCGGCTCAACTCGTTAAAGCTAGATAACCTGTATGACGCCTCACTTGCCAGACAGTTCACAAAAAAAGCAAAAACGTAAATGACTGTGACCAAAGCACTACTTTGATTAGTCAGCGGCTTAGTCATCGCGGCTGTTACGCGCCGTAGTGACTAGCGGACGAATATGCTCATCAACCGCTTCCCGAGCGCGAAAAATTCGCGAGCGGACGGTGCCCACCGGACACTGCATCACTTGGGCAATATCCTCGTAGGCTAAGCCGTCCAGCTCACGCAGCGTAATAGCGGTGCGTAAATCATCTGGCAGTTTCTCAATCGCTTCATATACCGCCGCCTCAAGTTGATCCCGAGCAATAGATGCTTCTGGCGACTCTGAGTCCGCCAAGCGACCGCTCTGATCAAGAATTTCAGCGTCGACAATATCTAAATCGCTACCTGGCGGCCGACGTCCACGAGATACCAAGTGGTTTTTCGCCGTGTTAATCGCAATGCGATACATCCAGGTGTAAAACGCGCTCTCTGCGCGAAATTTACCCAGCGCACGATAAGCCTTGATAAAAGCCTCCTGCGCCACGTCCTGCACTTCTGCATGGTCGTGGACGTAGCGTCCAATCAAGCCAATGATTTTATGCTGATATTTTTTCACCAGCAGATCAAAAGCGCGTGTATCGCCTTTCTGAGCACGTTCAACCAGCTGTTGGTCTGTTTCACGAGTGCCCATTCACACGCTCCTTCTGCTCGAACGTTTTACGCCGAGCTTTGTGTCTTTTTCGCCCTGTAAGCCGGGCCTTCACAGCAAGCAGCATAGCGTCCCTTGGGCATAAGTTAATCATCATGGAGGAAATTAACAGGCAAAGCTCCACCTGCCCCCCTTGGTTATGTTGCACGCGTTGAATTGCTAAACACCAATATCGTCTAGTGTTACGCGTTCTTAGCAGCGCATCAAGCGCTTGCCCCCTCTATTAAAACCCTGAGGCTGACATTTTTCCTTAATGCAAAGTTCCGTAACAATTGATTTTTACCACCGTGACGCGCCATAGTAGTGGCCACTTTTAGCCCATCGCGAACGCACAGGTAGCAAGATGTCAGATCAACAGGTTAGTAACCTTAACGTCCTTGCACAGGATGTTCTTACCACCCCAGAAGCACTGAAAAACGCTATCCCCTTAACGGAAAGCGCCGAGCGTTCGGTTATCGAAGGCCGTCAGACCATCCAAAACATTCTAGATGGCAAAGATCCGCGTTTGCTCGTGGTCGTTGGCCCCTGCTCTATTCACGACGTTGAAGCAGCGCTTGATTATGCCCGCCGCCTGCGCACTCTGGCTGATCAAGTGAGCGACAGCCTCTATATCGTGATGCGTGTCTATTTCGAAAAGCCGCGGACGACCGTGGGCTGGAAAGGGTTAATTAACGACCCGCACCTGAACGACTCTTTCGAAATTGACGAAGGCCTGCACATTGCCCGCAAACTGCTGGTCGATTTAGCCGAAATGGGTCTGCCGCTAGCTACTGAAGCGCTTGACCCCATCTCTCCGCAGTACCTGCAGGACTGCATTAGCTGGTCAGCCATTGGTGCCCGCACCACCGAGTCACAGACTCACCGTGAAATGGCCTCCGGCCTCTCCTGCCCGGTTGGCTTTAAAAACGGCACCGATGGTAGTCTGGATGTGGCGATTAACGCACTGCAATCTGTCGCTAACCCGCACAACTTCCTGGGCATCAACCAGGCAGGCCAAGTGGCGATTATCCGCACCCGCGGCAACGCCTATGGCCACGTGGTCCTGCGCGGCGGCAATGGTAAGCCCAACTATGATAGCGTGAGTGTTGCCCTGGCAGAGAAAGAGCTTAAAAAATCTAATCTCTCTGCCAACATTATGATCGACTGCTCACACGCAAACTCGAACAAAGATGCCGCGCTGCAGCCACTGGTACTGGAAAACGTGACCAACCAGATTCTCGAAGGCAATACCTCGATTATCGGCCTGATGGTGGAATCCAACATTGGCTGGGGCAATCAAAAAGTGCCTGCAGACTTAAGCCAGCTGCAGTACGGCGTATCGATCACCGATGCCTGCATCGACTGGGACACCACAGTGGAAACGTTCACCCGTATGAACGAGAAACTAGCATCGGTACTGGCGAAACGCATCGCGTAACGAGCCACCGCTCTCAAAAACGTCCCGCTGAGCGCTGCTTAGCGGGCGTTTTTTATTGCCAGAACCTAACGCCCCTATCACCTATGCCTGTATATCGCGCCTGAAAGGCGGCAACGCATCTAATAGCGCCTGGCCATAGCGGCGCGTAATCACCCGCCGATCCAGCAGCGTAATAACTCCCCGATCGCTCTCTTTACGGATTAAACGACCACACGCCTGCACCAGTTTAATCGAAGCATCCGGTACGCTAATACGCATAAACGGGTTACCGCCCTGGCTCTCGATCCATTCGGCAAGCGTTGCCCCAACGGGGTCATCCGGCACCGCAAACGGCAGCCGAGTAATCACCACGTGGGTGAGATAATCCCCCGGCAAATCGATACCCTCAGCAAAGCTAGCTAAGCCGAAAATCACGCTGCCCTTACCGCTATCCACCGCCGCTCTGTGTCGCTCGATGAGTTCTCGTTTGGGCAGCGCGTCTTGCGCCAAGATGCGCTCTTTTGCCGCAGCAGGNAGAGCCTTTTCCACCGCACGTAGCTGAGCGCGAGAGGAAAACAGCACCAGTACCGCCTCCTCCTCACCTAGCTGCGACACAAAGCGCACAATGGCGTTCTCATGGGCATCCCGGTCACTGGGGTCCGTTGCCTCTGCGGGCACCCGCAGAACCGCATTGGCGTAATCAAACGGGCTAGGAAGCGCCTGATAACGGTAGCGGTTAGCTAAACCAGCCCGCTCCTGCAGGCGCTCAAAACGNCCAAGCGCCGTGAGCGTTGCCGAAGTGACAACCGCCCCGTGGCAGCGCCCCCATAGGTGCTTGGCAAGCGTGTGCGCTGCAGAAACCGGGCTTGCTGAGAACTCAATCTCTGGTTCGCCCGCCACACGACTGAGCGTTATCCACCGTGCGCTGGGNGGCGCATTGGCGNCATCCTGTTCACTAAACGCTTGCCACAGCGCATGAGCCTCCAGGGCGCGACCATGGAGCAACGCTATTAGAGGCAGCCACGTTTCCGCCTGGTCACGGTCCAGGCCGGTCTGTTTATCCGGGTCCAGGCTTTCGCGCAGAATATCGCTAATGCTTTCTAGACTTCTCGACAGGGTGGCAAACATGACTAGCAGCTGCTGCGCCTGTTCGCGCAGCGCGTCGGGCACTTGGCCTTTTTCAAAACGCTGCTGATGGGTCGCCTCTTCATCTGCCAGACCATTTTCACGCCCTGCCAGCTGATGCCCCATGCTAAACACGTCACCCAGCGCAGGCTCCAAGCTATGCAGCAGCTCAGGCAGCCCTGCCAGTAAGCGAGCAATGGTGGGCTGTACCGCCAGGCCCTGGTTCAAATCCGTCAAACTACTTTTCAGGGTTTTTAGCCAGCGCAGACAGCCGTGCACCGCAAAGCGGTGGGCGAAATGGGACAGCGCCTTATCCGGCAGGTGGTGACCTTCATCGAAAATAAAGATGCAGTCGGCAGGATCTGGCAGAATCGCACCACCCCCAAGGGCAAGATCCGCCAGCACGAGGTCGTGGTTAGCAACGATAACATCCGCATTTTCCAACTCTCGACGAGAGCGGAAAAAGGCGCAGGCACCAAAATGCCCGCAACGGCGACCGGTGCACTGGCGATGATCCACCGTCAGCTGACGCCAGTGGCTGTCTTCGATAGACACCGGCCAGGTATCGCGATCGCCTTCCCACTCGCCTTTACCGTAGGCCTCCGCCATATCGGTGGCCAGTACGTTAAAGTCGCTGCTATCAGCTTGAAGGGATTGCTCGAACAGCGAAAGGGTTGGGTTGGGCTCACTACCCTCCAGCGCTTGATCCAGCCGCGCCACGCAGACGTAACGGCCGCGACCTTTCGCTAGCGCATAGCGAAAGGCAACACCGCTATGGCTAGCCAGCGACGGCAGGTCTTGATTCAACACTTGCTCTTGAAGGGCAACGGTGGCCGTGGAGACAATGAGCCGTTTGCCTTGTGCCTTGGCTATAGGCAGCCCCGCAATGAGATAAGCCAGCGTCTTGCCCGTGCCGGTACCGGCTTCCAGCACGCAAACGTGGCTATCGCTAACGCGCTTTCCCTCGCTGTCGCACTCGATATCACCTAGGGTGCGGGCGATTTCAGCAATCATTAAGCGCTGCCCGTAGCGTGGTGTCAGCCCTAGCTTTTCCACCACGTTACGGTAGGCTTGCTGAATATCGTTTTTAAGCGCGTTATCCAGCATGCCCGTTACAGCATGCCTTCCGGCGGATGTTCGCAGGGCAGCTTACCGTTAATGTAGCGCTCAATCTCTGGCAGTGAGAAGGCGTCTTCTTCACCAACAAAGCTGATGGAGACCCCTTTGGCGCCCGCGCGGCCAGTACGGCCAATACGGTGGACGTAATCTTCAGGGTCTTCTGGCAGCGTGTAGTTGATAACGTGGCTGACGTCTTCAATATGGATACCGCGACCCGCGACATCGGTGGCGACCAGTACCTGAATCTCTCCCTCGCGGAAGCTTTCCAGCGTTTTAATACGCTGGTTTTGAGGCACATCACCGGACAGCATAGCCGCGCTGACACCCGCTTTTTTCAGCAGATCGTCAAGCTTGCGCACCAAATCACGGCGGTTACCGAAGACCATGACGCGCTCAAAGCTCTCCTGCTCCAGTAGCTTCACCAGCAGCCGCTGCTTATCGTCATCGGAGACAAGATAGACGCGCTGGTCGATATCCGCCTGATTCTCGACGGTCACTTCGATCTCGACATGCGCCGGATCAAGCGTCCATTGGCTCGCCAGATTGAGAATATCGTCGGTGAAAGTGGCCGAGAACAGGAACGTTTGGCGCTCCTCTTTTTTCGGCGTGTAGCGAACAATGCGCTTCACGTCGGGGATGAACCCCATGGAAAGCATACGGTCCGCTTCGTCGAGCACCAGCACTTCGGTTTCAGAGAGGTCGATATCACGCTTCTGATGGAAGTCCAGCAGGCGTCCAGGCGTGGCGACCAGGATATCGATCTTCTTGCTCAGGCTATCGCGCTGTTTTTGATAATCCATGCCGCCGACGACACTGGCGACATTAAGCTGAGTAAAGCGCGCAAGCGCCTTGGCGTCTTTCTCGATTTGCAGCGCCAACTCACGGGTCGGCGCGATGATCAGCGCGCGGGGAGCCCCCGGCTTTTGGCCCTCCGGTGTGGGCTCTTCGAGAAAATAGGCCAACACGGAGATCAAAAAGGCGGCGGTTTTCCCGGTGCCCGTTTGCGCTTTACCGACAATATCGCCACCTAACAGCGTGTGGCGCAGTGCTTCCGCCTGAATGGGCGTGCAGTACTCAAACCCTTGGGCATGAATAGCGCGCATTAGAGGCAGCGGCAGATCAAAGTCATGGAAGCGCCACTTGCCGGCAACGGCGGGCACCTGAAACTGACGAAGATCCCAGTTCGACTGACGACGACGCGGTTTCCGACGACGACGTTTAGGCTTGCGGTTCTGGGCCGATGCTGTGGTCTGTTCCGACTCGCTCATAGGCTGTGTATCTGTCCATTGCTGTGGAGGTTAGGCATCACGAAGTGCGCATTGTACCAGGGGTTGGCGATAAGAGCGCGCCCTGCTGTCGAAGGAGCACGCTTGCCTGTTAGAATGAGGCATACATTAACCCAAGGAGCGCGACATGACGCGTAAGAAAAAGACTCGTTCATTAGCGGATAAAGTGACTATCCGCACTGGTCGCCGCAAAGATTATAAAAAGTGGCGCCATGAGAACCCTGAGCAGGTGACCTCATCGCGCCGCTTTGTGGCTAAAAAGCAGCAGCAGCGCAAACTACAAGCCGTGCGTAAACTAGCGCGCCAGCAAAGCGGTCAGCCGATTGCGATTCACCCTGACAAAGGGGGCGACAACTCATCAGGAGACCCTTCGTAATGCGTTTGGTGTCGTTTAATATCAATGGCATTCGGGCACGGCTACATCAGCTTCAAGCGCTGATCGACACTCAACAACCTGATGTCATTGGCCTACAAGAAACCAAAGTGCAGGATAGTGAATTCCCCGTGGCTGACGTAGAAGCCATGGGCTATCACGTCTTCTATTATGGCCAGAAAGGGCATTACGGCGTTGCGTTACTGTGCCGCCAACAGCCGCAGGCGGTGTTTTACGGTTTTCCTGATGATGAAGAGGATGCGCAGCGCCGCATGATTGGCGTCAAGCTTCTCGCCGACGATGGCGAAGCGGTCACTGTGTGGAACGGCTACTTTCCGCAAGGCGAGAGCATTGATCACCCCACCAAGTTTCCGCACAAAGCACGCTTTTATCAACAGCTCGCACACCTGCTTAATACCCAGCATGCTCCTGAAGAGCGGCTGGCGGTCATGGGTGATTTTAATATCTCACCGGAAGACCAGGATATAGGCATTGGCGAAGCCAACCGTAAACGCTGGCTGCGCGATGGCAAAACCAGCTTCCAACCCATTGAGCGTGAGTGGCTGGAAGGCATTAAAGCGTGGGGGCTTAGCGACAGCTACCGGCTGTGCCACCCTAATAACAGCGAGTGGTTCAGTTGGTTTGACTACCGTTCTAAAGGGTTTGATCGAGAGCCAAAGCGCGGCCTGCGTATCGACTACATTCTCGTCTCAAAGCCTTTGGCCGAGTGTGTGACAGGCGCAGGCATCGATTACCCGCTACGCGGTATGGAGCGCCCCTCCGACCACGCCCCAACCTGGAGCGACTTTACATTAACGCTCCCTGTTACTCAGTAGTATGTGAAGCAATTAGCAAGAAAATTCAGTAACAAGAAAACAGCCTGCCCCTTGTTTAGCGAAGGGGCTTTTCTTATCAACGAAAATTGGCCAGCCACTCTTCCGCTTGGNTATCCCCAAGATTAGCAGCGGTTGTAAGCGCCGCCTCTGCTTGCTCATTTCTCCCCCACCCATAAGCAAGTTGACCCAGCAGGCGCCAGTCATCGGCTGATTGCGTTACTTCAGCGAGCGCTTGCCAAGCGCCCAAGGCATTATCAATATGTTTCGCCTGCTGCCAGGCCGTCGCTCGCAAGCGCAACGTCTCTTCGTTGCTAGGAAGCTCGCCTGCCTCAAGCGCTGCCTCTAAATGCTCCNCGGCACGNGCGGGGGTCCCGCCTGCNAGATGAAGCTGGATAAGAGTAAGGCGCTCATCTGGGGTCGAGANCTTGCCTAACTGCCANGCCGCCTCCCAGACGGCGGCTGCTACGCCCAACTGGCCTGCCTGCTGGGCAAGCCCGGCTGCCTGACGCCATGCATCGGCTTCGCTCTCNGCGNTTAAGCCCTTCAACAGCCAACTTAGCGCCTGCTCATTCTCTCCTGTGTGNCGTAGCACAACATTCGTGAGCGTTTGTTGTTCAGCGCTGAGATCCCCTTGCTCTAGCAGCGGCACCAGCCACTCTAACGCAGCCTCCCAGCGCTCCTCTTCGGCCAGCATTCGCACCAACAGCCACGCCGTTTCTGCGTAACGCTCATTGCCCGAGGACTCTGACAACCACTGTTCGAACAGAGCAATGGCCTCATCACGCTCTCCGGCTGCACGGCGCAGCAACGCCTCATCGCGCAGCCAGCGGCGTACCTGGCTATCGGGAACGCTCGGGCGTTGGCGAGCGCTGGCCAATTCATCGGCGGCCGCAAGGTTTTCCCCCTGGCGCACAAGGGCGCTTGCCGCTAACTGGTGATAAAGCGCGCTGGCCCACTGGTCAGCTCGGTTACCGCCAGCCAGCCGCTCAGACTGGGAACGCGCATGGCTAATAATACGGCTTAACACCTCTGGATCTGCCGAACCGCTTGCTTGGCTTGCTAACTGGCTTTGCAACCCGTTCAGGTCTTGAATAATGTCACCGGGCAGCGGCTCATTGGCCACGGCAGTAGCGCTCATAGCGCTCAGTAACATGATGGCGACCCAACGCTGCATCCCCTTCCCCCGGCTAATATCGTTCACTGGCCTGCTTGGCGATTTTTCTCTACGAGACATGTCACCGCTACCTTAACTGGAACTCAATACGCTGGGTGGCGCGACGTAGCTGCTGGCTGGGTTCGAACTGCCAACGCGCAATCGCTTCGCGGGCNGCGTCTTCGAAGACCCGACGAGGCTGGGCATTGGTCACCCGAATAGAGCCACCGTCAACACTACCGTTACGCTGAATGACGAACTCCACCTCCACAAACCCCTCCATGCCACGACGCTGAGCACGGGGTGGATACGACGGATTAACGCGATTCGTCGGCGCCACCTGCCCAACGCTCACCGGTTCATTGGAGGGCGCAGGCTCAGCGGCCGGTGCTGCGTCGCGCTGGGCAGCGGCGGGCTCAGGGGATGGCGCTGCCGTTTCTGCTGGCTCGGGCGAGGGTTCCGGCGCAGGTTCAGGAGCTGGCTGTGG
>JGI25129J35166_1000165_pt1 | contig 23923 bp, 36 predicted proteins | sample ETNvirnome_2_130_FD_35166 | JGI IMG/M metagenome (IMG submission 35166) | reverse complement strand
TAGCAGTTTTATGAAATTTAGTTGTGTCCATGCCTCTATTATACCACACTCTTCGGCCTATGTCAAGCCATCCTGTAGAAAAATTCAGATATTAACTGATTCTCCAGTCTGTCCAGCCCTCGTTTGCTCCTGTATTTCCTTGCAACCTATCCACATCTTTTTGCAACAGTTTAATCTGTCTCATCAGTTCTTTACGGTCTAAGTAATTAACTATTGCCAATGCAACTATCTGACGAGACGCAATTGAACCCTTCACTAACCCAGCATTAGTCTCAATATCATCTAAGTAGTTGCGTAAGTCCAAAGGCAGTTCATCTACACCTAGAATCTCCAGCGCACATTCATGAATCCAGTATTGCAACGGCATATTAAATCCTCACAGGAATGGGATCCCCTAGTTGTTGACACACTTCAAATAATTCTTTATAAACTTCTTCATTAGCCTTACAAGAATCTCTGTATGCACTCTCACTAGCATTGTGCATACTATACTTTGCACAATGGGCCTTTTCCAGCCTCTCCAGCTTTTTCTCTAAATCTTCTCTTCTCTTTTGTAGTTCTTCCATAATTAGTTCCTATTAAAAGTATAAACTTCCCTTATTTCATCGCAATATTGGTAAAAAGCCCTCTCTGCATCGCTATTAGATGAATGCAGTCCTTGTTCTATCGTCTGGTGGTCATCGAAGGGTGTACTATACATATAGTTTAGTTTATTCCAACTAGACCCACTTTCAGACGAGAAGCCATCAAAAGCATATGTGCATAAAGTCCCTTCAGGGACTTCTCTATGAAAAGGACAATCATTAATCTCCACCCCCTCACTAATATCAAAATCCACTCCGTAACTCGCCAAGGTGAGAGGATAAGCACCCATTTCCGCTTGCCAAACAAACGGGTGCCCTGCCGCAGCACACAAAGCCTTTAACGCAATGGTGAAATACTGAAATCCGTACACCAGTTCCTCCGTGAAATCTTCATTAGCAATGAATATATTATAGCTACCACTCTTAATTTTTTCACGATTTTCTTTAGGAACATTTATGGATTCCATTATCTTAATCATGTTAATACCATTCCAGGGATTGCCCCAAATGTCCTTGAGGTGGCAAGGATCAATAAATGCCTCTTGTCCTTGCAGTCCAGAAGTAACTCGGCAAAAAGTCTCAGGCTCAATAGGAGGATAGTCAGTTAATGTAGTAGTAGTTGGGTAAGCTTCGTAATTTGCTTTCCCAAACATATAGGCATCTAAATCTAAAAGAGCAATCACATCAAACCCATGATGAAAGCAATTCTTATATACTGGGATGAGTGCCGCAGCTTTGTTAATGGCACAGTAATCGTTAGGACCACGATCAATAGTATGATACAAAGTATTAAAGCCAATGTCTATCTCTCTTGCTACTTTAACTCTGTTACGAATGGAGAAGATTTTCTCATAATAAGCAGGAAGATCAAAATCCAAATTTTCAGAGTAACAAGTTACACAAATGTCCTCGGGATCCACCCCTCCCTTCTCTATCATAGAGAATAAGAAAAGCTCAAGCTGCCACCCTCTGTACAGTATCCTGTCTGGTTGGGCTGTAGATATGTCTACGCACCAAAGTATTTTATGCTTCTTCACAACTAATTTGTTCTGCTTCTATGTTTGCTTGTTTCAATAACATAATACCTTTATNCCAAGCTCTGTANGGTTCAAGAAATACCACCCTTTTGATACCTGCTTGAATTATAATTTTAGCACAATCAAAACAAGGAGATAAAGAGCAATAAAGAGTAGCCCCGTCACTTGACTGTGTAGATCTAGCAAGCTTGGTGATGGCATTACTTTCTGCATGAAGAACTTCTGACTTCGTGTGATACTCCCCAAGATGATCATAATACTCGCAACTATTATCAAAGCCCATAGGTGTTCCATTGTAACCCTCCGCTATAATGTGGTTATCTTTTACTATTATAGCTCCGACTTTCATTCTCTCTGCTTTTGAAAGCTTAGAAAGTTCAACAGCCATGTTCATGTATACTCTGTCTAATTCTATTTGGTTAGCCATAAAAAGACCCCTCCTTCGAATGCCATTGATGAATAAATCCAGGAATCCAATCTCTCCAACAATCACCCAAAGCACAACTAACCCAAAATATTTCGTGATCTTCTCCTCCCCAACTTGTTCTGGTTAAGGAGTCACCATAAGCCATTCGTAATTTAGGCCACAATGTTTTAGGAAAAGCATAATTTCCATGCCCTCTATTAGCAGGATCATTATTTTTTTTAAAGTTGGCTACCTGCTCAGGAGAGGGAGATATTACACCATCACTTTCTTCTATATAATATAAGGGAAATGCCGTTTTATATCCCCCCTTTAAATATCCAATTATAGTTTTAGTATATCCTTTTGGAACTAGCATATCAGCATCAAGGGCAAAAACAAAATTTCCGTTAGCCCTCTCACAAGCCGTTGTCCTCCCCCATGCAGCAGAAAATTTTCCATCCATTTCAATTATTTGTAAACTTTTATCCCATGCTTGAGGCAACCAATTCAGTAAAGGTAAATCAGTACTTTGCCAATCAGTAACTATTAATTCTGATTCAGCAGGAGAATCCTCCCGCAAAGTTTCTACTAATCTGGGTAGGTATTCCCTCCCCTTTAAGAGAGAGCGGTTGTAAACAGTAACACAATAGCTCACCTTAATATTGAGTGGAGAATCATTGTAGCGTAAGTAATTACCCCCCTTAGGACCCAAAGACTTTGACCACATTAGTCTTCTTTGCTCCTCTAACTCTTCGTAATTCATTATCTAGTAATGGTCTCCACCCGTGGACATGAAATATTGTTCACCATAAACCTTACCCGATCCCTCATAAGTAACGCCCGTATAATGTTTAGGAATAAAATACCAACTAGGGTAAATAGTAAGTTTACTATATTCTAACAATTTAACAACATCTGTAAGTAACTGGGGTCCAACTGTAAGCCATGCTAGGGTTTCCATATCAGAGGTCGAGTACGCTTTAATTTTCTCTACCAAAGTCTCCATTAAAGTATTCCCCTTAGTAGCTCCCAAATAACCACAAGCCATTAAACCTGTTCGCACATATTCATTTTCCCAACAACAAAACGAATCATTATCTAATAAAAAATCATCTAAAGGTTCTAAAGCTTTAGAATCAGCATCAATATAAAACCCTCCTTCATTAAAAAGAATCTCATATCTCAAAATATCTGCTTTCCCATTTAGTTGTTGCATAGCGTCAAACTGTTCCTTACATTGCAACTCAGGAAGGTTAGCTTCCGTCCAAAGTTTATACTCCCATGTCGGGTTTTTATCAATCCAAGTCTGCATTAGAGTATTAGGTCGCTTACTTTGATCTCCCAACCATATTTGATGTATTACTTTAGGAATAATATATTCACACCTAGAAGTAGAAGTCGCTGACCAAGCTTTTCTTCTTTGCTCCTCTAACTCTTCGTAATCCATAACATATTATAGTGGTACTCCCATCAGGATTCGAACCTGAAGTCTACAGATTAGAAGTCTGTTGCATTATCCAATTATGCTATGGGAGCTTGTTTTTGGGGGAAATAGCCTAAGTAATGTCCAAGTGACGCTCTAGGATCGTCCCTGCTGGACTTTGATGTACAGGGACGACCCATATGACCCCCTAAATTTGGAGCCCTTAGAGAGCAAGTTTTTATAGTGTAATTGGTAGGACGAGCGGGATTCGAACCCGCACTTGACAGATTTTAAGTCTGTTGCCTCTGCCATTGGGCTACCGTCCCTTGGTAGGGCAGGGTAGAGTTGAACTACCTACCAAAGCCTTATAAGGACTCTGCTCTAACCGATGAGCTACTGCCCCTCTTCTATATTATAGGAGAAGGCAGTTGAAAATTAAAGAGGAATCACCTATTATTAGTAAGCAATTCCTCTGCGAAGCTCCCACCGCAGGAAAGGCGTAGACCCCCTGCTGTTGGACTACTTTTTCTTTTTCCATTTAGACAATTTTTTCTTAGCGACAGGTTGTGGTGCAGGTTCTTGGATCACCTCCTCCTGAATAACTTCAGCCTCCGCAGCTTCAGCCTGTCTGGTTTCTTTTACCTCATTTCGTGCCGCTCGTCTGCGGTGAATCACATTGTTCGGTCCAGCCATCTTTCTTCTCCTCGTAATTAGTGGTATTAATAATTTGAAGTTCTCCGTTTTTTACACTAGAACTATACATGGTTCCCTTCTTTTTAGGAACCTGTTTNTCTAGAATAGCTTCAGCCACTTTAACGGAGATATTACTCTTAATAAACCTCTTAACATTACGAGCCCCATACTCTTTCGAGTACCCGCCCTTGACCACAAAATCAAGGAGAGATTTAGTCTTCTTAATTGGAATCCCTTTGAGTTCCAGGGATACAATTTCACGGATGTCCTTCTTACTAAGCTCATTAAAGATAATGAACTCGTCTATTCTATTTAGAAATTCGGGAGGGAAATGCTTCTTAACAGACTCTCTCACATCTTCTTTCAAATCAGAGTAATCCCTCTCAGTCCTATCAAAGCCTAGACTTCTCCCTAACTTTAAATCAGACATTCCTTGGTTGGAAGTAAAGATAAAAATGGAATCAGAAAAATCTAGCTCTCGTCCCATGTTATCCGTGACAGTTCCATCATCTAACAATGACAATAAAAAATCATAGAACTTGTGATGGGCTTTCTCAATCTCATCAAATATAAAAACCCATCGACTAGATTCTTCTGCCTTCTCTGCCAAAATACTCTTATCTGTGTGTCCCACATACCCTGGGGGAGATCCAATTAGCTTCGCGTATTCATGCCCAGAAGAATACTCACCACAATTAATCTTAAAAAAGTTACCACCTAATTGTTTCCCCAACATCCTAGCAAGCTGAGTCTTGCCCACCCCTGTAGGTCCAATGAAGAAAAATGAACAAAAATCTCCTAGCCCAGCAGCTACAACCTTTAAGGAATTTATAATTTTAGAGATAGCTTCCCCTTGTCCTATAATATTTTTATACAAGAACTTTTCTAATATACTAAGTCTCTCTCTGTCTAGTAAAGCAAGACCAAGAGGTGAATCATCTGGGAAAGGATTATCTGCTTGGTCTAGTATGTCGTCACTAAATAAAGCTCGGATAGATTCTGAGAAAACTCTGGTATTTAATTCATTGCATATCCATTCTAATTGGAAAATAGGATACAGACTAACAACTGCTTCGTAAGCTGCCTTAACTATCACAGATCTATCGTCTTCGTCTAGATTATCAAAAAAGGGGTCTGGATCTGCGAGGAACAGTCTAAGAATTGCTTCCATGTAAGCATTAATATTAATAGGTTCCGTTGCTCCCTGAACTTTAGTTCTGAGCTTTTGCCAAACCTTTTTTTCCTCTCTCATATCATATTTTTTTATGATAAGAACTAGGTTAAGCGGAGGGCAAACTATTTTATAATTTACTTCAGTCATGTAAAATATCACTCAATTGATTAAACATACTCTCATCGGATCCTTTACTAGAGTCCTTCGTAAAAGCAGACTCTAGCTTAATTAAAAGATCTAAAGTCTTATGAGTATTCGTTTTAGAGGACTGGGCAAGCTTTAAACAATCTACCATAAGATTTTTTGCTACCCCGTCCTGTGGGTTTTCTTCCACTAGCTCACGAAAATAACGATGTAGCCCTAAAGCTAACTCTCTATCTTCTTTTGAATCCTCTAAAACTTGTTTACATATCTTCTGTACTCTATTATAATCAAGTACTGATTTTTTCAATGTGTAAGTAGTTGGCACGGTCATCTCTCCATTTTTGTACAAAATAGGTTAAAAGATTTTCATATTCTTTTAATGTCATTTCTCCAGGAAAAGGAAGATAGTTCACAGAAATATCGTCCCAATCAAGTAAGTTATTTTTTTCTTCTTGAAAATTTTTCAAACTCTTCTTCTTCTTCGCTACTGTAAAGATCATCCCACAACTCAGAAGCATCCTGTTCTTTAGATTCTTTTGGAATCTTAATAGAATTTTCTAATTTATGTTTTTTATCTCTCTTATAGGGAGGACGCTTTCCCCAAAAATTATCCTGTTTATTCGTCTTTCCCATCCAAAATATCCTTAGCAGCCCCCATTTGGGTATCTGCCTTCTGTCGGTTATCCTCTCTATTAGATAGCCTACCTCCAATCTCCTTATCCACTCTTTTTAGTTCTAAATAAACTAAAAAGGAGGTAGCAAGATCTACTTTAGGGTACGCACATACAACAGATGCAACGAAATTGATAGAACTATCTACAAAAGATATACAATAATAAGCTAGATTATGTAAATATTTCAATCTGCGCCCTCAATTAAACCTAAATCTATAAAAGCTTGTGTTACGGAACCCTTTACGGGGAAGCTGAACGCTGGAACACCTCGCTTCTGATCCCAATACAGGTAAGCACAATCAGGATCTTCTACAATCATATCACTTATCATATTATAAGCTCTACAAGCATCGTAGAACTTAAAGAACTCTGTGGACCCCTCTCTAAATAGTTTTCTATTATTCCTACCATTTAACCAGAATTGCATTTGGCCTATAGTAATGTATAATCCATCTTCATCAACTAGAAGAGGATCTTCAGGTAAATCATTTTTTTCTTTCATAGTGATAAAAAAATAGGGGAGGAGCAAACGCCCCTCCCCTAATTCCCAAAGGAATTAGTTGGAAGGAACCAAACCCTCACTATATTTACTAGCCAAGTCCCACAGTTCTGAATTAAATTTCACATCTTTTTGAATAGAAGTGATGGGGCGCACCATACGGTTAGTAGAGCCGTTACGGAAACCTCCACGAATTAGGTTCTCTTGAGCCACATTAAAGGTAGACCAAAGATCCAGTCCTTTATCTGCTTCTCTGCGAGACTGAGATATGTCCTGCACAACTCCATCATCAGGATTCTCGAAACGAATCTTTGCAGCATCTGTAAAGAAATCCAACCTTGCACGGGGAGTAAGCGAAACTTCTTTCCAAGTTCCAATCTTATCAGCAACCCTAGAGGAGTTCATGATAAGCTCCTTGGAAGCCTCCACAACCTGCGTAGGCTCAAATCCGATGTGTCGGATGTGGATCTTGCCAAAGTCGCTCTCAGAGATAACCATGCCGTTAGAACAGACCATACGGAAGATACCTCCCATAAGATCGTAAGAACCAGTTCCATTGTGAGCATTCATAAGAAGCATCTCAGGGAAGGAATCACCCACCCCAAAAGATTGCATATCCATGTCTTCATGCTTGAGACGGATAATATGCTTGGCATGACCTCGACTCCATTTACGAGGACTTACCTGCTGGGCTTTCCAAGTAGTCCAGCCCTCATCTTGAAGGATCTCCAAGATCTCAGTAGTAGGGAGGAAAGAGTATCGACTAGATACCTGTCCATCTTCGGGCTCCGTAGCAAAAGCAGCGGGAGCATGGGTGCGTAGCAGTTCTTCGTTCTTGATAACCATAATGTTTCTCCTTGTTATTTAGTCATTTCCCGTTCGTTGGGCTCTATTATAGCAGACTTGGAGATTACTTTCAAGGCTTTTCCCAAATTTCTTTGAAAGCTTCTTCCCTAGAGAGCCCTCTGGTCTTCTGGTCACGGGTCATACGAAATCTCTTCCCCGTCTGAGCTTTGTAATCTTCGATACTTTCATAGATTGGTAGAGCTTCACTTTGTTTATTCTTTTTCTTGTCCCCCACAGAAGACCAACTCTTTTTAAAAGCCTCATCAATAACCTCTTCTAGNACCTTNTAAAACCTTTCCTGCTCATCACTCATTTTTTTCTCCTAATTCTTTGTAAATTGATTCAAATCCCTCTTCTTTCCCCACAAGGAGATCTTGAAAATCCTTGGACTGAAACTTCTTTTCACTATCGGTCACGGTGTACCAAGCTCCCGAACGAGTTACCAACCCATCCATNTCCAAGAGCTTAAGTAATCCTGCGTANGGGCTTAGTCCCTCGTTATAATANAGTTCAAACTCACACTCTCTATGAGGGAGAGAAACCTTGTTCTTAGTGTTGCGTACCTTACCTTCAATACCTACAACATTCTTTCGTTCGTCTTTAATTAGATCGCTAGTCTTGTTAGAGATACATTTAAGGTTTACACCTAAGTAATACTCCAAGGACTTCCCTCCTGCTGCCATAGTGTCAGGACTGCCGTACATCACTCCTACCTTATTCCTAATTTGGTTAACGATTACTAGTGCAACCTTCTTAGTGCGTAGGATGGGGTTAATCTTTCTCAAACAAGCCCCCGTAGCTTTCGCCCTTACGGCACCCACCATATTATTACCATCAAAGTTCTCAGCCTCAAACTCAGCTTTTGAGGGGGACACAGCAATACTATCATACGCAATAACTATAGGAGTATCTTCATCACTCTCTCTGATCTCCGTAACAGTATTCTTAATAACATCAAACGACTGCTCCAATGTTTCAGGTGCAGAGTAGATCAGCTTCTTGGGGTCAATCCCTAGATGAGCAGCAAACTCAGGGTTGTAGGCATTTTCTGAATCAACCAGCATAGAATAGTATCCTGCTGCCTGTGCTTCTTTCAAGATATGCGTAGCAAACACAGTTTTTGCAGTCGAGGACTCCCCGTGAAATTGCGTAATCATTCCAATAGGCACCCCATTAGTGTAGTCACCAGAAATGACCTTATTTAACGCATAGTTACCCGTAGAAACAAACCCTAGATTTAATGGTTGCTCTGACAATAATCCTGCGTTTTTAAGACGCTCTAAAACTCCTGAATCCATATACTATTATAGTGTAAATACCCGTAGAACTCAATAGAAAAGGCTAAATGATTAAACCCTTTCTCTCAGGATCAACGCAACCCCCACAACCTTTTGACTTTTTTACTTTGCCCTTTTGCTCAGTAGGAGATTGCTTCATGCTAAAGGGGATCTTGGTGTACCCTGGGTCATCTTCCCTGTGTTCTGGTTTGTCCGTAAGTTTTATTCTTATCTTATAAGAACTTCCTTTTACCTCTTTAATAGTCCACAACTCTTTAGAGGGGAACATTAAAAGGGAACCTGCTCTGGGAGTAACTATAATATCTCTGTCGTTGAAAACTACTTCTCCCCCCTCGAAATCATCGTTCAAGAATAATACTAATTCATAATAATGAGCAGGAGGTTTCAGACCATCTAAAAAAGAGGAGTCTATTAAACCTTCCAACATGGATTGCCCAGCAAAAAGAGTAGGGTATTCAAAGTAATCTCTAGCAGTCTCTATAAGTTTATCTCTTAAGGAAAAAATATATTGGGTAGCTCTACAACTCTTATCATAAAGATAAGAAGATAATTTTCTTGGGAAATGATTTTCCCCCTGTTTTACCTCTTCCCATAAAGATTTATCATCACAATCATATTCGAATGACCAAATTAAATATTGAAGCTCTTCAATAGAACACCAATCATCAATTATCTTTATAGAAGAAGCCTCAACTTCTCGTAAATCTTTCATCGGTTATCTCCTGAACCTCCCAACACCCCACGACCTTTTCTGTCTGCCAACTTCTCTAGGTTATTCCCAGCGATACACCCCAGGTGCGAGTCTAGTTCTGTGGCTAAAGTAGCTAAGTACCAAAGCACATCTCCCAACTCTTTTGCGATCTCATGCTTCTGGTCAGGGGTAGGACTACCATCCTGATCCCGCATGATCTTTTTAATTTTATTGCAAACCTCTCCAGCCTCTCCAGCTAGTCCGAGAGCAGGGTAATAAAGGTTATCCCCCTTGTTAGGGTAGATCGCAGTTTCCCACGCTTCTTCCTGATACCTATTTAATTGATAATAATCGTTGTCCATAATATATTATAGCATCTGTTTCAAAAAATCTTCTTTAACTTTAGGAGGAGTTAAAGATCGTATTAACTCTACATTTTTCCTAGCTTCCTGTACTAACTCACAATAATCAGACTCATGTTCCTCTAATACAGTACCTAGATCACAACCGTCTTTGACTTTTACATAAGACTGTGGCATATATAGCATTTTTCTATCCTCCACATCTGTCCAGAAGAGAATAGAACCTACAGCCATTATATCAAAGGTTCTCCATGAAATTCTATCATGTCCTGCGGGGCATAGAGCTAATTTATATTGAGCCAAAGAAGCTAGATTTTGCATGTAATTAATCCTGGGATGAGCCCACTTCCTTATCCCTTCTCCAAATACACTCGCCACAAAGTCCTGGGAGTAACACTCTTCCTCTTCTTTAAACACCAATCCTCCCATAAAGGGAATATTATTTTTTTCCAAAGAGAGAAGCCAATCAATACGCTGATTGTATCTAAGATTATTTTCCTCTTCCTTCGGTTTCTCTATAGAATAAATATCCTGATCCTCATCAAAATGATAAATCCCCCCCTCTACGGGTACATGAGGTCTAAGCCAAGTAGGAACACCTATATGGATAGGAATAAAAGAAGATTTCATTGAGGTGTCGTCGGTCATAGCCAATTGTTGTAAGGTCATGAACTGAGAAATCGGGAAAGCAACATTTTTAATTCCATCTTTCCGATCATCTTCTACATATACTAATTTGGCATAGTATTCCACATGATCCTTTAGAGAATAATAAGCTGCGCTAGGATCGAAGTGTCTGGGATCATCCTCACAGTCGAAAAAGTGTACTCTTCGCCCAATGTTAGGCTGCACTTCCTCAGGATAAGAAGGGTCAACAAAAACTATATCATAAACATTAGGAGCTACTCGGGTGCCTGTTAAATACTCAACCATTATGCCACAAGACATTAAACCTTGGGAGAGCCTATAAGTATGTAAATCATTCCCTCTTAAAATTCCACACTTCATTAAATCTTTTCCATCCAATGATTAACCATCTCCTCTACCATAGACCTAAAGGAGTAGCGAGGGGTCCAGTTTAACTTAGAACGAATATCAGAGGAATCACCTTTAAGGAAATTAAGCTCTTGGGGTCGGAAGAACTTTGGGTCTTGCGTGACATGATCTCTATAATCTAAATCAAGAATTGAAAAAGTAACATCACACATCTCTCTAATAGTGCGGCTCTCTCCTGTTGCTACCGTCCAATCATCAGCCACTTCATGGTTAATGATCTTATGCATGGCACGGACATAATCTTTAGAATGTCCCCAATCTCTAGAGGCTTCAAGATTGCCTAAAGCTAGTTCTTTTCTTAAACCCCTTTTAATTTCTACAGCCCCTTTAACAATCTTATTTGTAACAAAGTTAGATCCTCTGCGGGGAGACTCATGATTAAAAAGAATACCATTACAGGTATGCATCTCATATGCTGCTCTGTAGTGACGCACCAAATTGTATCCCATAACCTTGGCACACCCATAAGGAGAAGTAGGCATCATTGGAGTAGTCTTTCTCTGATAACCGTCCTCATCAACAGAGTTTCCAAACATCTCTGAAGAACTCGCTTGATAAAACTTAACATGAGGCACCAACGCTCTACACACCTCTAACATATTAAGAACACCCATAGCATTCGTTTGAATAGTAAAAGAAGGTACATCAAAACTAATCCTTACATGGCTCTGGGCTCCAAGATTATAAACTTCATGGGGCTGAACCTGTGTTATAATCCTATTTAGTGAATGAATATCAAGAAGATCTCCATAATGAGTTGTAACATTTAAGTCTTTAATTCTATCATCTTGATTCTCTGCTACTGAGTTACGACGAATAATGCCATGAACCTCATAACCCTTTGATAAAAGATATTCGGAAAGGTAGCTTCCATCCTGTCCTGCTATACCTGTGATTAATGCTGTTTTATTCATACAATATTATAGTTTTACTTTTGAAAGACTTTCATACTTTTTAAATCAGGCCAATCAGTATATTGCCACTTACGGGGAGGAGTAGCTATGGCTTCTTCTAAACGGTCCAACCCCTTTTGTGCTATCTCTGGGGTCATGTAGTAATGGTATCCCATAGAGGAGATGTTTTGTTCTCTCCAGGGCTTGTCAGGCTCTCTCCCGTCATATGACATTTTCTTTAATTCTTGGGCTGCTTCTTTATCGTCTGTAAGTATCATCCCACCTCTGCCAAGACTAAGGTGTTTTTGGAACTGAAAACTTAAACACATAAAAGAGCCTGGGATATAACTATTCTCTTTCCAAAGAACTGCTGCGTCTACTATGCTGGTGTTTCCTATAAAATAAGAATCTTTCCACTCTGCTATGTTCCAACTCCAAGGTATGCCCAACTTTTCTCCCAAAAAAGGAATAGATATATATGTTCTAATGGGAAAAAAGACTGATGCTGGATTAGTGTACCTTAGGCATAACTCTATAGCGTGAGTACAGCAGTCCGTAGCTACTGCGTACTTAGAACCATAAAACTCAGCTATACTATCTTCAAACTCTTTTACCACATCAAAGTTCATAGCACCACCTAGTTAATTCATCGCGTAATGATGCAGTCACCACTTCATGATATTCATCAGCAATAAGAGTCTTCCATGTTCCAGCTTTACCTGTATATAAGTGCTTCCCATGAATCAGAGTTTGAGGATCATACTGATCAAAATCATCGAACTGTTGTGAGTGTTCCTTTACTTTTTTAAAATTACATTCTTCAGTAATATATTTCTTGGTCAGATGAGGGATCTCCTTTCCTCGAAAAGTCTCCATCTGCTCAAAGATATATTCAAAGTTTAAATCTCCCACCTCACTATTAAAAAAATCTTCATACCTCAAAAAAAGTACATTTCGTCCTCGATCCTTGTCTGCTTTAAAATGATCTAAACTATTAATAGCTCTTTTAAAATCATTTGCATGAAACAAAGCATGGTCAAGCCTCATTTCAATAGCTTCTGATTCGTCATCAAAAGAGCGACCTTCTAAAGTAAGAATATGGGCTCTCCATTGAGATACTAAGCAATCACGAAAATCTCTATAAGTAGCAATCACAGAGCTATCCCCCCCAAAATACTCATGAGGAGATGTTGGTCGTTTAAGTAATTCATCTCCATAGATTATTCTACAAATATTGTAAATTGCGGTGCTTCCGCTGCGAGGAATACCAAAAAGCTCGGGAACATCTTGCATTAGTCGCCTCCTGTGGCTGGGTGGTTATTGTGATACCTCTCTCCCTGCACTAATAAAGAGTTTAAGAGGTCACTATCCTCTTGATTCCTCACAAAGAGGATATCCGCGCCTATTCTCCGAGAAGGGTAAAGTCCATACTTAGCAGCATACTCCATGACGAACTGATCTCCGACAACGGAATACTCCAAGCTAAGAAGATCAGGGGCACACTCATTCAAATCACAATGAGGGAGAGCCTTCCTCTCGGAACCATCAATGTCAATTGAAACAAAATCCAAGCTAGAGAACTCCTCCTTGTTCTCGGTCAGAATACTATCTAAAGTCCGTAACTCGACTTCGTGATGCCCATTAAGAAATCCATTAATCTCCTTCTCTTTTCGATCACCGTAGTATCGCTCGTCTCTACCAAACTCTTCCTCTAAGCTAAAGTCTGTGGTACTCATAGAAGCTCTCCAATTCAAGGAAACAGTACGCTTAACTTTATCCTCATCAGACGCTCCACAACTATAGCAGACTGAATTGGGTCTATTCTCTATAAGTAGCTCATAGTAAGAGGGGTGCATTTCCACACAAATACCAGACCACCCTGCTTGTTCTAAACGCAAAGTGTTGCTAAACCTAATGCCATCTAATGATCCTACATCTAAGAATTTACCATTTTTAATTCCTTTAGCCTCAAAAAACTGTGAGATTATAGAGTCCTGTCCTTCTTGTCCGTAATATATGTTTTTCATTTCGATGCCTCTACATTTAAACTAATTAAAGTTCCCTTGTCTTTATCCATGTGGGGGATATATGCTTGTGAATGATCATCAAAATTAGAATGATCTGTATCTCTCCAGTTGTATCTTTTAATATCAGAAAACTCTGCGCTCTCAAGTAATCTTTTAAGGGATCTATAATCATATACCATTTTATGGTAAATAGGAGGGTCGCCCATCTTTCCGTACAAGGGACCTAAAAATAAATCTAAGTTCTTTCCTGAGTTATATAAAGTACTCATTGCTTCAAAATCAGGAACAGCTATTCGTAAAACCCCTCCAGGCTTAAGTACTCTATTCCATTCATCTAACACCCCTAGAACCTCTCCTCCATCAAAATACTCTAAAAGATGAGAGGCATAAATAAGATCACAACTATCATCCTCATAAGGAAGGTTAGTAACATCCTGATGAACTACATGAGGAAATTCACATTGATCAATATGAACCCAGTCAGATCCGAAATCTCTTTTACCACAGCCTAAATGTAACTTCATATAAATACCTTATCTAATTCTTGCCCCTCGTAAGGACCAGTCTTATACTCGTAGACTAGTGTATGGTCTTCCAATATCTCATAGGTATGCCCTCCTTCTAAAGTAAAAGAAGCATCTCCTGCTTTCAGAATATGAGTTTCTAATAGCTCTCCATCTATATCGTAAAAGAAAACCTTAACGCTGCCTTTAATAACTACCCAACTTTCTTGAGCTATAACTCTATCGAAGTTAGGGCTTTTCCAAATATGTTTGTGTGGTCTGAAGGTCTTACCTTCCGACAATCTTAAGAATGCACATTGGATAAACTGGTCGGGAGACACAAGCTCTGTGCGGTCTTCTGTAAATTCTTCTAAACGACAAACGAGATGCAAAACCTTATCCTTTACTTTAGATTTAATTTTTATCATTTATAATCTCCTGAATTTCTTGTAGTGTGTCTGGTGTCATGCCATTGACATTTAATTTATAAATATCGTGTCTTGTAACGCCCTCGTTTTTAGTGACAGCGAGCTTAACTTCTCTGTGAGTACCTAAAATATCCCAACCATCATGAAGTGCTTCTTGTAAAGCTAGGATCTCAACATCCCAGGGACTTCGATTAGGTTTAAGACTAGAGAGAAGATATTCCTTATTCCAAATAGATATTTGCGTAGCTACTCTCCACTCTGCGTCTTGGGGATTAACTAGAATATCAATTCCCTCCACAGTCTTCCACAGGCTGGTGGGACGATGAGACATCCCCTCCGTAAGATCAATTCTTCCAATTTTAGTGTTGTTGGCATCCTCACAGACTTTAAAAAAAGCATTCAAGACATCAAAGTTCACGGGACTCTTTAAAAAAGTATCCTCTACCCCCCAAATAAAATACTCATCTTCGACCGTACTAAAATAAGCCTGGAGATGGTTGCTGAAATCCTCAACTCTTCCTTGGTCCCCACCATTCAACTGCTCAAAGCTAAAATTTTCAGGTAGCTTAAAGAACTTATACGACTGGGGATGGTTATACCCTAACAGAGTGACGGGTTGTTCCGCTCCCCAATACTTATTAAAAAGATGGCAAAAAATAGGAACCAAATGCAAGTGAGTATTGCAGGTTGTTATAAAGATCTTCATTTGTTTCTAAGAACCAAAATAGGTTGAAAATCACCGTTGATAGTGTCTAGCTTTACTCTCTCAGATGTTTGCATAGGCACAAAACCTAATATCTCATACCCCTCTGAAAGTTTCTCCAAACGATTGCCGTATATCCTATGAGCATTGAAAACAAGCTTATCCATCCCTACGGGGACCGCAAGAAATAGAATCCCATCTTTTTCAAGCATATTCTCCTTTACATTTTTCATAGCCTTTAAATCCCCATTAGGATCAATTGGATCTCCATACCTTCCCAAACCATCATGTTCAAAAGAAGAAATAGAAAAAACAAAAGGAAACTTCTTAGGCTTCTTGTTAAACTCCGCAACGGTCATGAGCGTTAGCCGAGGATCATCAGTCTCTATCTGGTTATACTCAATAGTTGTGGGAAACCCCCCATATGCTAGTACAACAGACTCATACCAAGGTTGAACAGAACCAACAATTGCAACTTCCTTCCCCTCTATAGGGAATTTCTCCAACGCTGTGTACAGGTATGTGTCTGTGTACTGGTAATAGCCTTGTTTTCCCTTCTTTATCTCTTCTATAAACTCATCAATTAGTTCCTTCTTATACTCAGTCGGAGTATGAACACTCCCGTCGATGTACCAATCGTGAAAAGAACCACAATCTTTTAAAAATTCCTCCTTGACCTCCTCGGGAACAGATTCCCAAGAAAGAGGCTTATGGGTGCCTTGATTTGTTCTACCCAAGAAAAAACTCCCCCTCACTTATTGCTGTTTTTACCGTTGGAATTAAATTATACTTATCCAAAATTAAATCCCTCGCCTCTGCAAGTGCGTCGATGTTCTGCTCATGGAAATCACTCTCTATTATAGAGCGCACCTGCTCTCCAATTGACGAAGTTAGCTCTTTAATTTCAATAAATGAGCCAGCGGGTAAGAACTTACCTATCTCTGAACACCCCCAATAAATAGGAGTACTCCAACAGAGGATTGGGTCTGCAATCTTTTCTGAAAAGTAGAACGGAGTGCGCCCATTTTCTATAGAAAGGGTGTACCTATAATCTAAAAGAGCCTCTTCTTTAGCGCGAGGGGGAAGACTCCATTTAAAAGGACCAGTACGCTCTCTACCCTGTGTTATATGCCCGTACATATGTAAGTCGGGGACTTTATTAAGGACTTCTTGAATTGCGTTTAAGCGAATATAATGGCCTTGTAACTCAGTTCTCCCTGAATCTACAACGGTTAGGTCATGCTTTTTAGGAGGAATTGGGAGCTTCTTTAGCTCATCATAAGAAAAACCCAACCACCATGTCTGGGGGAGCCAACATTCGCCTTCATCATGGTGGTAGGACTTGTACAAATTTTCTTTGTTATAGCTACAACGACCTACATGGTCTGGTTCCCTCTGAAAGAAAATAACCTTCTTGTCAAGAGGAATAATTTCATCAGGAATATCCTGAACAACCACATAGTCTGCGTCTGTAATACGAGGAACAATCTCAACAGGAGGGTTCTCAATCGGTGCAAGGCGTAAGTACAACTCATACAACTCCTGTGTACTCATCCCCCAAGTCGCAGGGAAATATACCTTAGGAGTTTCCAAGGACAGACTCCATCAAAGTTATATCCCTTTTATCCTTCTCTTCTCCACGAAAAGCTTTCATTTCGGTAACCGCACCAAGGGAAGTAAACTTTACATTATTCCAATAAAAATGGTTGTTAGGATTAAACAGAATATCATGCTTATGCATGGGATATTTATCTAACTCCGTTTCGTGAGAATTAATCAACGGATGACCTGTGAGAATATGATTTTTATGGAAATGAAGGTAATCTAAATCTCCACACTCACGCAACCCATACATCGAAAGGACTGCGCTACCCGTAATAGAGAAAATATCAGGGGAAATTCCCGCCATTCTTAGAGTTTTTTCATAAATAGATAACAGCCCTGTGAGTTTGTTATATTTATCAGGTTGGCCCTGCTCTAAGAAGTGTAAACTATTCTTGTTATAAACAACTCTTGCAAGGCGAAGAGTCTCATCATGAGTATCATTAATATGTATAGAATGATTACCTAAACCAAAGAGAGTCCTAACTTCATCTTTTACCTTCACCATATCTACCGACGAGGGGGGCTCAACCAAAAGCACAAGCATCTTCCCTGCCCCTCCGCAAAGAGTTGCCTTTTCTTTGGCTCCCGCAAAACCATTAGTAGGGTTACCTAACCAGCTTTCACCAAGATATACCTGTCTCATAAAATTCTCAAAACCAGTTTTGTTTAAACTTACCTCTTTGATATAGTAGATATTGGTTTTTTTCTGAAGGATACTAAACGCAGCATGAATCTTTTCATCACCACCGACGACACCACAAGAGGGAAAGAGTGTAACCAACCTAGAGGAGGGTTTTAGCTTTGCATACTCCAGAGCTATAGCATCACACCACTCCTCTCCAAGACCTAGCCTCCTAAAATACGCACTTCCACAATCTTCTTGGCCTTCAGTATCCGTTCCTATTCTAGTTTTAAGAGAAGAATTGTATAGTAATGCACCAACCGTCCTATGCCCTCCATTTAACAAGTTCCCTCTTTGAGAAACTACAACAGGAAATTCTTTATTGAATCCTTCCTTTTTCATGGAATCAAGAATGCTATCGAATTCATCTTTAAACTTTTCGTATGTATTCTTATTAGGTTTATCTAATTCTTTAAAATTATTCCAAACCCTAAGATGCTCTTTATATATCTCCTCTCCGTAAGTACATTTAATACCTAATTCCCGATATAGAGCGTAAAGATATTTTGGAATAAGATCGAATCTAGTGTTAGTGAGATAAGTATACGCAAGGTTAAGAGGGGGATAAGGGTGCTTACTTTTTGCATATCTAGCACACTCTTCTTGATCACTTAAGCTTTTTTTATTGTCGTTTAATGGATTATTATCATTATAAATATAATTTACTTCTGGCATGAATCTGGTGTGTTGGTGCCCTGCCATCTCAAACATCGGGATCATGAAGTAAGTATCTCCCCCACTTTTAGCATACCACCCATCAGCGTAGTATAGATCCTCTTGTAAGATCTTCCTCCACAGAAAAGCTTTCCAAGTACGAATGTGAGTGATAGTAAACAAGTCTCGTCTACAACTTGCAGGATTCATGAGAGCCGCAAACCCTGAGCGACCGTCATCGTATTGAAACTGTCCGTATGCCAGCCACACCTCATCATCTTCATACACCTTCAAGACTCTGGTGAAAACCTCATCGTCAGGTAGCCAATCATCACCATCAACTTCAATCACTACATCCTCATCCTGCACCTCATCCGATCTCATAATTTGATCGTAATTTCCCCCTTGATAATACTTCTTGGTATTATTTACAATAACGAATCTGTCATCACCTTGGATCTCTTCTTGTGCTTTCTTAACTGAATCATCAGTAGAAATATCATTAAGGAGGTAACACTTAAAATCCTGCTCCTTTTGATCTTGGATAGACTTAATGCACTTTTTAATCCAAGTCTCACAATTGTAAAGTGTAGTTAATACTATAATCATGGTAAAAATGTTTCAATAGTTTTAAGATTTCTCTTGGTATTTTTTCTCAATAGCTTAATTAAATCTTTACCCCATAAGGAAAACCAAGGCTCTAAAACAGCACCGTAGTTCTTGCTAGTAATAACATTCATCCCCAAGCATCTAGCTTCCACCACAAGCCTACAACAAGACTCCCTTGCAATAGGAAAAAATACCAAAGTAGAATACTCAGATAAATTCTCTAAGAAAAATGGTCTATTATATGTTGGTAAAATTAAATCATAATCTAATTGATTAGCTTTACAAAAAGTCTCAGATCCTTCTGTATTTTTAATCCAANTTTCAGAACTAACGACTGCATACTTCCACTTAGTTCTACCTGCCATAGCACTAACATATAACTTTTCTAAAAGATCCAAGTCTTCGTCTGACCAGATACTAGATTCTAAGTTTACAAAATTAGCTTCAACATCATTATCCTCAAAGATGTGTTGGTGGTCTGTAGTCTGAACAAACACAGCTTTAGCATTTTTATAAAGATCGTAGTTAATTCTCTCATCCTTGGGAACTATACTATTGTCATATCTCCAAGGATGCCTACTTTCGCAAATTTTGTAGTCATGCTCCAAGATGATATAGTTAAGCTTAGTTAAAGCAGTAACTGCATCAGGGTGCATCAAAGAAAGATTTCCTAGGATGTAGAAATCATCTTTCTTAAGCGTATGAATTTCATCAGACTTTAAGAACTCTGCGTCGAATCTTTTCGCTACCACAGAGTTAACAAATTCTGATCCTCCTACACCATCAGGAAAATCATCAATAAAATACAGTTTAGACATCTGAGAAAATATCTTCTTCTTCTTGTGCAGACCCCACTAAGACTCCATGATCATAAGCCTTTTTGACTTCCTCTGTATACAATAATCTAGCCAAAGAAAATAGTTCAAGGAGACCAAAAATTACCCAATCATACCAGTAAACACTTAAACCTGTTTTATAACAAACAAGAATGTAAATAAGAAAAAAGATACCCATCAGATGTACTTAGCCTCTTCTCTTTGAAAGACTGCACCAGGATACGGACGGTAAACCTCGTTCACCATAGGCTTCTTCAAACCTTCCGCAATACAATGTGGTAGACCTTGGTTACCTACGAAAAGATCACACCCCTCGATGACCCTAGCCATCTGGAGAATGTCTTCTACGGCTTGTCGGGGAACATCCTTCATATGGGGGTAAGTGTACTTAAAGAACTCGTACTCCTCCTCAAAGCCCATGAAGAAAGCTTTGGCTACTAAGTCTCTGTCTATGGTTTCCCAAAAGCTATAGTTCCCGTGATACCTGCAACTTCTAGCAAAAACCACATCACGATCTAAATCATTAATTAATGATGAAGGAACCTTCAACCAAGCTTCATCTCTTTCCTCAAGAGGAAAGCCGAAAGCAGCTAAATGAGAATCAGCTAAATTATTAAAACGAATATGCATTCTAAATTCATCAAGATTATAATCTACTTCTTCCCCTTCCCAATATTTCACCTCATCAATATACTCTTGATACTCAAGAAAGGAAATAGCACTATCAATAGTGGACTTATTCATCTTTGTATGAGTAAATAAACCTCCAGCCCAATTAACCAGAGGTTCGTCCTCTCCTCCTTTTGGATCAAGGTAGAGGATTCCTCCTCCTGCTGCTCTAACTGTGGGTAGAGACCAAATTATATCTCCCAAATCTCCGCTATGCTTAAAAGTTTTTTTATCAGACATTCATACTCTCCTTATACATCAATAATCTAAAGTGAACCACCTTATTTAAATCATAGTACTCATCTACAATTTGTTTCAAATTTTGTCCCATTTCTTTAATATGCTTTTTATCCTTAAGAGCTTTTGTTAACACGGTAACCCAGTCCTTAGAGGTAGCTTNNGGGGGGAGCAAATAACCTGTAACCCCGTTCTTAATTGTTTCACTATAGCAACCAACATCTGAAGCAATAAGAGGGATACCATACCTTCCACACTCTGCCACCTTAATATCAGATTTACTATCATTAAAAGCATTCATTTGAAGAGGAGCAAGAGCTACATCATTTATGGAGTATAACCTACCATACTCGGCTGCTGGCATAGCTTGATAAACATTCCAGTTCTTTCCTCCTTTAAATCCTTTCATTAAAATTTTCCTATAGTTATCCCAAACATCATGCTGCCAATCTCTAGGGTGTTGTTCGCTTGGAGGAGGGGGGGAGCCATAAAAATTCCATTGAAGATTTTCTTTACCCACTCTACCATTTACAAAGTGGGGGATACCAGCGAATTCTTTAACATCTTCCTCATGGTGAATACCTCCTGCCCAGCAGAGACGAACTAGTTTTTTCCTTTTAGCTTCCTGTCTTGGAGCATTCCAACAAGGTAAAGTATAATCGACAGCGTTCTTTACTACAGCCAGCTTCTTTTGGCAGAAAGCGGAAACTCTATGAGCGAACTTATCTTGTGTAACACTTACTAAGTCTGAATTATTATAAATAAACTTTGTCATTTCACTCAAACCTTTTTCTTTATAAACATCAGACAAGCGATGACCATCATAAAGTTCAGTAAGAAGATCATCAGTATCCATATGAAAAAACTTCCCGAACTCTTTAGTTATTCCACAAACTCTAGTAGTGTACGGTCCTCCAAAGTTTGAAATGTTATTCATAACAACAACATCAGCCCACTTTATGTTTTCATACTCAAATTCAAGATCCAATTCACCCTTTTTTTCATCAATTCCTAAAGGATTCTTATCAAACCTAATATCGCAAGCATTAGGATATAATTGAGCAAGTTTTTGATAAGGGGACCAAGCTCTATAATAGGCACAACCCCCTTCATTAGCTGGGACAACTAATATGTTGAGCTTCCTTCCATCAGGAAAAAACCCCTCCCACTTCGATACTTCTTCTGGTGTAGCGTTTGCATTCATAAAAATAAGGTGAGGGTTTACCCTCACCTTATAATAGTCTATTAGCTTGTAGTATTTAAGTTAAATCTGCATCTTCTTCATCTTCTTCAAAAGCCATCTTGGAGTTCTCAGTCGAGTGAGACATACCAATAGCAGCCGCAAGACTACCCACAGCACCACCAATATCCATGTTCTTATCCGTAGGGATAATGGATTTCAGAGCTTTACCGTAGTGCTTACGCTTACGCTTACTAAAGAGAGTAACCATACCCTCCCACGCAGCAAGCCCAGGAATAAAAGCCTTAGCAATACCAAAACCAGCATCAATTGCGCCTCCCATGTCGTCACCGTCCATAGGACCAGTAGCAACATAAGCAGCATCAGCTTTCAACTGATCTTTGGTAGCCATAACAAGCGAAGTCCCCTCGGGGATCTTTGCTTTCACCGAATCAGGAAGTTGATCGAAGGGAATAATAGCTCCCTCCTGTCCTTCCTCAAGCTGATCTGCGGTAGTGAACACCGTGCCTTCCCCGAAGAAATTTTCAAGAACAGCACATGAGGAGAACCCCACCGCAATAACAGCAGTAATTAAAAATGTAATAATAATATCTCTCATATATTAACCTTTCAATCTGTTAAGATAGTCGTCATCGGAAACTTCCGTGCTAGGACTATCGACAGGATCTCTCTCAGGAGTTCCTTTTCCAATTAGAAGAGTCTCAGCAACTTGCTTGAATGTATCATACTCCTCCAATTTTACAAGAGAGTGGACATCATGGAGTTCATCCATCCACTCCGCAATCTGCTTCTTGGTTCCCGCAGCGGTAGCCTTGGGACGGAAAGCAGACTGATCGTACTTGGGCCATTGACCCTCCATTACCTTACTCAGCTTAAAGTCATGACCTTCCTCAAGATCAGTAACATCGCCATAATCCTCATCGAGGATGGTAGAAATAATCTTCTTGAAGAGGATAACCCCAACAGAGAAGATCTTAACCTCGTCAGTCTCCCTATTAACTACATTCATGTAGTAACGGGCACGGGGCTTAATCTGACGAGCAAGGTTCTCGTCGTTATACGGTGCTTTCCACAAAGCATAGTAAGCATCACAGATAGGACAAGCCTCTCCATGAACCTTACGGCAGTGGAAGTTACGAGTCTGACCTTCGCCAGTCGGAACACGGTGGATAGCAGTCTCCGCATAAAATAGTTTGTCCTCGTCGTTAGACGGAAGAACACGAATCACACTATTCCCCTCAGGGATAGCGTAAAATTTGTTGATGAAGTCTCCTGAGCTAGAAGATTTTTTGCCACCTTCCATCTTGGCGTATTGTTCCCGAATCTTATCAAAGTCCATTGTCATAGTTNTCTCCGTTAATTAGTTAGTTATTTAGTTAAGAATAAATCTTTTTTTCGTTTCGTTGATGGGTACTTAGCTGGATTAAACAATCTTTCCTATGAGAAAGAGTATTCACCAAACTTTTAAGTAGCCCTTCTTTTTCTTTCAGTTCTACAAGTTTTTTAGTTAATTTTATACACGATTCGTCAGAGTTAACAAAGCTATCCATTATAGCTACAGTAGCTTTAATCTTCTTAGCCTCGCACGACTCTCTTGCCTCTATTCTAGCATTGGTTTGGCACCTTATCAACTCTATCTCAAGATTTCCGCATTCTTTTTTTGCGTGTTCCAGAAGACCAGCATAGGATGAGTATATCCTAGCCTGATGTAGCAGTTCCCCCTCAATATTAAGGTGATTAATACTGGCTAATTCTTGGGCCAGATCTTGATACACTCCCAAATCCAGGTCATCATAAAACTGTAATAAATCAGTTGCTTTCGTCATTGCTATAATCGTTGGTGGTGAGTTCGGACATACTTAAAGTATTATAGTCGATGGAAACACCAGTTACAAATCTAGTTTTACCATTTCTGGACTTCATTACATAACACCGCATTCGTTCCTCATCAAACTCTTCCTCAGACTGATTAAGGGATACTGCGTAGTC
>JGI25129J35166_1000153_pt1 | contig 25711 bp, 25 predicted proteins | sample ETNvirnome_2_130_FD_35166 | JGI IMG/M metagenome (IMG submission 35166) | reverse complement strand
CGCCCGTTTACAAGAGCCTTCAATTAGCCTCACGTATTTCGAAGCTGGCACGCTGTGTGCGCTGTGGTGCTTGGCTAATGCCACATTGGATATTGCGATTCTGGAAGTGGGGCTGGGCGGCCGTTTAGACGCGGTGAATATTATTGACGCGGATGTGGCTATCGTGACCACGATTGCGCTTGATCACGCGAATTTTCTAGGCAACGATCTTGAACAGATCGGGCGAGAAAAGGCGGGTATTTTTCGCCCGCTAAAACCCGCTGTGCTAGGTAGCCAGTCGCTTCCGCCAAGCGTGTTGGAATCAGCAATAGCGATAGCGGCCCATAGCTACGCACTAGGCACCGCCTTCAGTCATAGCGCTGGTGAGACGGTAGGCAACCCCTGGTGCTGGCATGGCCTTACTGCCGATGGCAGTACACTTTCGCTGGATGGTTTACCAGACCCTGGATTGCCAATTGATAATGCCGCCACGGCGCTTCAAGCGCTGGCCTTAGCGGGTGTCACTTTGCAGTTAAACACGGTGCGCAAAGCGCTGCGTACGGTAACGCTCTCCGGACGAATGCAGTGGGTAGGGCCGTGGTGTTTGGACGTAGGGCATAACCCTCATGCGGCACACTACGTGGCCCGCCGTTTGCCAGCACCACCCAAAGNGGGTCGTCAGTGGGCGTTGATTGGTATGCTTAACGACAAAGATGCCGACGGTGTGATTCAGGCGCTTTTGCCAAGTATCACGGACTGGGTGTGCGTTACCCTTGAAGGTGAGCGTGGCCGTTCTGCAGACGAGTTAGCCAAACGTATTACGTCGCTGGGCGGACACGTGTATTATTGCGCCGACTCCCCCGCAGCGGGGGCTGCCAAGCTTGCCAAGCAGCTAGCCCCAGAGGACCGCGTGCTGGCCACCGGCTCATTCTTCACGGTAGCTGAGTTACTGGCCATGCCACTGCCGCAAGCAGCGCCGCGGGCACGCTAAGCTTGATGGAGAGGGATATGAAATACGGTAAAACGGAACGCATTAGTGGCATCGTGATACTGCTGGCGCTACTGGCCATCGTTGTCCCTTGGTTGATGAGCGACCCCGCACCTCGGGAAGAGCGCCCTCAGCCCACCTTTGTAATCGAACAGCCTGTGGATGTGGAGCGTCAAGATGTGCCCGTGCCTGACATGCCTGACACCATTGATACACCTGCACCGTCGTCACCTGTCCTTACCGATGAAGCGCTGGATGAGCCGATAGAGGAAATACCTCGAGCGCCACAAACAGATCAAGTAGCGAGCTCTAGTTCTGATGAAGGTTCATCGTCGCAAACCGCTGCTGCCGAGCCTAGCCAACAAGCGCCTTCGCAGCCCAGCCGTGAACCGGATTCTCCGCCGCAAGAAGACCCCATTGCCGCGCTGGTCGCAGCGAATGAGAGCCGTAATAGCAGTGCCTCCGTAGCACCCTCTGCTCAGCAGCAGGGTGAGTGGGCAGTCCAGGTGGGCAGCTTTGGTGATACCGCCAACGCCCAGCGTATTAGCGACCAGCTAAGCGGTGAAGGTTTTAGCGTGTTTCAGCGCGCCCGTGATAACAATCTGACTACTGTATTAGTAGGCCCTTACGCCACGTCTGAGGATGGTGAGGCAGCGATGGCGCTTATCAAACAGCGTATTAATGTGCAGGGTCTGCTTGTTCGAGTAAGAGATTAACGATGGCATTGACCTGGATTGATGCGCTGTTTTTAGCCGTTCTTGGGCTTTCGATGCTGGCGGGCTTTGTGCGCGGTTTCGTGCGCGAGTCGCTTGGCTTAGCTGCTTGGGTCGTTGCGTTAATGGTCGCACGTGTTTTGGCGGAGCCCGTTGCAGAGTTAATGAGCGGCTTTATTGAGAGCTTTGATGCACGCTTAGTGCTGGCATTTGCTCTGGTGATTTTTGCCGTCATTCTGTTATGTGGCATTGTTATTCGCGTGGTGCATGCGGCCGTTGAATGGGTTGGCATGGGGTTGTTGAATCGATTTGCAGGTGCTGCCTTTGGGATAGCCCGCGGGGCGGTGATTCTGNTAGTGGCTACNGTGTTGATTACCCTAACGCCGCTGGCTGAGCTCCAGGCTTGGCAGCAAGCATCGTTACGGCCAACCTTTATTGAGCTTCGCGATTGGGCGGTCAGCCAGCTAGACCAATGGGAGCGGGAGCTGCCGACACCGCCTGAGTCGCTGCGCGATATTTCGCTACCTGAACTGCGTCGCCCACAGCCGACGCTACCCTCCAGCAGCGCCCCTGAGGTTGAGTAACGGGAACTGCCAGAAAATTCTCCGCTGGTGCTGCTTCCAGCGCCAGTGCTTGTCAGTTTGATGAACGTACGGGCTTGCGTCAGTAAGCCATGGTATTAAAGCGAGGTAACTGGAATGTGCGGTATAGTGGGCCTTCTGGCCAAGCAGGCAGTAAATCAGGGAATCTACGATGCCCTGACCGTACTTCAGCATCGGGGCCAAGACGCTGCCGGAATGATGACTTGGAACGAGGGGCGCTTCCTACTGCGCAAGAGTAACGGCTTAGTTCGTGACGTCTTCCATACTCGCCACATGGCACGCCTGAAAGGCAACCTGGGCATTGGTCATGTTCGCTATCCGACAGCTGGCTCCTCCAGTGAGGCAGAATCACAGCCTTTCTACGTTAACTCTCCTTACGGCATTGCGCTGGCCCACAACGGTAACCTGACCAACTCAGAGCAGTTGAAGCAGGAGCTGTTCTCCACTGATCTTCGCCATATCAATACCAGCTCTGACTCGGAAGTGCTGCTGAATGTGTTCGCCCATGAATTGGGCAAGCAGGGGCTGCATCTAGAAGCTGAGGATATTTTCGATGCGGTTCGTAGAGTGCACCGGCGCTGCAAAGGCGGCTACGCGGCGGTCGCGATTATTAATGGGTTTGGTATGGTGGCGTTCCGTGACCCCCACGGCATTCGTCCGGTGGTGTTTGGTACCCGTCAGGATGCTGATGGCCAAGAGGTGATGATTGCCTCTGAGTCGGTGGCCCTGGACGTGGGTGGCTTCGAGCTGGAACGCGACCTTGGCCCCGGCGAAGCGATTTTTGTTGATATGCAGGGGCAAGTACACACCCAGGTATGTGCAGATCGCCCACAGCTACGCTCGTGCATTTTTGAGCATGTTTATCTGGCGCGTCCTGACTCTATCCTGGACGGTGCTTACGTTTACGGCACGCGGATGCAGATGGGTCGTAAGCTGGGTGATCGCATCTTGAGCGAGTGGCCGGATCACGATATCGATGTGGTTATTCCAATTCCCGATACCTCGCGTACTTCCGCTCTAGAGATGGCTCAGCATCTCGGCGTGACCTACCGCGAAGGCTTTATGAAGAACCGCTACATTGGCCGTACCTTTATTATGCCGGGTCAAACCCAGCGTAAAAAATCGGTACGCCAAAAGCTGAACGCCATTGATGTGGAGTTCAAAGGCAAGAATGTACTGCTAGTGGATGACTCCATCGTACGAGGTACCACCTGCAAACAGATTATTCAGATGGCGCGAGATGCTGGTGCGCGTAAGGTTTACTTTGCCTCTGCCGCGCCGCCCGTTCGCTACCCCAACGTTTATGGGATTGATATGCCTGCGGCGTCTGAGCTGATCGCCCATGGTCGTACTGAAGAGGAAGTTGGGCAGCTGATCGGTGCCGACCGCATCTTCTATCAGGATCTGGAAGATCTAAAAGACGCCTGCCGCGAAGTAAATCCTGACATGGAAGCCTTCGACTGTTCAGTATTTGACGGTAACTACGTCACTGGCGACATTGACGATGCGTATTTGGCCGTCTTGGAAGCCAGCCGTAACGATGCAGTAAAAGATCAGAGCGCGGGTGACCACGCGCTGGTCGATATGCATAATCAAGACGACGATCTGGACGATTAAGTGTCACGCTACCTGCGGTGCCCAAGTGGCCCGCAGGAGAAATGTGTATGTGGTGCAATAATTAGCATTTTGAAATCGCGTTTGGAATAAGGGGCTCTGCCATGCACGAAGATAGCCATCAGGATGAGTGGTCGCTTGAGACGCTTGCTATTCGCGCGGGCCACCACCGCACGTTTGAGCAGGAGCACTCGGAACCCATTTTTCCCACATCAAGCTTTGTGTACGAGAGTGCTGCCGAGGCGGCACGCAAGTTTGGTGGTAAAGAGCCAGGCAATGTTTACTCGCGCTTTACGAACCCTACCGTACATACTTTCGAGCGCCGTCTAGCGGCGCTTGAAGGTGGTGAACGCTGCGTGGCGACTAGCTCTGGCATGTCAGCCATTCTCTCAACGGCGCTGGCACTGCTTTCAGCAGGCGATGAGATTGTGGCGTCTCGTTCGCTATTTGGCTCCACGGTCAGCCTGTTTGATAAGTATCTGGGCAAGTTCGGTATCACAACGCGCTATGTGGAGCTTTCCAACTTGGCCGCGTGGGAAGAGGCGATCAGCCCTAAGACTAAGCTGCTGTTTGCTGAAACGCCTTCAAACCCGCTTTCCGAAGTGGCGGATATCCCTGCGCTGGCGGCGCTCGCCAAGCGTAGCGGTGCACTGCTCGCCATTGATAACTGCTTTTTGACCCCCGCACTGCAAAAGCCTATCGCGCTAGGTGCGGACTTGGTCATTCACTCTGCCACGAAATATCTGGATGGTCAGGGACGCGCAGTAGGCGGAGCCGTGGTAGGCAAGCATGACGTGATGGAAGAAGTTTTTGGTGTCGTGCGCACCTGTGGACCTTGCATGAGCCCGTTTAATGCGTGGATTTTCACCAAAGGCTTGGAAACCCTCTCACTGCGTATGAAAGCGCACTGTGAAAACGCACTGGCACTGGCGCTCTGGCTAGATCAGCATCCGGCCGTCAATCGCGTCTACTACAGCGGGCTGGAAGCACATCCTCAACATGTGTTAGCGAAACAGCAGCAGCAGGGCTTTGGTGCGGTGCTCGGTTTTGAGGTGAAAGGTGGGCAAGAGGGCGCTTGGCAGGTCATTGATGCCACGCGGATGCTTTCCATTACCGGGAACTTAGGTGATGTAAAAACCACTATTACTCATCCGGCAACCACCACGCATGGCCGTCTCTCGGACGCACAGAAAGCGGCGGCAGGCATTTCGCCGGGCTTGGTTCGTGTGGCCGTTGGGCTTGAAAGTCAGGAAGATATTCAGCGTGACTTGGCACGAGGCCTAGATGTACTAGCCGCCCAGTAAGGAACATTGGTTCAAGCTAAATAAAAAACCCACCGTGAGGTGGGTTTTTGTCATCTAAGGAGCTAAGCGTTTCTGCGTTGGACAGCAGCGCTTACCTGTCTTAGGAGGCGTTGCGATGCGGCAGGTCAGACTGCGCAATCTGGTCATTGTTGCTGTTTGAGTGACGCGCTTCAGAGCTAGGCTCGATAACGGTGTTTTTAGCAGCATCACCGTTTACACGCGTCAGATCAGCGGGCGTCAGGTTTAAGCTTTCTGTGCTGTGGTTCACAGAAGAGCTGGCCTGAACGATTTCATTGAGCTCAGCAGAGCCTTGTTCGGCTAGAGCCGCTGTAGAGGTCAATGTTAGGGCGATAGCGGAAATAAGGGTCAATTTTTTCATGGGTCATACTCTCTATAGATAGTGGATTCGTTTAAAAGCGTTGTGATGTGTCGTGTCAGAAAGTGCGCTAATAATAAGTGCGCTAAACAAATAGTAAAATTGATTAAAATTGCTGGGTTTGTTCGATTTTTTAAACTTTCGTCTAAGATGCTAGGCTTGGAACATGTCGTGGAGAATTTGTGAAGAAGCATCAGAGTCATTAGCGACATAACCAATGGTTTTTACGAACGATGTATTCTGCTTTTTTCAGCAGAGTTTTTGCCGGTGAAACGGTATGCTCATTACGAAACGAGCGGGCAGACCCTTGCGGGCAGTTTTATATGGGGAATCAAGGATGTTGCGGAACACACGCAGCGGTTGGGGTGTCATTAGTATTCTTTTTCACTGGCTCAGTGCCCTGGCGATCATTGGGTTGTTTATTTTGGGCTGGTGGATGACCGGATTGGGTTATTACGATCCTTGGTATAACCAAGGCCCCTGGGTTCATCGCTCGATAGGTATTTTGTTACTACTGGCGACCGTAGGCCGCTTAATATGGCGTTTTGCTCAGCCCACGCCTGCGGGAGAAGGCAGCCGCTTAGAGCAAGCTGCTGCTCACCTGGGCCATATAGCGCTTTATGTACTATTACTGCTTGTGCTGACCAGTGGCTATTTGATTTCCACAGCGAATGGCCGCGGTATTAGCGTGTTTGGATGGTTTGAGATTCCTGCGGTGCTGTACGATCTGCCGAATCAGGCAAGCCTTGCGGGGGAGGTTCATTGGTATAGCGCGATTGCGCTAATGCTGTTGGCGGGTGGTCATGCCCTGGCAGCGTTAGTACATCACTACCGGTATCGTCATACAACGCTGAGTCGGATGGTAAACCCCCGCTATAGCCGAACCAGCCTCTGATTGCTGGGTGACAATTTTTGAACGCTGTCGGGTAAGGTAGAGGCAATGCCGACAGTGCCCATAAAGGAAAGAAAGGAGATGGAAATAATGATGAAGAAAAGCGTAATGGCAGTAGCCGTAGCGGCAGCGGCGATGGTTCCTTTGAGCCAAGCACAGGCAGCGGACTACCAGATTGATACGGAAGGCCAGCACGCCTTCGTTCAATTCAAAATTAACCACCTGGGCTTCTCCTACATCCTGGGCAGCTTTGAAGAGTTTGACGGCCAGTTCTCTTACGATGCTGACGATCTGGACGCTTCTTCTGTCGAAATGGAAGTTCAAATTGATAGTCTGACCAGTAATCATGCTGAGCGTGACCGTCACATCTTGAGTGGTGACTTCCTGAATGCCAGCGAATTCCCCACGGCGACGTTTACTTCTACCGGTTTTGAATCTACCGGCGACAATGAAGGCGTTGTGACCGGTGAGCTAACGCTGCATGGTCAGACTCAAGTGATCGAAATGCCGGTAACCCTGATGGGCGAAGGTGAAGACCCCTGGGGCAATTACCGTGCAGGTTTTGAAGGCAGCACGATGCTTACCCTCGGCGATTTCGGTATTAACATGAGCGATTTCCCGGAAGTTATGCACGAAGTTGAGCTGTACGTGACGTTTGAAGGTATTCGCCAGTAAGCGATACGGTTTAAAAACGCCGCCACCCTAACGGGTGGTGGCGTTTTTTTGCGTTTAGTATTCCTACATTTATGATGTTAAGGAGTCAGTTTTTGGCAGCTGTCATGCAACAACGCGAGTTGGCGATAACCCTATGGCGGCAAACGTGGCCGATGGCCATTGGTGTGCTGGCGCTATTGGGTTTTCAGCTTGTGGATAGTGCGTTTATCGCACGTTTAGGCACTGCGCCGCTGGCGGCTCAGTCGTTTACCTTTCCTCTGTCGTTTTTGATCATTGGTATACAAGTGGGAATGGGCATTGCCATCGCCGCGCTGATTTCCAGAGCATTAGGAGCAGGAGAGCAGGCGAGGGCCAAGCGGCTCTCAAGTCTAGTGCTGATTGCTGGTGGGGCGGTGATTGCCGTACTGGCAGTGGCGTTATGGCTGCTTCAGGTGCCGCTCTTTCAGCTGTTGGGGGCGGACGAAACGGCGCTGACGTATATTCGTACCTACTGGGGGCCTCAGCTATTTTCTGCCTGGTTAGGGGCGCTGCTTTACTTTATGTATAGCGTTTTTCGTGCTCACGGTGATACACGCATGCCCGGCAAGATGATGGTGCTCAGTAGCCTGATCAACCTAGCGCTCGATCCGCTGTTTATTTTTGGTGTAGGTGGCTGGGAAGGTTGGGGGCTTCCGGGGGCAGCGTGGGCGACTGCCGTGGCGTTTTCCGTTGGGCTGTTGCTAACAGGGGCTAAATTGCGGCGCTGTCAGTGGGCGACAATGGATGATATTGGGCAAGAAGCTGTGCGCTCATGGCGGCCTTTTACAGGCATTGCCGCTCCCGCGATGGTCAGCCAGTTAATGCCGCCGCTGGCGGCAATGCTTGCCATTGCCGCAGTGGCGGGCTTAGGCGACACCCAAGTAGCGGCGTGGGGGTTAGCGAGTCGCCTTGAGACGCTATCGCTGATGGTGATTCTTGCCATGACCATGTCGTTGCCCCCTTGGCTGGGGCGCTGTTATGGCGCGGGGGATTGGGGGCAAATTCAGCAGCTTATGCGCCTAGCATTAAAAGTGGCCGTGATCTGGCAGCTAAGCCTTGGCGTGCTGCTGGCGTTAGCGTCGCCGTGGGTGGCCATGGCCTTGGCGGGCAATCCAGGGGTGCAGAGTGAACTTGCTCTGCTGATTCGCTTTATGCTGCCAAGCTACGCAGCACTTGGAGTGTGCATGCTGGTCGTATCGGCGGGTAATGCGCTGGGGTGGCCGCTTAGGGCAATGCTGCTTTCTAGTGCGCGGCTGTTTATCTGCTACCTGCCCTGTTTATGGCTAGGGGCAGCGCTATTTGGCTGGACGGGCCTCGCTGCTGGTGCAGCTATCGGCAATTTACTGGCCGGGCTAACGGCCTGGGTCTTGCTGAAGCGTATCCTCTCCCGCCCGCATCGGCAGGCGGGAGCGTCAGGCTAGCTTAGCGTTTATAGGGGGCTTCTTGGAACGAGAAGTACGTAAACAGCAGGGCCATGGCTAAGTAGCCCATCACAAATTCCGGCGCGGCGTTAAAAGCGAGTTTGGGCGCATGCATTAAGCCGACAAACGAGAAGCCTGCGGCTATCACAGCAAACGCGGCTGCTCGTCGGAATTGGCGGCGAACGCGCAATTGTACACAACATTTGCCAAGGGGTTGATAATCTTATGGCTTTTCGAAATAGCCAGTTGTTACCAACAAAAACGCCCAGGCGCTTGGCCTGGGCGTGGATAGGGTATGCCGTTGGTTAGTCGTTAACCGAAGCAATGGCTTTGGCGAGGTAGGGCAGATTTTCATGGGAGAAGCCTGCCACGTTCGCGCGGCCAGAGCGCACCATATATATGCCGAACTCGTCGCGCAGACGATCTACCTGTTCGGGCGTGAGGCCGGTGTAAGAGAACATACCGCGCTGCTCGGCAACGCAGGCGTACTTCTCATCGAGACCGTAAGGCTTCAGCGCATCAACGAAGTCACGACGCAGCGTGTTGATCCGGTCACGCATTTCGGTCAGCTCTTCGCGCCACATGGCAGAAAGCTCTGCATCATGCAAAATCTCGCTGACAATCGCACCGCCGTGGGCTGGCGGGTTAGAGTAGTTTTCACGGGCCACAATAGCCACCTGGGAGCGAACGTTCTCCATCTGCTCTGCGTCTTTAGCGACCAGAATTAAGCAGCCTGTGCGCTCACAGTAAATGCCAAAGTTCTTGGAGCAGGAACTGGTGATGATCACTTCATCCAGGTTTTCAGCTAGCAGGCGAACGCCATAGGCGTCTTCATCAAGGCCTTCACCGAAACCTTGGTAAGCGAAGTCGACGAGTGGCAACAAATGGCGCTCTTTCAGTACCGCCAGCACTTCTTGCCACTGCTGTTGAGAAAGATCAAAACCGGTCGGGTTGTGGCAGCAGGCATGCAATACCACTACATCGCCTTCGGGGATCTTTTTCAGCGCGGCCAACATACCATCAAAATCTAAACGGTTGTCGGCATCTACATAGGGGTACTTATGCAGTTCAATGCCTGCAGCGGTGAAAATACCGTGGTGGTTCGGCCAAGTGGGGTCGCTGACCCAAATGCCTTTACCTGGCAGTTGGCTGGCAATAAAGTCGGCTGCCAGACGTAAGGCACCGGTGCCGCCAGGGGACTGGGTAGCGCTGGCGCGGTTGGCTTTTAGCACCGCAGAGTCAGCGCCCAATACCATCGGCAGAACGACATCGCCATAAGCGGGTGCACCGTGGGAGCCAATGTAGGTTTTGGTGGTTTCATTCTTGAGCAGGCGAGCTTCTGCTTCCTTGACGGCGCGCATGACCGGCGTGTTGCCAGCGGCGTCGCGGTATACACCAACACCAAGGTCCACTTTCTGCGGGTTGGTATCTTTTTTGAAAGCTTCGATCAGCCCGAGAATGGCATCTCCAGGGACTCGCTCAATTTGCTCAAACATTTATTCGGCTACCTCGTCGGTTCTGGCGGCAAGAATGAAGTCATTAAGATGCAGGCCGTTTATTTTATGAGACCACCACGTCACCGTGGTTTTGCCCCACTCGGTCACCAATACTGGGTGATGGCCAGCCTGCTCTGCGACATCACCAACACGCTGGCTAAACGCTAGCGCATCAGCAAAATTACGAAACGTAAATTGTCTCGTCAGCTTCATGATGCCATCGTGCTCGATAATCTGCCACTCTGGAAGCGCCTTAAGATGCGCTTGGCATGCGTCATAAGAGAGCGGTATAGCGCTACCGCTGCAGGGTTCGCACTGCGACTGAGCAAGAGATGTCATAGTGTTAGTCTCCAGGGTTGACTTATCTATCAGGGTAGAAGGCAGACACAGTCACGACCAACATCCTTTGCACTATATAACGCTCGATCGGCCCGTTCGATCAGGCTCACCAGTGGCTCTCCGCAACGATATTCAGCCACGCCAATGCTGAGTGTGACGTTACCCTGGCCAATGCCAAAATCGTAGTCTGCAATGGTGTGGCGTAAACGGTCGGCAAGCTTATGGCATTGCTGCAGCGAGGTAAGCGGCAGCACTACCATAAACTCTTCACCTCCTAGCCTTGCCACCATATCTTCACAGCGAAGCAGTGACTGCGTCACATCGGCTAGCTGTGCCAGAACGCTATCACCTTGTAGATGACCCCAGCGGTCGTTGAGCCGTTTGAAGTGGTCGATATCGATCATCATGATCGAAAGCGGCGTACCGTGGCGTGTGCTCAGTGATGTGAGGTGGGTTAATTGCCCCATCAGTTTGCGCCGATTAGGTAGGCCGGTCAGCGGGTCGGTATCGCTTAGTTTGCGCAAGCGAAGCTCTTCCAGCACTTGGTCAGTAATATCCAGCATAATGCCGTTCCAGCGTACCCCCGTCTCCATTGGCTCGGGGTTAGCGCTAACGGCGATCCAGTGCGGTTTTGCTTTAGGAAAGGGCAGCCTGAAACGCGTATTTAGCGGCAGCATCCAGCGCGCGGAGCGCTCAATGGCTGACATCACCTTAGGGTGATTATTACCTGTTAACTGCTCGATTAGTTGGCTTGCATCGGTCGCTAGCTGCTGTCTGTCAACATAAGCAAGCGCCATGCCGCCGCCCTCTAGGTAAGGGAAGTGCATATGGCCGCTATGGGAGCGATAGAATTGAAAAAGCACCCCAGGGATATGTGGAACTAAGGTATCAGCACTTTGAGGAATGGCTGCAGGAGGTACAGGTGCATCATTCACGGGCATGCGTGAATCTCCAATTTTATGCCTGTTGTAATTTTAACCGTGAAGATTAGCGTTAAAATCGCAAACAATATGTAAGCTTTTGCTGACAATTCACCTTTTTTAATATTTTTTGGTAATTAAAAATCTCTCATCTATTCCATTTTTGTTGTTTTGCCGTAAAAATGACAAAGGTTGGGGCGGATTATGCTTTTTATTCTTTTTTGAAATATTAAAAAATAATTTAATTCTATTTGGTGGTCGCTTTGGTTACGCAGAAATTACACACGGGCGCCGTTACGGCAACAGCATCTGAAGCGGCGCCGCGTTCCCAGGGGCGCGTTAGCTTGGTAGGGGCTGGCCCAGGAGACCCTGATTTATTAACGTTAAAGGCTTACAAACGACTTTTGAGTGCGGAAGTCGTGCTGTATGACCGCTTGGTTAGCGATGAAATTTTGGCACTGATACCCGCAGAGACCGCGCGCTACTACGTGGGCAAAGCGCGCTCCTCCCATAGCGTCCCGCAGGAGGATATCAATCAATCGCTGGTAGAGTGGGCTAGGCAAGGAAAGCAGGTGGTACGCCTGAAAGGCGGTGATCCATTTATTTTTGGGCGCGGTGGTGAAGAGCTTGAAACGCTGGTCGCCGCTAATGTGCCCGTTGAGGTAGTGCCTGGCATTACCGCCGCTTCCGGATGTGCAGCTTATGCGGGCATTCCGTTGACGCATCGCGACCATGCGCAGTCGGTGCGGTTTGTGACCGGACATCTTCAGCATGGCGAATTTACCCTAGATTGGCCCACCTTAGCTCAGCCTGGCCAAACGCTGGTGTTTTATATGGGGTTGAGCAATCTCACGTTGATCTGTCAGGAGCTGATTGCTCATGGTTTAAACCCAGCAACACCTCTTGCACTGATTGAGCAAGGCACTACACAACAGCAACGAACCCACATAGGCACACTACAGCATTTGCCGGATGGCTTTTTAGCAGGTGACATTAAGCCACCCACGCTGTTAATAATTGGTAGCGTGGTATCGCTGCACCGGACGCTTTCATGGTTTGAGACTGATAGCGGAACAGCAGTTGGTTTTTCAGAGGGTAAGCATGCGCGTTTAACAGATGGTTGAGCGTTTTGAGAGCCAAGCCGGGTGGCGTTATGTAATTGTCTGTGTATGCTAGTAAAGANCACTTTTAAAAAACGATCATTCACTTATCGTGCTACTTGCCACTAACGCTGCTAACGCCAGTAGCCAAGCAAAAAGAGGGGCGCAGCATGTCAGAAGAAAACCGTTCAGATCAGTACACGCCAGGCCACAAGCCGGATATGAAAACGCTGTTTAAGGATAACCGGGTCAAAGGTATTGCCGGTATTGCAGCCATTGCGGTGATCTGGGCCATTATGGCGCAATCCAATTCAGGCACCCACCAGGAGCGTGTAGAGGCGCTTGAAGGGCAGCTCGCCAGCGTTGAGCAAGAGAATACTGAGCTCAGCCAGCGCCTGTCGGAAGTAGAGCAGGCCGAAACTGATTTGACCGCGATGCGCGATGAAATGGCGTCTTTAGAGCAGCAGCAAGCAGAGGCAACCGCCAGCCTTGAGTCTGCTCAGGGAGATGTCAGCAGCGTACAGTCTCGTCTTGAAGAGTTAGAAAGCCAGCGTGAAACGCTGCAGCAGGAAGTCACTGCTTTGGAAGAGCAGCTTGCTAGCACCGAAAGCGAGTTGCAGTCGCTTCGTGAAGAGCGTGAGCAAGTGGTAAGTGAGCGCGATGAGGCGGAGGCGTCGCTTCAGCAGGTTGAAGAAGCTCGTCAAAGTGCCGAGGACGCTCGTCAGCAGGCAGAGTCTGCTCGTCAGGAAGCTGAAGAGCAGCGTCAGCAAGCTGTTGAAGAGCTAGGCGCCGCTGAAACCAAGCTAAGCGATCTTGAAGCCCAAGTGACGGATGCCAATGAGCGCTTAGCGACGCTTGAAGAGGAAATTGCTGCCCAGGAGAGCGAGCTGCAAACCTTGCAGGATGAGCGCGATAACGTGGTTGAAGAGCGTGACTCGCTGCAATCAGAAGTGGACTCTTTAACTCAGCTGCGCGAAGAAGAGCAGCAAAGCCTAGAGCAGGTTCGCACTGAAATGGACGACCTGATGGTGGCACTGGATATCGGTCGCGATGAAGTGGCTAAGGTCGAGAGCGATATCGAAACCCGTGAAGAGCAGCTAGCACGTTTAGAAGCGCAGTTGAGCGAGTGGCGCGATGAACTCTCTGCGCTGGATGAGCGTTTAAACGTAGAAGATGCTGCCTCTGGTGAGGTGCCCAGCCTAACGGGTGAACAGCAAAACCAACAAGATCAGCAAAATCAGGAAGGCCAGGACCAAGAAGATAGCGCTGGTGATGACAACAATGCAGAGAGCGAAGATGCCCAAGCGGCTGAAGAGAGCCAGCCAAGCAGCAACTAAGCACGGCGCCGTGGCTTCCGGGGGTTGATAACTCCTTTAGCGGATGTGGGGTGGTTTCCCACATCCGCTTTTGTTTGTTGGTTTAGAAATAGACCGCTGAGGAGTATCATTCACGCCATGTTCACGATAAACAAACAACGGGAGTGCCATTGATGGATGGTGTAAAACATATTGTGGCAGTGGCATCCGGCAAAGGTGGCGTTGGTAAATCCACCGTGACCGTCAATTTAGCGCTGGCGTTGTCTGCACAGGGCTATCGTGTAGGCGTTTTGGATGCAGATATTTANGGCCCCAGCCAGGCACAAATGCTGGGTGTAGAAGAGGGTGTGCGTCCTCAGGCGGCGGCAGATAATAAGTTTCTGCCGTTGGAAGCCCACGGTATTCAGGCCATGTCGATGGCGTTTATGGTTAACACGCGGGATGCCATGGTGTGGCGTGGCCCGATGGTGGTGGGTGCGTTTCAACAAATGCTGACCCAAACTCAGTGGGATAACCTGGATTTTCTGCTGATCGATATGCCGCCGGGCACGGGTGACATCCAGCTAACGCTGGCGCAGAAAGTGCCGGTATCTGGTGCTGTGATCGTCACGACACCGCAGGACATCGCGCTATTGGATGCCCGTAAAGGCATTGAAATGTTCCGCAAAGTGAACGTGCCGGTGCTGGGCGTGGTGGAGAACATGAGCCTGTACCACTGCGAGAAGTGCGGCCATGAAGCCGCTATTTTTGGCACTGGCGGTGGCGATCGTATTGCAGAGGAGTACGACACTACCGTGTTGGGACGTTTGCCGCTGACCCTGTCGATTCGCGAGCTGGCAGATTCTGGACGCCCAAGCGTGGTTTCCGAGCCAGACAGTGCCGTTAGCCGTACCTTTGCCGAGATTGCCAGCCAAGTAGCGCAGTCCGTCAGTGCTAGCCAAAGCGGCGGCCCTACGATTTCTTTTAGCGAGTGATGAAGTAACCGATGAGCATTAAATCAGACAAGTGGATTCGCCGGATGGCGCAAAGCGATGCCATGATCGAGCCTTTCGAGGCAGAGCAGGTACGCTATGTGAACGACCAGCGGGTGATCTCCTATGGCACTTCCAGCTACGGCTACGATGTACGCTGCGCCGATGAGTTTAAGGTATTTACCAACATTCACTCGGCGATTGTTGACCCTAAAGCCTTCGACGACAAAAGCTTTGTCGATGTGAAGGGCGATGTTTGCATCATTCCGCCAAACTCTTTTGCGCTGGCGCGGACGGTGGAGTATTTCCGCATTCCGCGTAATGTGCTGACCATTTGTCTGGGCAAATCCACCTACGCGCGCTGTGGCATCATCGTCAACGTGACGCCGCTGGAGCCTGAGTGGGAAGGACACGTGACGCTGGAATTCTCCAACACCACCAACCTGCCCGCGAAGATCTATGCCCATGAAGGCGTCGCCCAGATGCTCTTCTTGGAGTCGGATGAGGTGTGTGAAACCTCTTATAAAGATAGGGGTGGTAAGTACATGGGCCAACGTGGCGTGACGTTGCCGCGTACCTAATACGCCTTCTGTGCTACTAAAAAAGCCTTGCCGCATCACTGCGGCAAGGCTTTTTTTAATGGCGGCTCTTCTGAGAAATTAGGCGTCGTCGATCTCTTCATCCAGCTCTTCAGCGGCATCCGCATGGGAGAGGCGCATGCCGTACGGCGGAAGCGGGTGGCCGTCCATGGTGGCACCCTCTGCGTTGTACTGCAGGCGTCCTTCCAGGAACCACTGCACCGCAATCGGGAAGATCAGGTGCTCGCGCGCGTGGACTTTCTCCTTTAGCGTCTCCACCGTGTCATCTGGGTTAACCTGCAGCTCCGCTTGCAGCACAACGGGACCGCCATCGAGCTCTTCAGTGACAAAGTGTACGCTGCAGCCGTGGTGCGAGGCGCCATCAGCTAATGCGCGTGCATGGGTGTTCAAGCCCTGGTAAGCCGGCAGCAGTGAGGGGTGAATATTAAGCATCCGCCCCAAGAAACGCTGTACAAAACGCGGTGTTAGAATGCGCATAAAGCCCGCTAGAACGATAACGTCTGGCTCGTGGCGTTCTATTACCTTGATCAGCGCGCCATCGTAAGCATCGCGGCTATCATATTCACGATGGGGAAGTACTACCGCTTCGATGCCAGCTTCATGGGCACGTTTCAAGCCATAGGCATCGGGCTCGTTGGAGATCACTGCAACGATCTCACCGCCCAAGCGGTCATGCTGCTGAGCATCAATGAGCGCCTGTAGATTACTGCCGCTGCCAGAGATCAGTACCACCACGCGGCGTGCGCCCACAGGATCAGGCGTCATGCCGTTTAGGGTGTCGCTGCTGTAGTCGGTGCTGCTCATGCGTTGTGGCTCGCTTGGGCGTGGTCGAGTACGACCGCCTCGTCCTGGCGCTGAATAATCTGACCGATTTGATAAACGGTCTCGCCCTGGGCCTCAAGGTGCGCCTTAGCGTTCGCTGCCTGCTCTGCGGGCACCACGATGACCATACCAATACCGCAGTTCAGCACGCGGTGCATTTCGGTTTCGTTGACGTTGCCTTTGGCCTGCAGCCAGTTGAACACTTCAGGGCGCTGCCAGCTGGTGAGATCAATGTGCGCTGCCAGGGTGTCTGGTAGAACGCGGGGGATATTTTCCAGCAGGCCGCCGCCAGTAATGTGCGAAAGGGCATGTACGGGGATGTCGGTGCCGCGCATCATGGAGAGCAGTGATTTTACATAGATGCGCGTAGGGGCCATCAAGGCATCGCCTAGTGGCTTGCCGTCAACGGTTTCTTCCAGGGAAGCATTGCTGACTTCAAGAATTTTACGAATCAGCGAGTAGCCNTTGGAGTGNGGGCCAGAGGAGGCCAGACCGAGCAGCACATCGCCTTCGGCCACCTTGCTGCCGTCGAGAATCTCTGACTTTTCTACGACGCCAACGCAGAAGCCGGCCAGGTCGTAGTCGCTGCCTTCGTACATGCCGGGCATTTCTGCGGTTTCACCACCTACCAGTGCACAGCCTGCTAGCTCGCAGCCAGCGCCAATACCGGTCACTACGTCGGCAGCAATATCCACATCTAGTTTGCCCGTGGCATAGTAGTCCAGGAAAAGTAGCGGCTCGGCACCCGCCACGATCAGCCACGATCAAGTCATTCACACACATGGCTACCAGGTCGATGCCGATAGTGTCATGCTTGCCAAGATCCATTGCCAGACGCAGTTTAGTGCCCACCCCGTCTGTGCCTGAGACGAGTACCGGCTGTTTATAACCCGCGGGCAGCTCGCACAGTGCGCCGAAACCGCCAAGGCCACCCATCACTTCAGGGCGTGATGTGCGCTTGGCAACGTGCTTGATACGATCAACAAGGGCGTTGCCGGCATCAATATCGACGCCTGCGTCTTTGTAGCTGAGAGAGGGAGTAGCCTGGGAGGGAGAGGTCTCGGTCATGACAGGTCCTGTGAAGCCTATGCAAAGCTGCAATGCGATTGTGCTGGCAAGTAGCCAGTGCCGGAGCAATAACGGGGTGCGATTGTATCACTCAGCGACGTAAGTCGCATCGATGTGACGTGTTATCAGGTGCGCTGCGGGCAACTTTTGTTACTATTCAAGCATTACTGCTGACCGTATATCCAGGAAGGAGCGTGGAATGAGAAACTCAAGGTGGGGAATTGCGCTACTTGTCGCGCTGGTTGGCACGGTTTACTTTCTCGATGCAGTACTGATGCCCTTTATTGCTGGGTTGATATTGGCGTACTTGGCCGACCCATTGACCAATTATTTCCAACGCCTGGGAATGAAGCGTGTTTGGGCAGTCAGCAGCGTGTTTTTAGTCCTGATGATTGTTCTGGCGCTGAGCTTACTTATTCTTATTCCGCTGGTGGTACAACAGATTAAGCAACTGGGCGAAGCGCTCCCGGGCGTGCTTAACTGGATTGAAGGCGTATTGGCTCCACAGGTGCAAGAGTGGACGGGCTATGACCTCGCCTCCGAGCTGAGCAATGTACGTGAAACGCTGGTTGAAAACTGGCGTGATGCGGGTAGTTACGTTGCCCAGGCGTTAGGCCAGATTGGCCGCTCGGGCATGGCGTTTGTCTCTTGGGTCACCTATGTAGCGCTGATTCCTGTGGTGACGTTTTATTTGCTGCTGGATTGGGAGCGCATGCTTAACAATATGGCGAATCTAGTACCTCGCCAGTGGGTGGACGATACGTTTCGCTTGGCACGTCGCTGTGATGAGGTATTAGCCTCGTTTTTACGCGGTCAACTGCTGGTCATGCTTTGCTTGGGTATTATCTACGCAGTGGGTTTAACCCTGTTGGGGCTTAACTTTGGCCTGCTGATTGGCGTGCTCTCTGGGCTAGTGAGCATCGTGCCGTTTTTAGGTTTTATCGTCGGGCTAGTAATTGCTCTGGTGGTGGCACTGTTTCAGTTTGATACGTGGTGGGCGCTATTAGGCGTCATTGCCGTGTTTGGTCTGGGGCAAGTGGCTGAAAGCGTGGTGCTGCAGCCGAAGCTATTAGGCGATAAGATTGGTCTGCATCCGGTAGCAGTTATTTTTGCCGTACTGGCGGGTGGGCATCTCTTTGGTTTAACTGGGGTGTTGTTAGCGCTTCCGGCGGCGGCGGTGATTATGGTGCTGCTGCGAGAAGTAAAAGATCGTTATAAAAATAGTGCGCTGTATGATGCACGGTCAGAACCATTAGAACAGCAAACACAGCATGATGAGCTGGGTCGCGACGACAAAAGGGAGTCATCATGAGCCGAGTACCGGCACAGCTACCGCTTGGGGTAGGGCTGCGCGACGATGCTACGTTTAATAATTACTACGCATCCAGTGCCAATGCTTCGTTGGTAGACCACTTAAGCCATCAGCTAATGCCTGGCTCAGAGCCGTTTCTTTATCTATGGGGCGCGCCGGGCAGTGGCCGTAGCCATCTTTTGCAAGCGGCCTGCCATGCGGCCTCTGATCAAGACAAACGAGCGCTCTATTTACCTCTGGCTGATTTAGGTCATTTCCCCCCGCTGATGCTAGAGGATATTGAGCGTCTTGATTTAGTCGCGATTGATGACCTTGAGTATGTGATAGGCCGTAAGCGCTGGGAGGAAGCGCTATTTCACGCGTTTAATCGCTTACGGGATGCGGGCAAAGCATTACTGATTGCCGCCAATAAGCCTCCACGCCACTTGGAAGTAGCCCTACCGGATTTGGCATCGCGTCTTGCCTGGGGGGTAACGTTTCACCTACATCCTATGGATGATAGTGACCGCTTGGCCGCCTTAAAGCTGCGTGCGAATGTCCGCGGGATGCAACTACCGGATGACGTTGGGCGCTACATTATGCATCGTGGCCCAAGGGAGTTAGGGGAGCTGTGTCGAGCGCTGGAAACGTTGGATCAAGCGTCACTCTCTGCGAAACGTAAACTCACCATTCCTTTCGTGAAATCCGCGCTTAATTGGTAAAACGCCCCTGCCAGAGAGCTGGCAAGGGCGTCATCTAGCCGCTTTTAAGTTGCTGAATCGCTTTCGCGATCAGTTCAACATTAGGCAGTTTTGCTCATTTTGCTGGCAGTAGCTTGTGCCTGCTTAACGTTATCTTCCGTCAGCTTTTGGCTCTTCTGCAAGAAGTCCTGCTGCAGTGATACCACTTTGTCTGCATCACCTTTGACGCGCTCAGCCAACTCTTTGGCTACTTTCTGCTGGCCTTCCATGTAGCTGCGCAGGCCCTCAGCGTCTTTAACGCTCATCAGCTGNCGCATTTGTGCAATGCCNGTATCAACATAGGCTTTGTTAGCGTCTAGCTGAGCGTTTAGCAGTTTTTCAGAATAGTCGATGCTGAGGCTCATGTAGGCACGTGCCGGAGCCATAAACAGGTTATCGAACTGCTGAGTCATTTCATTGGTGTTAAAGGTACGCATAATCAACACTCCTGTGCCATTGCTAAGGTCTGTGGGCTGCTAAGCTAAACCCAAGACGATTCGTTTATCAGCGACGGCGAGCTAAGGAATGCACCGTTACTGATCTGGGTTATCTTGCATTGCAGCATAGCAAGCGGTTTTGTGCAGCGCAACAATTTGGGCAAAATAAACCTTGAAAACGCGCCCAGCCAGCTTGGTGGTTTACCAAACCGTGCGGGGTGGCTAGGCTGAAGCGTAGAGAGAATCGTTATCAATGAAGTGGTGTTAGTTCAAATGCCGCTGATGACTTAACAGGAGTGTGGAATGGATACGCGTATTGAACGAGATAGCATGGGAGAGCTTGAGGTACCGGCAAAGGCGCTTTACGGTGCCCAGACCCAGCGTGCCATTAATAATTTTCCCGTCTCAGGCACGCCCATGCCGGTGGCATTTGTGCATGCCGTGGCACGCATTAAGCTAGCGGCTGCTCGTAGCAATCACCAGCTAGGACTATTAGATGCCGAGCGCGCGCAGGCTATCGAAAAAGCCGCACAAGCGGTGATTGATGGCCAGCATGACGACCATTTCCCCATTGACGTTTTCCAGACTGGCTCGGGCACCTCCACCAATATGAACGTGAATGAGGTGCTGGCGACGCTAGCTAGCCGTGAAGGGGTGGAGGTCACGCCCAATGACCACGTCAACATGGGGCAATCCAGTAACGATGTGATCCCGACCGCGATTCATCTCTCCGCCGCTATCGCCGTGAATGAGTCACTGAAGCCTGCATTAGTCGCGCTACAAGCGACCATTGATCGCCGTGCTGACGAACTCAGCCATGTCGTTAAAACCGGGCGTACCCATTTGATGGACGCTATGCCTTTGCGGATGGATCAAGAGTTAGGGGCGTGGTCTAGNCAGGTGGGGCAAGCCATTGAGCGCTTTGACAGTGCGATGGTGCGGTTATGCCGCCTTGCCCAGGGTGGAACTGCAGTGGGTACGGGGATTAACGCGCCGGAGGGCTTTGCTGACTTAATGGCGAAAGAACTGAGCCAACAAACGGGCCTCTCTTTTGTTCCTAACGATAGCTTTTTTGCCAGCTTGGCTTCGCAAGACGCTGCGGTGGAATTATCCGGCCAGCTGAAAGGCTTCGCCTGCGTGGTGATGAAGATCGCCAACGACCTACGTTGGATGAACTCGGGGCCGCTGGCCGGGCTGGGTGAAATTGAGCTTGAAGCGCTGCAGCCGGGTAGCTCTATTATGCCGGGCAAAGTCAACCCGGTGATTCCCGAGTCGGCAGCACAGGCGGCGGCGCAGGTGATGGGGTTAGATACGGCGATCACAGTGGCGGGGCAGAGCGGCAATTTCCAGCTTAACGTTATGCTGCCGCTGGTGGCGTTTAATCTGCTCACGTCAATTACTCTGATGAGTAATACCGCCAAGCTGTTGGCTGAGCGTGCTATCGCAACTTTCAAAGTGCGTGAAGATAACCTGCAGGTGCCGCTGGCGCGTAACCCGATTTTGGTGACCGCGCTGAACAGTGTGATTGGCTACAACGCGGCCGCCGCGATTGCTAAAAAGGCATATCAAGGAGGACGGCCGATTATCGATGTCGCGGAAGAGGAAACGGACCTGGACCGCGCCACCCTAGAGCGCCTGCTTGATCCCACTGTATTAACGCAAGGCGGTCTGCCCGAGTAACCTATTCCATCCTACGCCTAGCGATTGGGCAAAACGGTTAAGTTTGCTGCGTCTCCGCTTTGCCCTTTTCAATGGTTTCGCTGGCTTCCTGGCGCTCTTCTTGACTGGCTTCTGGTGTTTCATGCTCGTTCTGGCGAGTAGGGCGATAGCAGAGTGTGGCCAAAATAGGGAAATGGTCAGACCCAAAAGCATCCAAGCGCTGCATGCTGTCCAGCGTAAAGTGCTCACTGACAAAGACGTGATCTAACGGCCAGCGCAGGACCGGGTAGTTAGCGTGAAACGTGCTGAACATGCCCCGGCCACGACGAGGGTCAAGCATGCCGCTGATGCGGCAGAAGCGTCGGGTAGTGCGCGACCAAGCAACATCGTTTAGATCGCCTGCGACCAGAGTGGCAGAAGGGTGGCGATGAATTTCCTTACCAACTAACAGTAGTTCAGCATCGCGCCAGAGCGACTTCTCGCTTTCACTGGGTGCTGGCGGACGCGGGTGAAGAGCATATAGGCGGATTCGGTCGCCGCTTTCCAGCGTGACATAGGTATGGATAGAGGGGATGTCATCCTGAATCAGCCACTTTACCTCGGTCTCGCTGAGGGTTAGTCGCGAGTACATATGCATGCCGTAAAGATTATCGAGCGGAATTTTGACGCTATTAGGCCACTTATCCTCTAACGCTTGATCTAGTTGATCCTGCCACCACTGGTCTGACTCCAGCGTTAGCACAATATCGGGCTGGTATTGCTCAATCATACTGAGCAGTTTATCCGCCTGGCGATTCGGAGTAAGCACATTGGCGATCAGCAGGGTGATTTTTTGATTGCTTGGCGCCTCATGGGTCGATTTCACTTGAACGGGCCAGAGACGCGTCCAAGGGATGATGTAACGCAGCTGTATCAGCAGGGTAAGCAGCGATAAGCCTGTCGATGCCATTCGCCATTTACCTGGCTCCAGCAGCATCCAGCTTGCTAGCGCACATACCCCAGCGAGTAAGGCAATCTGCAGGCGTGGAAACTCAAAACTGCGTATCCACCACCAGCGCAATCTTATGCGAGCAATTAACGTGGAAAGTAGCAGTAAAACGGCGATGCATCCTAGCAAAGGCCCTAGCAAAACNTACCTCCTTATTTCACGGGCGATCAGTATTAATCTATGTCCAGCTTAGTCCTTAGGTTTGATAAGTGCCGACATTATTCATAGAAACAGCGATAAGGTACTCGTTGGTAAGGGTGTGAAGAATAAAAACTACTTGCAATTCAGCTATGAAGCCGTAGAATACGCATCCGTTGCACAGCAGGACCATAGCTCAGTTGGTTAGAGCGCCACGTTGACATCGTGGAGGTCGGCGGTTCAAATCCGCCTGGTCCTACCATTTCATGTGTGCACACTTTTCTAGGACCATAGCTCAGTTGGTTAGAGCGCCACGTTGACATCGTGGAGGTCGGCGGTTCAAATCCGCCTGGTCCTACCAAATTTCAAAAGCCCCGCTCAATGAGCGGGGCTTTTTTGTACGTGCTGACTTTCCCGGCCTTGAATCAAAACGGCCTTGAATCAAAGGAAGCGGGGTAGGTCTGTCTGGCGCATGAACGTAGCAACAAGCGCCTCGATGCCGGCTTGGTCTTCTTGGCTAAAGCGCGCATGTTGCGGGCTGTCGATATCCAGCACGCCCCAGACGAAACCATCGGTCACGATAGGAACCACCAGTTCAGAGTTCGAGTTTGCATCACAGGCGATATGATCAGCAACGGCGTGCACATCGTCGACTCTTTGGGTGGCTTGCTCGCGTGCTGCTGCGCCACATACCCCTTTGCTAAACGGGATGGGGTGGCAGGCAGGCTTGCCCTGGAAAGGGCCTAGGCAGAGCACCTGCGCTTCGCGCTGAAGATAAAAACCGACCCAGTTCAGCTCGCTGAGCTCCTGCTGAATAAACGCGCAGGTTTGGGCGCTGTTGGTCAGCCAGTCGCGGGTATCCAGCAAAGCCTCTAACTGGCGGTTTAACAGCGTGTAATCGGTTGTCGACATACCGTCTCCTTTGGTGAAAACGCATCAGGCCAGCCTCTCGGCTGGCCTGATAGTACTAGCTTAAGATCGTGCTTGAATGAGCGGTGGGGAAGATTACTCTTCAATCCAGCCCGGTACTGCTGCGCCTTTGAACAGCTCTTCGGCTTTTTCAATGACTTCGTCACGCTGGTAGGCGTCTACTAGTTGACGAATCTCTTCGCGCTCTTCATCGCCACTGCGCACGGCAATCAGGTTCACATAAGGAGACTCTGGGCCTTCTTTGATCAGCGCGTCGTCAAGGCTTAAGCCGGCCGGCTGGGCAAAGGTGTTGTTGATGAAGGCCATGTCTACGTCAGGCAGTACGCGGGGCAGCTGCGCCGCTTCGATTTCACGGAAGCGGAAGTTACGCGGGTTTTCGGCGATATCGATCGGCGTGGCTTCCAGGAACGTCGGATCGTTGAGCGTGATCAGGCCTTCGTTGTGCATTAGGATAAGCGCACGCCCTTCGTTGGAGGGGTCGTTGGGCAGCGCGATTTGTGCGCCGTCCGGCAGCTCATCAATGCTGTCGTACTTTTCAGAGTAAGCGCCGATGGGATACACGAAGGTGTAACCGGCAATGGCAAAGTCGTAGCCGCGGTCATTCACCATCGCCTGCATGTAGGGCTCGTGCTGGTAAGCGTTGGCATCCAGGCTGCCATCGGCCAGTGCGGCATTCGGCGTTACGTAGTCAGTGAACTCGATGATTTCGACGTTCAGGTCGTACTCTTCTTTGGCAATGCGAGCGGCGACTTCCATCACTTCGGTTTCAGGACCAGCTACGGTGCCCATTTTAATGGTACGGGTTTCCGCATTGGCAACGTTGATGGCAAGTGCAAGCGCGGTCAGGCTGCCGATAATGACTTTTTGCATGGCGTTACTCCAGTGTCGTTATGCATCGTGGTGCAATGATGAGGGAATAAGAAATGCAAGTCTAATGCGTTTTTGTTATATTTAGCTATGTCGATGAAAGGCGCTGGCTATGACTATTTACGGTCGCTTTTGCGCACTAAATAGTCGCCTAGGCTTTGGAACCCTTGTACCAGCACCACTAGAATCACCACAGTGATTAGCATGATGGTTGGGTTGAAGCGGTTGTAGCCATAGCGAATGCCAAGGTCGCCAAGGCCGCCGCCGCCTACTGCGCCTGCCATGGCTGAGTAGCTCACCAGGGTGACGAGCGTAATGGTGAGGCCAGTAATAATACCGCCGCGAGCTTCGGGAATCAGCACCTTGGTAATAATTTGCCAAGGCGTCGCACCCATGGATTGTGCCGATTCAATTAACCCTGGAGAAATCTCGTTGAGCGCGCCTTCAATGAGGCGAGCCACAAACGGAATTGCTGCAATGGTCAGCGGTACGGAGGCGGCGTTGATGCCGATAGACGTACCTACCAGCATGCGGGTGAAGGGGATGATGGCCACCATCAAAATGATGAAGGGAATTGAGCGGCCAATATTGGTAATGATACCCAACACTTGGTTAAGCACCGGCATCGCCAGAATTTGNCGCGGGCGGGTNACATAAAGCATTACGCCCAGNGGCAGGCCAAGCAGTGTGGCGATGACGCCGGACACTGCCACCATATAAAGGGTATCCAGCGTGGCCTGTAAAATAAGATCAAACATTGCGCTGGACATGGCCGAGTACCTCCACCTGTAGTTGATGCGCTTCTAAATAGGACATGGCTTGCTGGGTTTGCTCATGGCTGCCCAGTAATTCGGCAATCATTAGGCCAAGCGTGCGGTCCTGAATAGACTCGACTTTGGCCTGCAAAATACTGACATCGACGCTGCACTCACGCGCCAAGCGAGAAATGAGCGGTGTGGAAACGGCGTCGCCTGAGAAAGTCAGCCGCACCACCGGATGTGTATGTTCGCTGGGGCTCTCTTCCAGGCGTTCCAAAAGCTCTTTAGGAGGACTGAGCTGTAGAAAGTCGTTCAAAAAGTCGCGGCCAAGCTGGGTGGCTGGCGCAGTAAAGAAGTCGCCGACTTCCGCGTCTTCTACCAGCTTGCCGTCAGAGATCAGGCTGACCCGATGGCAAATCGATTTCACCACTTCCATTTCGTGGGTAATCAGCAGAATGGTAATCCCCAACTGATGGTTGATATCCCTGAGGAGTTCAAGGATTGAACTGGTCGTTTGCGGGTCGAGGGCTGAAGTCGCTTCGTCGCATAGCAGCACGTTGGGCTTGCTGGCCAGGGCGCGGGCAATGGCCACGCGCTGTTTTTGGCCGCCGGAAAGCTGGGCAGGGTACTGCTTCGCTTTATCGGCTAAGCCCACCATCTCCAATAGCGGTAAAACACGATTTTTGATAG
>JGI25129J35166_1000141_pt1 | contig 26830 bp, 44 predicted proteins | sample ETNvirnome_2_130_FD_35166 | JGI IMG/M metagenome (IMG submission 35166) | reverse complement strand
AAAGATGTGGGCATCAAATGCTGACAAATCTATGACTCCTAAGCAGGCATTCTTTGCTGTCCATGGAGAGCAGATTAAGAAGGCATTAGAGTCCAAAAACAAAAATGCAAACACTAAAAAACAAAGTGACGCCAGGCTAGGCAAACGTCATAGCAATCCTGGAGGAGGTCCCCCCGTGGCCAAGCAGAGCCGTGAGGAATATCTCTTAGAGGTAGCTGGTAGACATACTTAATTGGGAGGTTAAATTGAAAACTTTAAAATATTTATTCATGAGTCTAATGAATCTCTGCCTTGTCTTTTTGAAAGATGAGACAGGAGCATTCTCCTTTGGCCAGGTGACGGCCATAACCCATGATCTTATCAAAGATGAGATGACGGAAGGTGTCTTCCTTTCCAGTGAATTTCTCAGGAAGCTGAGGGAGATGCAGGAGCTAGAGGAAGGTGGAAATCAAGTGCTCTTGCCTCTAATGACCAAAGATGATACTGGGACGACTGGAGGTCATTATAAGAGGTCCGATGCTCTGTCATTACAAGAGTACGATGGAATCAGTGCATCCCTCCATCAATGGGTTTACCTATACGAGTCAGTGGTTATTTACAAGCCAGATATTGCTAAAAACTCTGGAAGGCTTGGAGTGCTTAAACTAATTGATAAAAAGATTAGACAAGCAGAGTTGGCCATGGCCCAAAGATTAACCAAGGCTCTATTTACGGGTACAGCCGCAAACGATCAAACTGTAGGTCTAGATTCAGTAATCGCTTCTAGTGGTTCATATGGATCTATCGCTTCTACTGACTTGTCCACTTGGGTCTCTAATGTGGATGATAATGGAGGTACAAACAGGGCCTTAACTCAAGCCATAGTGGACGCTTCTTATGACAATGCTTTCGAGCCTGGAGTAGGTGGGGCAGATATGGGAGTAATGACCAAAGGAGTTTTCTCTAAGTTTAGAGGCCTTCTAACAGGAGTCCAAAGAACTACCAGAGATTCCACTCTGAATGGTCTAGGTCATAAGGGACAAAATTTGATCTATAACGGGATTGATTATTTGGTAGATAACGCTGGAATGCCTGCCAATACTCTCTTCCATTTAGATTCAAGGCATTTTAAACTGCATGTCCATAGAGACCACAATATGAGAAGACAGAGTATCTCTGATCTTGAGACAGCAGATGCTCTATTGGAAAGAATTTTCCTTTATTATGTCTCAGCAGCAAGTGAAAGGAAATTTCATTCTAGAGTGAATGACATTACTTCTGCTTAATAAGTAAGTGGGATGGCTTTCGGGTCATCCTAGTTTTTTGGGAATTTTTAAAATGTTTAATATTTCGAACCTAATAAGGAGAAGGAAAATGAAAAAATTAATTTTACTCTTATTTGCAATATTCGGGCTAGGAAATGTCCTGGCATACGACTCTCCAGACATTCAAAAAGAGTCTAGCTTTATTGAGGAGGCCATAGAGTTTGTTTTGCCAAGCGCAAAGGCAGACATTGGCCTAGTCGGCAGGAGTACATCGATTGACAATCTTGGTACTCTCCAGCCTGGATCTCGAGAAGTATTCTATATCCATGTAAAAAATGGATCTGGGACGACTTATGGAGCAGGAGCAGGTGTAATCTTGGATTATACTGCAGATGACGGTTATACAGTCACAGGGACGACATCAATTACCGCTCGACCTCATTGTATGCTCCAGGAGAGCTGTGCTAATGGAAAACTCTGTAAATGTCAGACTTACGGCTATACCTCTCTCTTGCTCTTTGACGGGGATGGTAATGACGTGGCAGCAGCAGGAGATCCTGTCTTTGCTTCGACTAAGACAGCAGGCTATTTTATGGCACTTACTGTCGGGAATGGAAGCGCATCTGCTGAAAGCTGGGGGGTCTTTTATGATGCCTCTACGGCCTCGGGAGCAGTCGAGGCATTTCTGGATTTAAGATAATGAATATGAAGCTGCTTTTTCATATCTATTGGGGAGTGGGAATTTTTCTCACTCCCTTATTTATTAAAATTACTGACCAGCCAGTGTCTCCAAGGTTTTCTAGAGATCAACTCTTTTGCGCCCTTATAGCTCTTTCTGTAATCCTTTTTGGATTCTTCAAGCCTCTGGCCCAGGCAAATAAACATTTTTTAATATATGTAATGATAATACTGCCTCTGGCATTCTTGAATAGGGCATATTTCAACTCAATCGAATACTGCCATCAATTAATCTGCTTCTTAGCAGGACTGGTCTTAATTGCACAATTACTCTGCAATTTGGATTTTGAATATAAAAATATAATTAAAAATGCTTTGATCGCCACATGTCTTGCTCAGTCTGCTGTGGTTATTATTGGCCATTATTTCAATATAGATCTTTACAGAGAAATAATTCTAGGATCAAGCAAAACAATCTATTTTAAAGGCTCATACGCTGCAGCTTTTGGGACTGAGGGAAATCCCAATTCTACAGGAGGCCTTTTGGCCATGACTGCGCCATTCTTACTAAAAGTCCCTTACCTTCTTCCTATAGGGTTAGTTGCTACGGGTTTGACTTCTACTATGCCTGTCCTCTCCTTGTTAACAGGGACTATTGCAATTATTTGGATTAAGGTTTTTAAATGCAGATTTAAGATACCCGTCTTTATTCTAGGCTCAGGGTCATTTCTGGCAGCTTGTTATTACTCCCATAAAGGAGTGCCATACTTAAATGATTCGGGAAGGTTTAATTCCTGGAAGAATACCCTAACATTTTTCAAAAATAATGATTATGCATTCAAGTCTGAAGGCTATTGGATACTCTCAGATATTTATAATTATCTTTACCCTTACTACTACAAGATAAAATACTACGTTTTTGGAAGAGGACTTGGATTCTTCTCAGACTTTTATTACAGAGTTTTTGGAGGAGAGGCCAAAATGAGGCAAGTTCATAATGAATTTCTTGAGTATAGTCTTGCTTTTGGATTAATCGGAGTCATCGCAGCTCTGTGGTTTTTTTGGTCACAGAGAAAGAAGATAATAGAAGGAGACAGGTTATTCCTTTATTCATTCCTAGTGTCTTTGGCCAATTCTTTTGGAAATTTTCCTTACCATATTGCAAGTACGTCCTTGGTCGGAATCATGTCATTAAGCATGATCCTAAAAGGGAAGGAAGGAGAGACCTGTGGCGCATAAATGGACTCAAAAGGCCCTAATTGACGATTGCTTGGCAGAGTTGTGGTCTACATCCTCAGACGCTACTTTCTTGGCCAAAACAATAGGATTTATAGATAGGATCCAAGATGATTTAATCCAGGAGATTCCTATCCCTCATTATCAATTAACTTTAAAAAAACTACTTCCTACTGAGCAGCAAATTATAAATCTTTCTCCAGATAAACCTGCAGCTCCTACTGTGGCACTTGCTTCAGGAGGGACTCTCACTGATACGACTACGTATAAAGTCCTAGTGACTTTTGTAATTTTTGATGAGGATGGAAAAAGATATATTGAATCTGAGGCAGGGACAGAAAGCTCCGAGCTGCTGGCCACATCTGCAAATAGGACTATCAGTGTGTCAGGTATTCCTTTGTATCCAGGAAATACTGGAGTAGCTCCAAAAACAATCTACAGGAGAGTTTATATAGCTAAAAAAGAAAGTGGTGAGTCTTCCTTTGGAGAGTTTTTATTCGATCAAGAAATAGCAGATAATCTTACGAGTACTGCTATAATATCCTCTGAGGCTACATCCACAATAACTCCTCCAAGCGATACTGAAGTAGATGAGGTATCTAATGAACAGATGCTATGGTCTACTGGATCTGGATATTTGAGGAGGGTAGACAAGGACAGACTCAGGAGATTTTCTCCTGATACATCTCAATCAAGCGAGACTCCATTTGATTTCGATTTTGAAGGCATTGATTCTATCTATCTTTATCCTACTCTTGCTGCAAGCGCCACAAATGCTCAAAGGACTCTGATATACACAGTCCAGAGAAGACCTCATGAAGTTTTTTATGAGTCGAGCAGACTTATGGATATGCCTATCTCATGGAAGACAGCACTAATAGCTGGAGTAAAATGGCTTGGATATGACCATAGAGATAGAGAGGGTTATAAATCCAGAGAGCTTATTTATCAAGATTATAAGGAAAGACTTAAGAGAAAACATAGAAGGACAAGAGGTCGACCTTCCTCAGTCGTAGATATGGAAGGTGACGTTGACGGTTTTGAGGTACACTAATGCCTTTACTAAAGAGAGGATTAAATTCCTGGAGATTTTCGGACTTGCCTGTCTCGTACAAGGTAAATCCCAAAAACCGCTCTACAGACGCTAGGAATGTCCTTTCTAATCAAGGAGTCCTAGAGACTCGACCTGGATATACAAGATTTAATGATACGACTATAGAAGAGGGAAGGGATGTTACATCACTCTCTGCATTTAAGGACTTGTCAGACAATCTTTTGACAATTGCCAAAGTAAACACTTCTCTCTACAAAGTCCCGACATCGGGGGCATCTACTGCCATAAAGACAGGGTTAACTGTCAGCAAAAAACATAGGGCCGTCACGTTTAGGGACAGGCATCTCATCGTAGTTGAGGGAGATGGCGTCTTTCAATGGGATGGGACTACGTTTGGAGCATTAGGACAAGCTGGAGGCTCAGCTCCCACAGTAGGATCTTCAGGCGCAGGGAATACTCTCACAGCAGCAGACTATAAAGTAGCCTACACCTTCCACTCTACTACTACAGGATTCGAATCTAATTTGTCGACTGCGAGCGCTTTGGTCACTGTGGCATCTGGAGAGCAGATAGATATATCTGGAATGGATACCTCAGTAGGAAATTTTACAATAGATAAAAAAAGGATATACCTCAAAGATATTACCAATAATTCTGCTTGGATATTTTGGGATGAGATAGACTTGGGGGATGCCGCAGATACTATAGACGATGACCCTCTAAGCACTGATACCGCTCCGACCACTAACGGGACTCCTCCAGCAGATGCCAAATTTATAGTTACATTTGGGAAGTCTATTGCTTTGGCAGGAGTGAGCGCAAATCCTTCAGATGTTTTTATTAGCGAGCCATATATCCCAGATGCCTTTGACAACTCCAGGACATCAAAAACCATTAAGGCCAGTGGGAAAGGGCCTGTGACTGGGTTAGGAGTAGGCTTTTACGATAATGACAATCTGAGGCCATTCCTCTGTATTTTTAAAAGGAATTCTGTAGAAGTTTATTCTGAGATTGGAGGAATAAAGGACTTGGGACCTGCATCTACCAGCATAGGTTGTATTGGCCATGACACGATTGTAGAGGAAGCAGGTATTGTAAAATTTATGAGCACTACTGGCTGGTATGAGATAGCTAATGGGCAGCTAAGAAAAAGGAAAGTTAAAGGGAGAGTCGTCCCTGCTGAGATAGCCGATGGAGATTTAATTGATATATTTACTAGGCCGGGATATGTCTACGAACTTAATAAGACAAATTATTCGAATTTCTTCAGTGTCTTCTTTCCAGGATTTAAAGGCAATTACATGACATTTATCTCTGAGGGAGTAAGTACTACCCTGAGTAAGTGCTATAATTATGAGTTTGATGTAGGGGGGTTTAGGCCTCTGGAATTTGCTCTTAACTTTTTTGATGCCGTCCATGCCGAGTTATCTACTGGAGAGGATGCTGTCCTTTTAGCAGGTGCTAACGGATTTATCTATAAGTACTCTATGGCAGAGGATAAGCATGATGTAGATATAGACAATGACTCAGTAGATATAGATGCCTTTTTTGATATGTTTTGGTTTACGGGGCAAGACTTTGAGTCATCTTATAATTTTGGCTCCCATATAGTTAGGGCCGTAGAGGGAGATGACGACATCACAGTCAACGCCCACTTAGACTATGCCCAGAATACTTCTACTTCCTCCTCATTTAGCAGGACAGCCGATGGTTTTCAGCTTGGCGTGTCAAAGCTTGACGAGGGAGTCCTTACAGATGGTCGAAGGGTAACTAGGAATATTTCAGAAATATTGAGGACAGGACAATCTTTACTTTTAAAGTACAGTCAAAGCGCCACAGATGCTAATATGAGTTTAATAGAGGGGCAAGTCCATGTCTCAAAAAATGGATGTCCTAATTAGGAGAAATGTATGAGTCAACTAAAAACAAATATAATGCAGGGAATGGGCATACTCATCATGGGATTGCTTGCTCTTATATATAATAAGCCTGCCTACCCTGCTGCTTGCAGCACAATATCGAGAAATAACAATTCTGCTAACAGTATCCTTACCTCATCAAAATATAATACAGACGTGAATACAGTCTATACTGAAGTCAATAAGATTTATAATGGTAGCTGCACTCTCCCAACTGACTCCCTTCCTGTTATTACCAAGTCAGAATTGTCTGCGACAGATTTTCAAGCATTATTCTACTCAGTCAAAGATGGATGTGAGGTCACATATGATTCTCCTTCTCAGGTGAATGTAGCTCCGTGTAGGTTAGCAGTTAATGGAGATTGGGTTAATAAGACTGCAAGTAGCACAATTGGCTTTGGGGATGGAGGCAATAACCAAGTATCAGGAGAGATAGTCTCTCAGGTCTACTATGTCTATGCAAAGGATGGATCCTCAGGGACAGGGCTTCACTTTGTAGTAGATGTCACAGCTCCATCGGTATCATTTGGAGAGTTAGCAACGAACGCTACTGGGTCGTTCCATAAAGCACTAGGAAGCTTCTACAATGATAACAATTCAAATATCGCATCTAACTCTGTCCAGTCATGGGTTAATCATAAGTTTAACCCTGAAAGGAGTGCTGGTTTTTTTGGGAGTGTGAAATGGGAATCTACGACTAACTGTAGATGGGTAGGGACATCAACATCATACACTGATTATCCAGCAGACAGTGATTGTGATGATACAAAAAGGACAGTTAAAGGGATATACAATACAAGCGGCTATCAAGTAGGCCATGTTGACGGTAGACAGCCTCAAATTCTTTTCTCATTTATGCCAAAGGGACATTATAGGATAGTTGGGAGGGGTCGGTTTTTGACAAATGCTCAGGCCACATGCAAATGGAGATTTTCAGATGGAACAAACAGCACTGTCACTCTAACTGCAGGAAAAGGTGGTGCAGCAGAAGATATAAACTTTGTCTATTTGGATGGATCTATAGATTATTTAGCAGATCAAACCAATGTTACATTAATAGTTCAGCACGATAAAGTAGCAGGGACAGCATGTGACATATATTTGGCAGGGGACGCATCCGAACTTGAGATAGCAGTTTATTACTCTCCGTTTGCTTATTAGGAGTATTTATGAAAGTTTTACTAATTTTAATCTTCCCTACCCTTTTGCTGGCCATGCCTAAAGAGGAGTATCGTAGGAGAGTAGATAATATTTTCGAGATTCATAAAATCATTATAGATAAAGACTTGAATGTCCCCGATGTCCAAAAATACAAAGACCGCATTGTAAATACCAAAGACTTGGCAACTCTCCAAATGCTTGAGGCAGAGGAACTAAAACTTCGTAATGAAGATAAAAATAAAAATCATATGGCAATCTGGAAGAAGAAGAGGAAAGCAAAAACTTTTTTAAAAAATCTTGATGTAGATGAGCTTTCAGACCCAGTAAAAAAGAAATTATTTTTTAAAGCTTTAATAAATCTTCTCAAGGAGTAGGACATGGGACTATTTAGAGGTTCTCCAGCAGATGTGCTTTTTGGTAAAAAACAGGCCCCGACAGGTACTCGGACCATCCCTTTCTCCAAACAAGAGCTATTTGAAATATCGGCTCGGCAAGGAGCTTTGGCAGGTTTAGATAAATCCCTAAGACCAGACATAGAAGGTAAAAGTCTTGAGCCAGATGTTGAGGCATTTAGAGGCGCTCTCTTTGGCCAAGTAAAAGGAAGAGAGAGAGAAGAGACTAGAGCAGCTAGAGGCTTATTTGGAGATCAAAGTAGACGACTCCGAGATATAATCGCTCAAAGAGGGCTAGGGACATCTGCAGTCGGGATAAGTCAGCAATTGGGCATAGACAAAGACTTAAGCGAAAATTTGGCCAATATTAGGGCCAGATCAAGAAGCCAGCTATTCCAGCTCCCACTTGCTCTAATAAGAGAAAGAGAAAGGTTAACTGCTGGGAGAAGAAAGAGACTGGCCGATTTTGCTCAATTAACTAAAGTTAGAAGACCACAGCAAGTAGCAACTCAAAGACCTAGTAGAGAAGGAGGACTATTTGATATAGCGATACCTTCAGCTAGGACAGTAGCTTTATTTGCTGGAAGTGGTGGCGCAAAAGCCGCTACAGGTGGGGCAGGAGGTTAGTATGCCAAGTACAGTCGATAGAATAGTAGCAGGACTCAATGCTTTCAATAGAGATATTGAGAGGCTCCAAAGAGAGAGGAAAGAGGAGCGTAGGCTTGGTTTAGCTGAGACTGAAGCAAAAGAAAAGAAAACTGCAAGACAAAGAGCACTCGAGGTCTCTTTGGCCAAAGAGGGAGCTACTCCTGAGGAGATATCTCAATTTACTGGAGCTGAAATACCAGGGACAGTTAGTCCTTTGCTTGGAGGTATATCAAAAAGAAAACAGGAAGAGACTGCTGGGAAAAAATTATTACAAGCCGCTCAATTAGCAAAGGCCAAGAGAAAAGACTCTCCTGCTAAAGCAGGTAAGTTAGGCCTTACTCCAGGTCAAGAAGCATTAGATAAAGCATTTGCTAAAGATTTGGCAGAATTTGAGGCAGGAGGAGGGAGTGCAGATGTGGCCAAAGGTCTTTCTCAGCTCCAAGAAGCAAAAACTGCCTTAGAGACTACTCCTGGATTGACTGGAGTAGATCAAGGATTTGTCCAGTCGATTCCATTTGTAGGACCTGGAATTAGGAAAGCCTTTAGCCCTGAGTCAGTTAATGTCCAGCAATCAATTGAAGAAGTCGTACAGAGAAATTTAAGACTCGTACTAGGCGCTCAGTTTACTGAGAAGGAAGGAGAGAGATTAATTGCAAGAGCATTTGATGAGACTCTCCCTCAAGATATTAATGCTAGAAGGGTAGAGAGATTGATGACCCAGATACAAAATGCTGCTGAAGCCAAGCAAGCAGCAGCAGATTACTTTAGAGACAATGGGACATTAAGAGGATTCCAAGGAAAGATTTTTGGGATTAAAGACTTCCAAGATGCAGTAGCAGATGAGGGGCCGGGATTTGATACTACCCAATTCCAGGCAAAAATTCCTGGAGTAGATATTCAAAACATCCAAGCAGCTCCTCCATTACAAGACCAAATTATTCCATCTGCTCAAGCAGGAGGACAGCAAATACCATTAGCTCCAGGAGTAAACATTACTGACCCTGTACGTACACAGCAACGTAGACAAAGGATACTGGAGCTTCAAAGGAAAGCAGGAGGGATATAGGATGCCGCTAAATGAAGCAGAGCAAATCGAACTCCAGCAATTGCAAGAAGAAGAGGCCCAGGCCATACAGGCTCAAGGGCAAGAGGCGCAATCAGGACTTACTCCCGAGGAAGACTTTGAACTTCAGTCTTTACTTCAAGAGGAGCAGCAAGCTCAAACACAATTATCTCAAGCACAACCCGAACCTGCGCAAGAGGACCCATTAGCTCAATTTTCTGGGAATCCAGAGGCAGAGTTAGGTCCTCTTAATAGGCTTCAATTCTCTATCGAGCCTTTGGAGTCAAATAGGAGAGCATTTCTCATTAAAAAATTTGGAGTAGAGAATGTCCTTAGAGATGAGTCAGGGAATCTTTTTCTTCAGCAGTCAGGACAAATTAGACCACTAAATCAAGCAGGCTTCTCTCAGGCAGATATGGCCGAATTTTTGGGAGCAATTCCAGAGATAGTCGGAGCAGGGATAGGGATGGCAGCAGGCACTCCTGGAGGGATTCCCACTATGTTGGCTGGAGGAGCGGCTGGAGGAGTAGCTGGAGCAGCAGCAAGACAAGTCGTGAGCGGTCTTTTGACTGAAGTCCCTCAAGTGGATTTGCTGGATCCGTCTTCTGGAGAAAGAGCAGGAAATCTCTTATTGAGTGCTGGGCTCGGAGCATTTGGAGGGGCCATAGGAGCTGCTTCTAAGCAATTAGTCCAGGGAGTAGGTAAATTTATTGGCCCAAAGATAACCAAGAGAGCTGCTGAGCTGACCACTCAAGCCGATGAGTTTGGTATCAAGCCTACTATTGGCCAGAAGTTTGGAGGCATAATAGAGAGACAAGAGAAGATATTAGAGAAGATACCTTTCTTTGGACGCAAAGTGAGAAAAGAAATCTCTGAGCAGAGCAAGAAAATATATGAGACTCTCAAGCAAGAGATTGGAGATTTTACAGGCATTGATAGAGTAGGGCCTGAAGTAGGGGCCGGGCTTAAGAAAGTAGTCACGTCAAAGATAGAGTCTATTAAAATGGGAGCCAGAGAGTTATTTGAGGACTTTGCTGAAAGAGGGAAGGATACCATCCTCAAAACTAACCAAGTCAAAAACAGCTTCCTCAATCGAATCGAGAAGTTTGGAGTTTATGATACTAAGGGACAGCCAGTCCCATTTAGTCCTAAGACAGCAGGACTTGAGCAATCTGAGTATAACGCAATCAGAAAAGTCTTAGACCCTATAATGGAGGATTTGAAAGAGACTCAGGTTAATGCCGTGGGACTCAATAATATTAGGAAAAGTTTAGATAAGGCCATCACTGTATTTCAGACAGAGGGAAGGGTAGCAGGAGTCAGTGACGTTGCGATGCTTAAGATAAGATCCTCCTTTATGGATTCAGTCGAGAATGCCCTGGAGAAAAGAGGAGATGAGCTACTCCTCCAATTTAAGACGGCCAGGCAGATGTGGGCAGAGGCCATGAAGAATACCAAGTTAGCAGATGACTTAGGAGTCAATCTTGTCAATACGAAGAAAGTTTTGGCAGATGAGAAGGTATTGAGGAGAGTTATATTAGACTCAAAAAATTACGAGAAAGTCGTAGAATTGGTAGGAAAAGAGGATGCTGCTCAATTGGCAATAAAGGCCTTAGAGGACACGGCCAGAGTGACTGCTGGAGCAGGAGACCAATTCTCAGCAGCTAAGATTCTCACATTCCTAAATAAAAATAATGAAGTTTATAAAAGGGCCTTTGGAAAAGAAAAGGTCAATAAGCTGGCAGGTCTCCTGGATTTCGCTAAGCAGAATCATGTCCCAGTAAATCCATCCATGACAGAGGTAACTCGACTCCAGGAAATGAATCTCAGGACATTAGGGACAGGAATCACTTTAGGGACTTTCAGGGCATTACTTGAAGGGGCCTTAAAAATGCCTGCCAAAATAGGGACAGGCGCTCGAGCATTAATTCAGACAAGAGGACAGGAGCCAAAAAGAAGACTGTCATTCCCATCTGAAGAAGAGGAAGAAAAACCCAAAAAGGGTCTAAATATAAATAAGAGAAAATAATGGATATCTCAGTTAAGATGGCCATAGAAATAGTAGAGAGGATAGGCTTTCCCATCTTAATCTGTATGTGGTTTATGTTCCGCAATGAGAAGAAGCAAAATAAGATATTAGAGATATTGGATGATATCTCTTCTCATTTGGAGGGAGAATAATGGACTGGGTAATAATAACTGTAATACTTGTCGTCATGCTTGCCTTCAATATAAAATGCGATTATCATTTTTACAAAAAAGCTAATCAATGCAAGAGTAGGATTACTAAACTTAAAAAAGGATAGGTAATGGTAAATTTAATTCAAAAGCAGACAATGGTCTGTAAAGAGACTTACGAAGTAGCGGTACTTTTCAAGGATGTAATGGATTCCATTACAGATGCCTTGAAAGACGGGAAGTTTGAGGCTCATGAAATCCCTAAGCCAATCGTGGCGGCCATGGGTAGACTTGATGCTGCTGTAAAAGACATCAAGGGAGTAGGGGCAGAATTCCAGGAGCATTCAGCTCTTGCTGTAAATTCCCTGACAGCTCCCCTTCTAGAAGCTGCTGACAATCTTATTCGAGTGCTAACTGGAAAAGAGGCCGTAGACGAGACTCTTTCTCTGGCCGCTGCAGATGCAGGCCTTGGGGCAGCAAAAAACGCCCCGACAGAAGGGCCAGCAGAGGTGCACTCTCTAGCTGCTTCTGCAGGACTTGGCACTGTGAAGGAAGTTGAGAAGCCTCAAAAGAAGAAAAAGAAAGCTGGTAAGAAAGTGGCAAAATCGAAAAAGAAGGGCAAGAAAAAAGCAGCTAAAAAGAAGGTAGCAAAAGCTGGAAAAAAGAAGAAAAAAGCCAAGAAAAGAAAAGTAGCTTAATTAAAGTGGCAGGTATTGAGAGCTTCCAGATTATCGCTAAACCAGAGGTAAATCTGGAAGATTTCTTCCAGCTCAATGCCTGCCTCTATGCTGTCTACATTGCTGTAGTCAACTATGCTGAAGAAAATAGTCTCCCAATATGTATTACTTCCATTGCAACTGACTTAGTCAAAAATAGGACATCTTGGACTCATGTAGAGTTTAGGGGGATGGACTTATCTATAGAGGGATGGAGTGAGCTGCATATTAACAGAGTATGCTTCCATATAAACGATAGATTTAAGGAATGGAAGACAGGAAAACTCGGGAAAAAGAAGGAGTGGACAGTGATAAAGTGCCATAAGGCAAAGAATGGTAAGCGTCATTTACATTTGCAGGTAAATAGACTTTCCAGTCTTAGCCCTGGTATAATATATTAAACTCATAATGAGGGCCCGAAAGGGAGTCTTAAGGAAGAGGCCGAGCAAAGTCCTCCTAGGGATAGCTCGTTAAGGAGAGTAAGTTGAGTTTAGAGGAAAAATATCTGAAAACCTACCCAGAAGAAAATGCCCTCATAAGTAAAGCAGCAGCAGATCCAGTCTCCTCAGTGAGTAATGCAATCGACTCCGTGGCCAGACTTGCTATGAAGATAATTGACAGAAGTCATACAATTCCTCAAAAAAAGAAAGATGAGTTTAAAGAGCTTTACTTTGAATATCTCAATGCCAAAAACCAAATGAAAAAAGAGGCAAGGGCAGGAGAGAATCCTTATGGAGATGTAATCCTGGAGCTTGCTGAACATGCTATAAAAAAGAAAAATGAATTTGCTAAATATTCTGACATATGGGCAAAAGAATTAGATGCCGAACCTCCTAATGAAAATTAACAATCACGACCATCCCTTGTACTCAACCTGGATGTCTATGAGAAATAGATGCAGTAATCCTAATAACTCAAGGTATGAAGATTGGGGAGGTAGAGGGATTAAGGTATGTAAAAGATGGGATGACTTCTCACTATTTGCAAAAGATATGGGAGAAAGACCTGAAGGCTGTACTCTTGATAGGATAGATAATTCAGGGGACTATACTCCTGAGAATTGTAAGTGGTCTACTTTTTCGGAGCAGTCAAATAATAAGCGAATTTTAGTTACAAATAAGTCTGGATACAATGGGGTCTGTTTTGTAAAAAAAAGTAGGAATTGGAATGCAAGAATCACAATTGAAGGTATTAGATATGAGATTGGCAGATTCGAGTCAGCCTTGTATGCTTATCTTCAATATTGCAAAGTATATCTTGAATGGTATGGATACTATCCAAAGGAATACAAATGGGCATGATTACTAGAATTTTTTTTATGTTATATCTTGTTTTTGCTGTATCTTGCGCTCACTCTTCAGGGGCCAAGCCTCCTTACAAAGATTTCCCAAATAGATCTATAGAGCAATCTCTTTGGAAATTTAAGGATGAGACTACCCTTCTTAAGAAGAAATGCCGTCACTGGAAAAGGGATAATACATGCCGAAAAAAAGACCAATATTTTGTAGAAATCCCTGTCAGTAAAGCTGCAGGACTTGATATGTACGTAATCGACCTCCAAACCCTAATCTATTTTCTAGATCAAATTTAAGGAATAAAAAATGGCCAAGAAGAAAGCAGCTAAAAAGAAGACTGTCCGTAAGCCTAAAGGTGAGAAGGTAATTCAAATCAAATGCGAAGGATCCGCTAAGCTTCCAATAGAGGCCATGACGATAATCCAGGGGAATCTAAAAGACCTTACGGAGAGTGCGTATGAAAAGCTTAGGTCTAGAATATTAGAAAAAGGATTCTCATTTCCTATCTTTATTTGGAGATGCAAAAAGAAGAATAATATTATTGATGGGACTCACAGAAAACTAGTCCTAGAGAAGCTAAAAGAAGAAGGATGGAAGATTCCTCCTATTCCTGTAGCTTATATCTCAGCAAAAAGCCTTAAAGAGGCAAAAGAAAAACTCTTAGAGGTCTCTTCCAGTTATGCAAAAGTCACTATGGAGGGATTTGATGAGTTTACTGCAGACCTAGAGCTAGAGGACTTTAAAGATAATATTGATCTACCTAACTTTAGGATTCCAGACTTGCCTCCTTTAAAAGAGTCAATCGAGGAAGATGAGGAGAGTGAAGAAGGAGATGAGGAATCTCCAAGCACAAGCAAGGCAAAAGTTATTCAGACCTGCCCTAATTGTGGGCATGAATTTCAATCTCCAAATAGCTAATGATAAAACTTCATAATGATTATTCTTGGAATGTCTTAAAGGAAATGAAAAAAAATTCCATTGACTCTATAGTAACTGACCCTCCTTATGGTTTAGGCTTTATGGGTAAGTCGTGGGATAAAGTCCTCCCTCCTCTTGAGGTATGGGAGGAATGTTATCGAGTGCTCAAGCCTGGAGGATTTCTTGTGGCCATGAGTGCATCCAGGACATTCCATAGATTATCAGTACAAGTAGAGGACTTAGGATTTATTGTGCATCCTATGGTCGGCTGGATTTATGGCTCAGGATTTCCAAAGGCCACAGACTTGTCTAAACAATTTGATAAGCAGGCAGGAGCCAAAAGAAAAGTAATAGGTAAAAAGGAATCTGGATGTTTTAGCTTAAAGGAGGAGTCTCGTCATACGATCGGAGCAAGCATTGCCAAGGAGGTTGATATCACTGTTCCATCAACCTCCTTGGCAAAAAAATGGGACGGCTGGAAATATGGATTACAGGCACTCAAGCCAGCTCTCGAGCCTATAGGAGTATTTCAAAAACCTCCATTGTCCCCAATGACTAAAAATGTAAAAAAGTATGGAGTGGGAGCAATGAATATTGATGAGTGCAGAGTCAGTACCGATGGGAAAGATAAAGAGAGACATTTAAGAGAGTGGGATAGAGTCCAGTCTAAGCAAAAAAAAGAAGGAATGTTCGAAAAATTGGGTGAGATTGATTTAAATGATTATGTAAAAGATTATGTAAAAGATGGAAGGCATCCTGCTAACTTAATTCATGACGGCTGTATGGCAGGAGAGAATTTTAGATATTTTAATGCTACTCCTTTCTTGTATTGCCCTAAGCCCAGCAAGAATGAGAGGAATAAGGGATTAGATTTTTTTGACCTTAAGGAATCTAATTACGGTAAAAACTTTTCTGGATCCGATAAAGGTACAATAAGTAATTCCAAGCATCCTAATCAAAATAGTCATCCCACAGTCAAGCCGATTAAATTGATGGAATGGTTAATTAAATTAGTGACTCCTCCAGAAGGGATTGTATTGGACCCATTTTTAGGGTCAGGGACTACTGGAATAGCAGCTAAGCAGAATAGATACTCTTTTATCGGTATAGAGAAAGATAAAGATTACTTTAAAATTGCTGAGGGAAGGATAAGCTCAATCCTTATTTAGTCACATCCCCAAAAGTAATATTATTGTTATTGGTAAAGTTAGCAGGCTTTCTGTTATCCTCTGCCTTTCTTAGGGATACATCCTCAGTAGGTCCAAAAGCAGTCACTCTCCCATCTTTGAATTTGACAGCATACCAAACCTCTTTACGGTCAAAGAGAGTCAATCCAAAGGTGATAACATGGACCATAATATGATTCTCTTTAGGGACAGACATTCCGTAATTGTAGAGAATGTATGGAGAGTCAGCAGATGTACTGTCTGGGTCTCCCAGCCTCTCAGTTACCTGGTCTTTGGTCATGCCTAAACTAATTTTATTTAGGTCTTTAGGGGTAGAGGCGCATGATACTGCCAGAAATAAAGATAAAATCAATACTTTCATAATATCCTCCTAGGTAGGATATTATACCATATAGCGTTATCTTTATATACTATAATTCCCGGGTATAAATAGGGTTTATTTAGTATTTACTTGCATTGCCTTATGTAGTACAGGATGTATATAAATCCGAGGAGTGCATAAATGTTTCAAAAATCTGAGATCTGGGATGTATGTGAGCATTGTGGGATAGAATTCGAAGGAATCATCCCATCATGTAAATGTTATGGTTTATCCCAGAAAGAGCTATTTGTTCTAAAAGAGCAAGAAAGGAAGAGAAGAGTTGAAAGGTCTAGAGTGGCGAAGGATAAGGGAATATCCTAATTATTTTGTGAGCAATAAAGGGGATGTCTATAGCCTTGGGTTTACAGCAGCTAAATCTAGGATTCTTAGGCCTGCTAAACTTAAAATAGGGTATTTGGCCGTAGTTCTATGGAGGGATGGGAAAAAGAGGACATCCTATATTCATAAGCTTGTAGCTGAGGCATTCTTACCAAAGAGAGAGTGCAGACAAGTAGCCAATCATATTGATGGAGATAAGCTTAATAACTGCTTTGAAAATTTAGAATGGGTTAGCTATTCAGGGAATATATCCCACGCCTACTATCATGGATTAAGAAATAAAAGGGCCAAAATAACTGGGAAAGAATATACAACTATAGATAGACTATTTTTTGAAGAAAATATGACCCCAAAAGAGATAGCAATAATTTACAATGTATCTGATACTACAGTAAGAGATGTCTTAAAAAGAAAGTTAAAAGGAAACCCTTTCCAAAGCCCACGATATATAGAATTAATACGCAATCGAATATTAGTCAGGAGGCAAAATGAACGACTTAGTAAACTCAGAAGTAAAAATTAACTCAGCAATAGAAAAAGCCCTCATGGTCGGGGATTTATCTAAGTTAAATGAAGTGGATCGGCTAAGCTATTTTAAAAACATTTGTACCTCTTTGGGCCTTAATCCCCTTACAAAACCTTTCCAGTATATCACTCTCCAGGGCAAGCTCACATTATATGCGACTAAGGCCTGCACAGACCAGTTAAGGAAGCTTCATGGAATATCCATAGAGATAAAAAATCAAAAGGTTGAGAATGGCCTATTTACAGTCACAGTGGAGGCTACAGATAAGCATGGCAGGAAAGATAGTGATTTGGGAGTCCTGCCTCTAGGCAATAAACAAGGAGATTATTTGGCCAATATAATTATGAAGACCGTCACTAAGGCCAAGAGAAGAGTGACCCTTTCTATCTGTGGGCTCGGCATGCTAGATGAGTCTGAGATAGAGTCTATCCCCAGGAATCAAGTTGAGATAATAGACAACCCTAAAGAGATAGAGCCTCCCTCTCCAGAAGTTGAGGCATGTACAGGCAAGATATTGGAGCATCTAGGATTTCTAACTCAAGGTAAGAATATCCAGGAGAAAGGAGAGTTTTTGCAGTTATGGACGGGAGTCAAAAAAGCCAACGACCTAAAGACTAAATCTCTCAATGAGCTTAAAGGGATAGAAGAAGCAGTCTACAAGGAAGTCAAAAAGAAATGGGATGAGTCAGAAATAGAAGAAGAAAACCCAGATACAAATTCAATGAAAGGAAAGACAGCTAAAGACTGCACTTTTAAGCTGCCTGAGGAGGATTGATGACAGTCACTACTTGGTATACATGCAATGGGTGTGGGAAAAGCTCATCTCACCAAGGGATAAAAAACGGATATGATGAGTTTTTTAATGTCATTAAAATCGACCTAACTAACTATATCGCCTTTAGTAGTGGATGGGTTCCAAGTCAAAACGAGATAGAGATACATTTCTGCAATGAATGCTACTCCAAGATACAGAAATCCTCTTTGAAGGTATCTACTGGAGAGAGTTTTCAGAAAATAGTTAGAGAAAATCTAAAAATAAAAGAAGAAAAAAATGATCTGCAAAGGAAGTTTGACTCATATAAGGCTAAGATAAGTGGAATCATTCAGGCCGGAATAAAAAAAGGATGATTAATGTACCCAGATAAGAAAGTAGAAGTAGGGGATTTGAATAAGAGACTTGCTGACTTATTTAAAGAGTATATGGCAATCCATCTAGACGTAAGTCGGAAAGAGTATGAAGAGATGGGAAGCTATGAATCTCTTGGACCCGATGCTATGTGTGGATTTATGATAAATACTCTAAATACAGTCATGCATGTCATATATAAGGAAAAAGCAAAAAAGAAGATTTTTAGAAGACAGATTTACAATAGCTTTATGAGATTGATGAGTCATAAAGGAAAAATAGTAATTGAAGGAATATAGTGGAAAAACTCCTTAGGATAGCAGTAGATATCCATACTCTTAAAGTTTATGGAAAAGCATTAACTCAAAAGATAAAAAAATCAGAATTTGAAAAAAGACTCAAAGTGGTCTATTTGAATGCCATTGTAGATATTGCCGATACGATAACTAATGACCATAAAACACAGCCTTTTAACTGCATTGGAGAGATATTAGGAGAGTTAGCAAAATTGGGAGTGATGGCAGAAAAAAAGATAAATAAGGACAGGAATGACTGTTATATGATTCCGAAAGGACTAGAGGAGTATATTAAATGATGGACGGAGTAAGTGAAGAATTAAAAAAGGCAATGACCCAGATTGATAAGATTATCAAAAGATTTGATATCAATGCCTGCATATTTTTAGCAGACGGAAAGGGTAACGGAGAGTTTAAGAATTATGCTGAAGAGCCTACATGGTCAATGATTCGATTCCTTTCTGATAAAGGAGATGGGAAGAGAAGAATGCATTTAAAATCCCACACGAAAACAAAGCCAGAAGAATCAAATAGGACAGTCAATTCTCTTTATGTACTTAGAGACATGGTAGGGCAAATGTTTTTAAGGGAAGATCAAATGATAAAAGAAATAGAAAAGAGGATAGAAATCCAAAAAGAAGAGGGAAAGATAATAAGCCATGAGGATTATCTTAGTGCCAAAGAAAAGAAGGATAAAAAATGAGTGATTTCTATATATGGATTTTTCTTTTTGTTCTGAGACTTGTAATGATGCCTTCTGTGAAGAGTTTTTGGAGGCATCAAATGAGCAGGATTGATGAGTGGTCTTACCATGTAGGAATTCTTCTGGGAATGTCCAGCCTAGGTGAGATTAGAGGCTATCACTCAGATAGGAGTGGGCCAGAAGAGGCAAAAAAGAAGCTTGAGGCATTAGACTTTGCCTTGAAAGATATCGCAGAAGATTTTTATAAACCCTCTCCAGAATATGTGCTACATTGCAAATCAAGGGAGTAGCTCAGTGGTAGAGCATCGGGTTTTGATCCCGAGGGTCGCTGGTTCGAATCCTGCCTTCCTTGCCATAGAGGTATAGAGTGACTCCTTTCAAAAATAAGCATCAAAAAATCAAAATCCCAGAATTCATAGCTGTAGGAGATATAGCAGGAAGATTTGATGAGCTTATGAATCTTATCGAGAAAGCTCCAGATGTCCCATTAATCTCACTTGGAGATACAAATGATAGAGGTCCTAAATCTAAAGAGGTACATGAGTACCTAATGAGCAGAGAGGATTCATATACTATTTTTGGTAATCATGAGCATATGTTTTATGATTTTTACCGTCCTTTAGGCAGCCGAGGCTTTTATGATAGAGAGCTTTGGAAGGCCTTCAATGGAGGGATAAATACTCGCTGGTCTTATGGAGAAATGCCTTTCTATTTGAATGACTCTGGAGCTTTTGAAAAAGGCCCTATCGGAGTCGATATGGAAGCAGTAAATAAGACGCTGGATTGGTTTGAGACTCTCCCATGGATAATTGAGACAGAGGATTGCTATCTTTCCCATGCTGCTCTTTTCAAAGACCTATCAATTGATAGATGCCTAAACGAGGGAAAGTGGGCAGGAGATAGTTACAGGATGGGTACATCAATTCTATGGAATTATCCTTCTTTTCCAAAAGAGAGAGAAAAATTTCAGATCCATGGACATCATGCAAATGATACTCCTGTCTGGTATGGAGAGAAAGATTCTAGATGGGGCGTGGATCTGGATACATCAAGAGCTGGAGTACTTACTGGAATGCACTGGCCATCAAAAGAAATTTTCATATCTGAATATATCTCATAAGGCCTATGCTTCGTGGCCTAAGATTTCTCTGGCCATCCAAAAATAAATCCTTTTAAATCTTAGAAATTAAAAAAAAAGCCCCGACTCATAATCAGGGCTTTTTTGATATCTTTTATGTGAGTGAAGCACAATAAAGATGGACATGAATACCCATCTATTTACCACTCACATTCAAGAAATCAAGCAAAATTTACTAGAAGAAAAGATTTAATAAAGGGCCTAGGGGGCAAGGGATACTGCCTATAGGGAAGCAATGAGGCCCATGCGAACCTTACAATGTATCTGGCCGATGTGCGATGAGCGACAGGTATTGTCGTATTATAAACTGCGTATCGTTCGACCACTCCAGAAGTCCACGGAAAGACTGCTGCGAAGCAGACAAGGAATGAGGGCATACACCCGTATAGGAGTGCGAGGAGACCAGCTCGTAGATAACAGGAATAGCTTAAGGTTTGAAAAATTCAAACTGCTTTCCTAGGCTGGATGGCCTTCTATGCTCAAAGCTCAAGGTATTGCGAGTAGTTAAGTATTTACAAACGTAATACAACCCATATATAATGATTTTGAGAGGACAGCTCAATCGGTGAGAGCACTGGCCCCACCAGCTAGAGGTTTGTTGGTTCGAATCCAACCCTCTCAATATTTCAAATGGAGAATTAAGATGGGAATGGCACTTGCCAATAAAATTAAAACAAATCTCTGCAAAGTTAAGAAGAAGAAAAAGAAGAGGACTATTTCCACCAGAATAGATCCAGATGTCCTAGAGTCTCTTGATAAGAGATGTAAAAGGGATGGATTGATAAGATCTGCAGTAATTGAAGAGCTGGCCAGGGAATATGTAGCATCATAGATGATTAAAGTAGTCGATTTATTTTTTCCTAAGAGCAGGAAGACATGGGAAAACTTCACAGAGCTGAAAAACCATGGCGCACATTACAATAGAGCAAGAGAAGGATTGATAATAAGAGGGTTAAGAGAAGACAGTGACCTTTTTTCATTATTTAAAAATCTGAAGCTTAAATTCAGAAAGGAGAATGCCCGTGAAGTAGTGCCTAGAAAGGAATATCATCCTTATAAAGATGACTGATGAAAATGTAATGCAGGCCTGGATTCTTCTGGGCCTCTTAATTTTAATATATACATTCCATAATCTTAAACGTAATATTTTCCAGAATGACAAATCAAACCCTTTTGGAGGCCGCAATGATTAACAGCTTAGTCAGTATTATTTCTATCCTATTCCTAGTCTTAGCTCTAGGAGGATGCGCTTCTAAAGCTAAACAAGTTGACATGGAGAATATTGGTATGGAAAAGAAGCTCAAAGAAGATCCCGAGACAATTGGAATGATATTCTTCTCTACAGGAGATTCTGAAGTCCATGAAAGATTCATATACACGCTAAGGAATGCCATTGATGCTGCGAAAGCTAACCCACATGTAATTATCAGTTTGGTCGGACATAGTGATGCTAGAGGAGATACTCCTCTCAATTATAAGCTATCAGAAGACAGAGCAGTAAGCGTAAGGGGAAAACTCATGAACATGGGCCTAGAATCCCACAGGATTGAAATTAACAGCATAGGCAACGCTATTCCACTAGATCCAGGTCAAGGACATTCTCCATGGGCAAGGAATAGGAGAGTAGATATCAGGATCAAGTACTAAATGACTCCCTCAATCGCAATCTGCTTAGCTGTAGCGTATTTTGCTGCTATCTATCTAGGTGTCTGGATGGAAAGATTTTCCTGGCTTGCCAGAGGCGATGGACAATCCCCTCATAAGTGCGGAGATAAATTCTACTACATTATTGAAGAAAAAGAATTCGTAAAAATTTATACAAAAAGGAGATTATATGAAGATAGTAAATCTAAAAGGACAATGGGCAATTAGATCTAAGTATGCTGCAGTCGAGACTCTCAATGATGATACAAATGAGATGGAGACTAAATTATTCAAGAAATTCCTAGACTCTCCCATATTTATCGCAAAGATTAAAAATGATATAGTCTACTTCTTTGAAGGTGACGATAAAGTCCTTACCGAAGAAGAAGCTACTAAAGCAAAGCACTTTCCTAAAGCATTTTACGATGACTCAAACTGGCAGAGATACGAGGGATTTATTGGAGAGGCACCTATCCCAGAAGGATATCAGATAATGCTCAATTGCCCTAAGACTACCAAAAAGGTCCCTCAGGAGAGTGAAGAAGGAGTAAGAGACCCTCAAGTAGGTATCCAGACTCGATAGGTATGAATAGAGCACAGAGGAGGCTCTCTGGCCGAGAAGGTAGGAGGGTACAAAAATTGCCATTCAACGAATTTTCAGATGTGACTCAAGAATCTAGAAGAAAGAGCTTGGCGCTGGGAGGCAATCCCAACTTTAGGGCAGATAGAGTCTGGCAAAATAATAAATATATCGTTCAAGTCTTTTACAATTGTGTCAGGAAAGAAAATATCTATACTAAAGTAATGGTACGTAGATCCGATTCCAAGCCTATTTGCTCATGGTCGGACTTATTTAGAATTAAAAATGAGCTATTTGGGGAAGAGGTAGATGCCATACAATTTCTTCCTAGAAAATCAGAGCTTACCGATGTAGCTAATCTATATTGGTTTTGGATTGAGAATGGGTAATTGCAGATGTGTATATGATAACAATGGGAAGTTATTATTTAGGTGCGACTCATGCAAAAGAAATGGAGTTCGATAATGTCTTTTTATAATTACTGTATTGAAAATAACCTGAGGGCCTTACATGCTATTGGATCTCCTACTCTTAAGCACATGGAGAGACTTTATATTGCAAAAGAGTCTGAGCTAGGACAAAAGGCCCAGGAGATATATCAACTAAAAGAAGAGATTGAAGATTTGAAAAGGGAGAGAGATGGATTATTACGAGATGCTAGGAATAGCGAAAGATGCGACCCAGAAGGAGATAAAAGCAGCTTACCGGAAATTGTCGAAGATCCATCATCCAGACAAGGATGGGAGCCCGAAAGTGATGGGACAGGTAAACGAAGCTTACCGGATACTCTCAGATTCTAAAAAGAGAAAAGATTACGATGACGGCAAGCCTGAAGAGGTAGAGGAAAATAAGGCAAGAGGTCTTGTCATGAAAGTCTTCTCAGATGTCTACCCTAAATTTATTGAGGATCCTAAAAAGAATAATATCTTAAAGATGGTTAGAGAATTGCTTATGGACCAGGTGACTAGAGCGATAGAAGGGATAGAAGCGTCAAATAAAATGATAGAAAATACTGAGGAGAGTTTAAAAAGGCTCGAAGATTCTCCTTTACTGGAGGGCGCTCTCCAAACCACAATAAACCAATTGAATAATGAGAAAATCCGCTGGGATGAGGACAAGGAAGAGGCCGAGGAGGCATTGGGATTGATTGAGGATGGAAAATATAAGATAGACAGAGAGGCTTCTCTATCTGACTTCGGTGCGCAAGACAGTCAGGTAAGGGGAGGAGTGTTTGGAAAGAGGTATTTCTAATGAGGCTTTTGTTAACGATTGTTGCTGCTTTTTTTGGAGGAGTTTTCCTTTATGATACTCCAAAAGAGACAATTCTCGGAATGTCGCTATTGTGTGTGGCTACATCCCTTCTTATGAGAGGATTGGAGGAGATATGGAAATGAAATATGAGAAGCTTAAAAAAACAGAATTGATTAAGCTTGTTAAGTATGAACAGGGGATGACTGCTAAGCTAGAAAAAACTGTCCAGAAAGTACAAGATAAAGCTGAGCAGAATTTTGACAAGCTTCATAAAGCAGAAAGAAGGCAAAACACAATCTATAAAGAGATTGAGAAATATAGTAAGAATCTAGGGCTTGAAAATTCCGCAGATGACCTTATCAAGGCATGCTTAAACTGGAAAAATGAAATTGATGGAGTAAATTAATATTAACCAAGGGAGTCAGTTATGAAAAAATTAATCTTTATTTTATTAGCATTTGCTTTTGCCTTACCTCAGGCCCATTCCACTCTTACCAAGGATACTGTCTCAATTGCTGTCACAGCAGAGGCAGATGTAGATTCTACTGCTGCTGAAGAGTCTATAAATATCCTAGACCAGGATACTTTGATTACCTCAGTAGCATTCACTTCTGGAGGGACGACAGTGACTCTTACAAATGCTGCAAATGTCGTCACTATTTCAGACGGGTCTAATTCGACTACGATAGCCGATACCAATTTTACAGGTATAGCTGCCACGGTAATAGCCTATCTCGCACTATAGATGGTTAATGGCTTAGATTATTGGTGGAAAAGAAATAAAAAGACCACTCGTTATTTTAAGAGAATTACCTCTATGAAGAGAAAGATTATTCTATCTTTAATTAAGAGGATAAGAGTCCTTATTCAGGAAAGAGACAATTATAAAGCGGCATATGAGAAGGCTTTTCAGAATATGATAGCTGCTAAAAATGGCAGAAGGTCGAAAGTCAGAGCCGCATTTGATTCCAGGAAATCTCGCAATAATAGGTACTCTATGAGAGCGTTTGCAAGAGATTTGGACATAGATGTGGCGGCTTTATCCAGAGTCTTAAGTGGGCAGAGTAGCTTTAGCCAAAGAACGTGGGACAAAATCAAAGGACATCTAATTGACTGTAATTAAGTTTGAATTACCAAGCCTCCCAAAACTGCTTAATAAGTCTCTCAGGACTTATTATAAGAAAAGAAATAATGAGAATGCCAAATGGTACTCGGACATAAAGATAGTTGTAGGAAGAAAGAGGCCCAAAAAACCCTTTAAAAAATTTACTTTAAAGCTGATAAGGTATTCAAGCCAAGTCCCGGATTATGATGGGCTAGTAGGTTCGTTTAAGCCAATTGTAGACGGGTTAATTCAAGCAGGTGTTATTGAGGATGACAGCTACAGCATGTCAGGCCCATGGATAGTAAAGTGGGAGAAGATATCTCCTAAAAAAGGAAAGATTAAGGTTGAAGTCATTGGAGAAGATTGATTCTTTTATAGACAGGAGCATAGGACTCTTTTGCGTGGCCTTTGGGTATGCCGTATGCCTATTGTTAATCATTCCGATATTTAGGCATTTGGCCCTACTGGTAATTGACTTCTATCATCCTTACTTGGAGGGATTCAGATGAGTGATTTATACAAGTTTTTTATTGAATTCTGGCAAGTACATGTAGGACTAAGTCTTATTGCAGCAGGGTCATTCTTAATCTCAATATGGATATCTAAATAGTGGAAGTAGAGCTAGGGAAGAGATTAATTTGGGTCAGGGAGCGCCTCTCTTTGAATTTAAAGGAAGTTAGTGACGGAGTCGACATCCCTTTGACTACTTATTGGAATAGGGAGAATGGAAGGCCATCAAGGAAAGGAGCATCTCTAGAGATTTTTAAGATACTCAGATTTTATTCTCGGTTATGGGCCCATAAATTTAAAGTCCATTTTCCAGTTTATGACGGAGAAGAAGTTAAGGAGATTAATGCAGAGTTTATTTTATTCGGTAAGAGTGCTACACTGAGCAATGCAAGCAAATACATAGAATTGATCGAAGAAGATTTTAGGGCCAGGGAGATTGAGTATGTTAACTATATTCAAGAATTAGAGGCAAAACTGTATGGGAAGGAAGAAAGAGAAAGGGCCAGCAGTAGTTAATTGGGACAAGCTCGAAGCATACTGCCAATATGACATAAGTTTGAGGACAGCAGCATCTATGCTGGATATGAGCTATGATACTCTCCGCAGAAGAATCCTGGAAAAATATAATATCTCTTGGGGCGATTATAAAAAGCAATTTCTTGACCAAATGGCATTCAGGCTCAAGAATAAAGCATTAACTATGGCACTCTCTGGAGATAGGACTATGCTAATATTCAGCCTTAAGAATATGGCAGGCTGGTCTGACAAAACAGAGACTACGCATAAGGCAGAAAGCATCGAAGATTTAGTACAAAAATCAAAGCAAGAAGATAAAAAACCTAAACTTATCCAGGGAGGAAAAAAATGAATCTTAGTCAAATGAAGGAAATTGCCAGGTCTAACGGAATTGAATTCCATAATAATGCCACGGCAAAAAAAATGAGGGAGGTACTTGAGGAGCATAATATCCCTATACCTGAGACAGATTTGATTAATGAGAAAGTAAATAATTACAGTGATAATATCCCTCCTGCAGGAGAGGCAGGAATGGATATGGACAGTGGTCATATATCTGGAGGAATTATCCCTGAGCACCATCCAGAAAATTATAACCCGAATGCAGACACAGTAGAGATGGACTTCGATGAGGAAGAGGATGACGATGATTATGTAGATCCATCTTACCAAGTAAGGCCTGCTAGACAGAAAAATGGGCTCATGGAAAAATTCAAGTGGTTTATGAAGCAATATAGGGAAGTGACTAGAAGAAAAAAAGACCCTATGAGAGAGGCAAATCTCAATATCCTCCATAAGGAAAAGGAAGTTATTAAAGCAAAGGCCATCAAGCAAGGTAACTCTCAAGTTTACAGGAAAATGCTTGAATGGGAGAGGTCTAGAAGGCTAATTAAAGTCGTGGATGAGTATGCTCTAAATGAGATGGAGTCTGCAGAAATTAATGATATCTGTGTATGCTTCAATCAAATGGTATCTGGTCGAAAAGTAAAATTGGGCCAAGAATGTAGATATCGATATTATTTTGATGATAGCAGGCAGGATGACGT
>JGI25129J35166_1000125_pt1 | contig 28901 bp, 35 predicted proteins | sample ETNvirnome_2_130_FD_35166 | JGI IMG/M metagenome (IMG submission 35166) | reverse complement strand
ACCGGCACCACCACCGGCACCACCACCACTGGCACTGACGGTTTCTCTTTCAATTCTGCTGGTCTCCTCAACCGCCAGCGGGACGATGATGGTAATATAATTGTTGGAGCTGATAATATTAGTCTTCCTCCCGGCTATCACTTCCTGGCTAACGATAGGGATGGACTGCGACTTTACCGTGATCCAGATGAGGCTGCGGGCGAGGACGGGTCGCAGGTTGTGCTGTGGGCTGGGCAGTATGTTGTACCGGATGGAATCAATGCGGGGAAAGTCTTTGACAATAATATTCCGGGGCCTTTAGGAAACGGGTGGGTCAGGGATCAGCTTGAATATAATATTGGTCGAAACGATAGCACCGCATGGGAGGACGGAATAGAAGTAATCACCGAGTACGGCACCGAGCTGCCGCATGATTTGTTTCCCATTGATCCGTTAACGGGACTCTACGATCTTGATCGTGACGCTGAACGAGCCGATGAGGCTATCCTGCATCTCTACGCTAATGAGGGTACGTCGGGTGGGCCTATCATGGATCTATCCGAAGCTCTACGGACTGGGTTTTATTCCCAAGGAAACTTTAACGAGGATGATTGGCTCGACGCAACCGAATATGAAGCTTCGCTTTTTCCATCAAGCAGGACGAGAACCTATAGGCAACGGACAGGGGGGACAGGTGGGGGCGGCGCCCGTGATCCCAGAGGAACAAGTCCGACCTACACCACTGTACATCAGGTTGTCCCCATGCACATACAACCAAATTATTACGAAGATCACGATCTTTGGGCCGCGCCAACGGAATACGATAACTTTGCTTTTGCCAATGAGTTTGCAAGAGAAAAGCGGATTGAATTGGGTCTCCGTGGCTCTAAAGGCCGCGATGGCAGGCTACTTCGCCCTGAGAATAACTCAGCTTGGAATTTTTATTTTCACCTTTCCAACGATGTGCAGACGCTCTTCACGGAAAAGCTAATAGACTACATGATCGAAAAGGATCTATCGATGGATTCGATAGTGAATAGCGAGGTTGATGACATACTGTCTGGCGGTGACAACCCTGACAGGTTTGATATCAATGATTTCATGACAGGAACGTGGGCGGGTGAAGAAGCGGACCCGATGACGCAAGAGCTTAGGTCTCTTGCCATAGATTTGGGTGGAGAATTTGGATCAGACGCAGAACTAACATCACTGGACTCACTGAAGAAGTTTGCTTTGTTCGCAGCGGTACTGTTGGAACCATTAAATACTCAGATAGAAGACGAAGTGTCGAGTAGAGACATCGCGGGTGGCTATACCGGCTCTTTGTCTATCCCTGCTTGGTATGAACAAACATACGGCGCGCAACCTGGGCCTATCCTTAATTTTGAGGATCCTGGCAACGGCGGCGGTAGAGCGGCGGGTGGTTACATCGATGGATGGGGTGGAGGCATGGATGACACAATTCCTGCCATCACTGATGGAACCAGTATGTCTGCTTTGTCTAGCGGAGAGTTCGTTATCCCTGCTGATGTCGTTTCCCATTTAGGCGATGGGAACAATCAGAACGGTGCTTCTAAACTTTACCAGTTACTGGATGAAGTCAGGACTACTAAAACCGGAATGGTGGAACAACCCGCCCCGATAAACGATGGGATCGTTTCTAATATTCTAGGAGATCACAATGGCTAAAGGCGGAAGCACACCGTCGAAGACAACGACAACTCAAGATCTTCCGGCTTGGTCAAAGCCATACTGGAAAGGTATTGCTTCTTCCGGCAGGCGGGTCGCTCGGCAAGGCTATCAGCCTTACGGTGGAAATCGCACTGCTGGGTTTAATCCTGCTGAAGAGCAGGCATTCCAGGGTGTTCAATCTCTCTATGATAGTGGGCCTAGGCAAGAGCTAGGTCAGGCCCAGGGAATAGCCCAGCAAGCTGCCCGGGTGGGAGCCAACACCCCTCAATGGGGAAACCAAGCTCTCCAGCAATATCAGAATCCATATCTTGAAAATGTTCTCGATCTCGGAAGAGAACGAATGATGAGAGATTATGGTTCTGCCCTAGGTGTCGCGAAGGATCAAACCCAGAATGCTTCGGTGGCATCAGGTAGCTTCGGGGGTAGATCGAATCTGATGGGTGCGAGGAAAGCAGCAGAAGTTTCTGATGAAGCCTTTCGGGCGATGCGAGAGTTTGAGGCTGACACAAGATTCAAAGCAGCCGATCGAGCCTATGAAAACTTCTCGGGTGATAGATCGGCTACGCAAGAAGGAGCGCGGATCGGTCTTTCTTCCGCACAGCAGTTACAGGGCTTGGCTCAGACCCAACAAGAACAAGCCCTCCAGAGAATTTCAGCTCTTCAGGAATCAGGAATATCTCAAAGAGAGATGGAGCAGTCAATTAGAGATATTGCATATAACGATTTCTTAGATCGGCAAGATTGGCAGAGGCAGCAGCTAAACTGGTTCTCAGGGCTTCTCTCTGGAACTCCATACGCAACGGCAATGAGTACAACGCAAAGAACTGCCGGTGGGGGTCCGGGGATTGGTCAGACGCTGGCTGGTCTAGGAATAGCTGGTGCTGGCGCATACGGCGCATATAAGGGGGCCTGATATTATGGCTTTGAATTTAGATCTTCATAGACTCGCTAAGATGCTCGGCGAGGCATCCGATCCTGAGGTTGCGTCTGTTGCTGCCGGTCACTCGGGTCCGCTACCCCGGGTCTTCGGGCTCAGTGAGGGTGTCAACCGGAAGAGGGTGAGGGAGGAAGCAGCAGCAGAAGCCGCTGAAGCCCAGCAGGGGCAACCTTCTATGGTTGACCAGTATCTACAGATGTATCAGCAAGCGATGAGCCAAGGCCCTCCGCAGCCTCCTCAGATGCCTCAGGGGATGCCTCCCCAGATGCCTCAGGGTCAAATGCCCTCTCGGATGCCTCCCCAGATGCCACAAGGGATGCCACAAGGGATGCCACGGGGTATGCCACGGGGTATGCCTCAAGGCATGATGCCGCCCCAGATGCCTCCTCGGATGCCTCAAGGCTCCCCGCCTCAAATGGCAATGGCGGGTCCACCTCCCATGCAGCAGGGTATTGGGTCAATGAGGCCCTCAAGCGGTGTCCCTCAGATTCCACAAGATCCAGATGCTCAAGCCCCTCAGATGGGATATGCCCAGGGCGGGTCTATCCTTGATGAAGGGGCAATATGTTTGATGAATCAAAGAGAGGGATATGGCCCCTGGACTGATAACCGCTCTAGGGCGTTGGCTAGAGGGGGGTTGGTTAGGGGATACGCTGGAGAGGATGGCTCTCATGTGGGGGGCGGGATGCCTGCGGAAGAGCCTGTAGAGGTGGTGGAAGAAGACCAATGGATAATCTCAGATGCCATAGATTGGGCTCAGGAAAATCCTGCGGATGCTGCGGAGATGGGGTTAATGGGCCTTTTGACCCTCGCGGCCTTCACCCCTGTTGGGGCCGGAGCGGCCCTTATCGGTGGAGGTACGAGAGGAGCCGTCTGGGCTGCTAAAGCCGCTAGGGCGTTAGGCCCTAAGGTTATGAAATTCATTAGGTCGGCGAAACCTGTGGCAAGAGCCACTAAGAAGGCTGAGAAAAAATTGGGACCAGCCCCCAGCAATCAAGCGATGCGTAATGCGTATGGAGGGTTCAATGAGACAGAGATGGTTACTCGTCCCAATCTGATCAATAAGCTTGCGAAGGGTTATCGTCGAAAGGGTGCGGCGCAGCTTGGCCTCGCCGGGTTGGGTGCGGCCTCGCTTCTTGGTGGTGAAGACGAAGAAACTCTTGAGCCTCAAGAATCTGAAGCGACCGCTTTGCCTGTTGGCGGGGGTGCTGGGGGTGCTGGGGGTAACGTTGATCCTTCTACCCATCCCGCTCCGGGCTCACTCATAGAATACGGAGCCTTGAGTCCAGACGATATAAACCCACCAGGGTTCTTCGACAATATATCTAATGCTGGGTGGATGGGGATAATCAACGCTGGCCTTAACCTTGCTGCACCACAAGGGGATTCCCAAGGGTTCGGTCAAGATCTTGCTAATGCCGCCAAGGCAGGGCTAGGAACCTTCACTGAACAGACAGCCTCCGATCGGGCGTGGACCAATGATGAGTTAGATAGAGACATAATGCGGGAGCAGGTTTTATACGACATTAGCCAAAGGGGACTCGACAGAGAGGCCAAGCGAGCTGACATAGCCGCTTCTGATGCACAAGCCGCGAGCTGGATGGCGCGAGCTGGTGAGAGGATGACTCCATCCCAAGCCTTCACGCGAGCGAAGGCTTACTTCGAAGAGGGAAACGATGCGTATGAGCCGTATGATGTGAACAAACTAGCTCGGTATTATGAAGAGTACGGCCCAGCAGGGTTGGACTTATACCGGGGTGAAAGCGAGTCCGTCCCGAAGTCTACAGATCCCGGATTTTTTGAAGCCATGTCAGCAGGTTGGTTTGGGTAGGTAGATAATGGCAGGTAGGGTATTACTAGAAGATAAAACAGTTGATATCGATGGCGAAATAGTGACCTATGTCAAGGGCACTAGCGAAAGCGAGATTAAGAATGATATCCAGAGTAGAACTGGAGGCTTCTGGTCGGCTCTCGGATCAGGTGTTGAAAACCTTAAAGGTTCTTTAGGTAATATACCCGCAGTTGGGATTGGAGATGTATTTGAGAACCAAGCGTTACTGGATAGAGCAGGCAAAGGATATGAAGAATCCGTAAAGGCTCAGAGAGAATCCCTACCTCTACCCACTACCTATAAGGATGTACTGAGTACATACGAAGAGGAGGGTCTCTTTCCAGCGATCGGTACTGCGGGAAGGTTCTCTGCTGAATCGATAGGCCAGACCATCCCTTATTCCCTGCCAGCCCTATTCGCGGGCGAGGCAGCTAGTTCTAGCGTTGGACTGGGGATAGCTTCGAAGCTAGCTAAGGCTGCTCCATTCCTTAGAACAGCAGGGGCGGCGATTCCTTATCCCGTTCTTAGGATGGGACTAGGCGCTGCTGCGGGTATCGGCACACTCGCGATCCAGTTCTTTGGCGACAATATGCAGCGGCAGTACGAGACCGCCGAAGAAGGGAACGAGGGAGAGAGCAAGGTCACTCCAGACCAACTCAACTCGTTTGCTGCTGCTCTCGCTGCTGCTCCTCAAGCCGCTATGGACTACATCGTGATTGCGTTGACTAGCGGGATTGGCCGAGGTCCGCAGATCGCTGCTGCTAGGTCATTGAAGCAGTCTCTCAGTGCCACCGCTACAGGCAAGGCAATCCCCACAGTGGGTCAGGCTGCGAGAGCGAGCTTTGCTGAATCAGCCCTGGAATTCCCCACAGAATTAACCCAGACAATTCTTGAGAGAGCCCAAGCGGGGTTGTCGATCTCCCCTGAGAATATTGATTTCATTGAGGAAATGATTGCCACCGCAGCCGGGACTCTTCCTGTTGCTGGTGCCTTTGGTTCCTATGGAACTGTCCGTTCTTATCGAGCGAACAAGAGAGCCCAAGCTGAATGGGATAAGGGAACAGAAGATGAGCTGAGAATAAGATCTAGCTCAGATGACAAGAGAGAAGCTATTCGGCAAGACCAGTACGATGCTGCGATCAAAATGCAGAAAAAGAATACAGCAGCTTACCTAGAAGAAGTTGCGGCGTCTGGCAGAAGTAGAGCAGAGTTTGATGCGGAGGTTGAGCAAGAGGCGTTAATCGCTGATGACGTGATCGATACCGCCCTGTCGAGAAACATCCTCACCGACAACGATGCCTTCAAGGCGTTTGTGTACCGAAGTACAGGCGGAAGAACGGATGTCTTAGAAGACGCGAGCAAGAAAGAGCTTCGCGCTATGAAAAGCGTTCTTAGTGGGTTCAGTGTTCAGGCATATTTTGATCCAGCAACAGAGAAGGGCGTAAGTCTCCCTTCGTTTACGTCAGAAGAATTCGAAGCTGTCACTGACAAGCTCAAAGCAAACAAGAAGCTAACCCCTGATATTGTCCGAGAACTGCTGAACAAGAAACTCTACCCAAAGACTAGGGGAGTTGAGGCCGGAAGCGAGCAGGAGCGAGAAAGTCTTTTAGCCAGAAGAGAAAACGGAGAGTTCATTGTTAACTATTCTGCCGCACCAGCTTCGATAGGCATCGCCAACTCGATCATCGAAGAGATGGTCTATCGCGGTATGGCAACTAGAGATGCTAAAGGGAATGTAAAATCAAGGAACACTGGTTATACCGAGAAGCAGTACAGAACATTGATAGACAGAGCTTCACTTGAAGGATCTATAAATCGTTCTGATTTCGAAGAGATCACTAGAAATTTCAAAGAGAAAGCATTCGATTCTTTCATCAATGATTCGATTGTTAGAGGTGATCTACCCAAGGCTCAAGACGCCAACCAAACTGAAGGCGAATATTCTCCTCTTGTTTTTTGGGGAGTGACAGACGAAGAGTTTAGTCCCGCGCAGACGCAAACTGGGGCACCGAAGATCAGAGGTGGTGGTGTACGCGGAAGAGCAGTCACTGTCGGGAATGTTCAGACCGAGAGGATAGACAATGTTCGTGGGTACTTCGTTCGTGATGAGGATGGCACCATTGTAGGGGGTGCTACGTCTAAGACGGAGGCTGATAGGGAAGCTGCTGGGCTGAATGAACTCAGAGGGAGATGGGAGACAATCGACGAAAATGGGAATCGCTCCACTGGCCCAAGGGGAAGAGTGGACCTTGCGCGGAAGAGAGTGGACCTTGCGCGGCCTCGCCTCCCCTCCAAGAAGGTGGCAGGGTTCTTCAGGGCTGATACCTCCCCCAGCGAAGGATTCCTAGTAAGGCAGTCCATCACGCCTGCTGTGTGGAGAAAAGACCGGGAGACTGGTGAGATCGTATCTGAAGACGCACCGCGCACAGGGCCTTCTCGTAACCCGCCAGTGCATATCACATTCGCGCCGGATCAGAAAACGGCAGACGCTGTGGTGAATCAATTTGCAGAAGAGTCTTCTCCAGGCTTTCCTTCTGCGGAATACGATAGTCGCAGGGAGGCTAAGGCCGCTGAGCTTAGACCTCTATGGGAATCGGATGGGAGGCTATTCACTCCCCCTGCCGAAGCAGAAGTAATCCAGTCTGAAGGTCTCACAAAACCTGAAGAAATATCTTCTAAGGAGCAAATCCTTAAAGCGATTCCAGAAACAAGCAGAGCAAAGGGTGAGGAAGTTCTCAAGATCATCGAGAATAAGCTCAAAGAAGCAAACCTACTAGATGTGCCTCTTGTCGCTAGGGTTGTGCAAAGAATTGGTGATAGTGGAATCGGTGCTGAAGGAAAGTACAGCCCTGTATTAGATGGCTTCCGAAATATTGCGATCAGCATGGATGCGATCAAGGATGCGAAGACAAACGAAGAGATCAGAATAGCCGTAGCAAGTATCATGGATCATGAAATTATCCATGCGATGAGAGAGCTAGATCTATTCACTATCCAAGAGTGGAGAGTTCTGAGCGGAGCAGTTGCCAGAGTTAAGAACAAGGATGGGGTTACATTCTTAGAAGCTGCAAGCAAAATATATTCTGGCATGAAGGGCTACGAGACTAATCAGTCGATCGTAGAAGAAGCAGTGGCTGAGATGTATAGAGGCTACTACTCAGATCCTGAAGTGCGTAGACAGATCTCTGGTCAGCCCAGAACATTGCTTGAGCGAATCGCCATGTTCGCAGAGAAACTATACAACGCATTGCAGGGCGCTGGATTTGTGAGTGCTGCTGATGTCATCAGTGGGATGAAGAAGATACAAGCCAGAGAAACTGGGGCAGTTGGGGAAGCTAGAGAAATCAGAACGCTCAAGGGGGTCGAGGCACAGGCTGAGTATGATGCTCGTGTTCTAGTGGGAGCGGAGCAGGATCAGGACCAAGGAGAGCAGACAACCGACCAAGGCTTGGATGCGGATCGGTTCAGCTTGGGGGATGAGGAGATCAGGGGCGAAGTTGGCGCTGACAAATCTCGCCTTATTGACCTTCTTGGTTCCACTATGTACGACAAACCCATTGCTGATGTCACAGTTAAGGAGCTTGTACAGAACTCATGGGACGGGGTTAAGGCGGCGATCGATACCGAGAGGATTTCTTCTGGGGAGGGAAGAATTGATGTTACTCTCAATAAGGATGATTACACCATTACCGTGGAGGACAACGGGATGGGCATGACTTCGGATATTGTACAGGATGCGTTCTTTACTATCGGTGGAACGAGCAAGGAGGGGCTGGATCCATCGCGTAGTTCAGGTGGGTTAGGTCTTGCCAAGATGGCGTTTCTTTTTGGATCTAAAAGCGTGTCTCTTGATACTGTACGAGACGGAAGGAAAACGTCGGTCAGCGCCACTTCAAATGAAATTAGAAACGATAATTTTAATATCAGAGTTTCTGATACCAGTGAATCTAACGGGACAAAAGTAGTTATCGGACTTCCTCGTACTTATATCGATCAATCTGGAGAAGAAAAAAGTATTTCATTCCCTAGTTCTTATAGCGGATCTAATTTTTTGCGAAACCCACTGGTTGGCGATGTAGAAATCAATCAGGTATTTGTTGAAGGTAGGGATAGTATCGATATAAGTCCTCCTGTATCGGGTCTCGGCAGAGATTTCGATCTTGTTCGAATGCCTAAGTACACGTCGGCAGATTTTTCATGGGGAACTGCTGATATATACATTGAATCAGAGAGATCAGAGTACCCTAAAGCAAAGGTTCTCTCTTCTGGATTGTATCAATTCGATCATCACGGTGGCTACGGGGATGATTCTCTGAGTAGCAGGCTTCCTCACAATGTCGTTATAGACATAAAGCCAAATGTCAAACCGACTCACCCACTCTACCCATTCAATAATCAGAGAGAGGGTTTTCGGGGAACTATACAAAAAGATGTAGACGCGCTGGTTGGGTTTTTGAAGCGGCATGGCTCTGGGCTAGAAGCGGAAGCTCTTGCTGACGTTTTCGGGAACACAACTTCGATGGATCGTTTGGATTTTGATGAGTTGAAGGGAGATTTGCCGTCGAGGGAGGGAGAACTCCTGTTCTTTACACCGGCAGAGAGGGGATCGGTTGGTTCTGACCGTGCTTCTAACCCTGATAGTCTTCAAATCTATGAAGGGTCTGTCTCCATTGGAGGTGAAATAGTCCTTGACCGAGAGGATATAGTCAATCCCAATAAAGCAGAAGAAAGTTTCAACCCTGATCGTCAGCCTCAGTCGGCTGCGTACTTTATGGGTTCAGGGTCGATTGATGTAACTAAACCTCTTTTTCACAACAACACAAATATAGAAATCCCAAGTTCAGCCAGACCTCTTATAGTAAAGCTCGGTTCTATTGTGTCTGAGTTCAAGGATAGGGTTGGGAAAGAAGGAGGCTTTGGTGTCGAGATACTCTCAGATCCTTCAGCGAACTACGCTAGTGGTATATCTATCGATAAAGACTACAAGGGCGTTCATATCACGGCTCCCTATAAAGCATTTTTCCTGAACCCATTCGCTTCAAGAGCCAGTAACGTAGATGGAGTGGTCGGTGGTTTGTTTCATGTATTAGTTCACGAAGCATCGCACGCTGATGTAATGACTCACGATGAAGGTTTTTCTATTCGAGTTGCGGCGCTACACGAAAAGCTCGCAGATTCTGGCCTTGAGGCTGACATACGCGGTGCGCTCACGAAAGTCTTTAGAGATGAATGGAATGAATATGTTCATTTAAGGAGAGATTATGAAAGCTTCAATACGAAAAATCGCGCGGCTTCACTTAAACAGCAAGCGTTACGGAGAGAGTCCAGCGACCCCGGAAGGGAACAAGGAGTCGGCGTACTGGGCTCTTCAGACAGAAGGAGAGATTCTGGAGTCGGAAGGATTTCCGGAGCAAGCGACAGAATGGTATCGCGCAGCGGAAGAGCTGAAAGGGATGAGCTTGGCGCAAGCACAGGAGAGGCTCGCTCAGTAATTTCTTCAAACCTTGGCCTAGACGCGGATAAGTTCTCGATAGCTCCTAAGGGGCATGTCGCATACCTGAACATGAATGATCCATCCAACCTTGACCAACGCCCACATTACAGCGATGATTTAAGGAGAAGATCACGAGACATCGCTAGAGGTTACATCGATGGAGACAAACTCTCAGCCAACAATGAGCGTATCGTTAACCCGATAGCTGAAGAATCGAATAATCCTGTAGATAGAGCATGGGATGAGCTTCAAAGAACTGTCATCGGCGTGAATGATGAGAGATCTTTTTTCACTAAGATGCAGGATATGTTTTCAGATCTTTCCGATCCAGTAAAGCGGAAAGAATGGTTCCAAAGATGGCGTATCAAGTACATAGACAAGTGGGACTTCCTAGAGAAGCTCACGAAAGCAGCCGCGTTAAAGGGTCAGGACAATAGAAATCTCCTAGCTTCCACCAATGCCCACTCACTTGCTCTCCTATCGGATAGAGCGAACAGTGTGACTGCTGCTGCCATTAACAATGGTGTGCTTGTGCTGAGAGGAGGGATCGCAAGAGTTGATTATTCCAAGAAGGGATTACGGGACTCACTAGCACCGCTGTTCGTGAAGGATAAGAATCTTTACAGAACATGGTCCTTGTGGATGATCGCTAATCGATCTGCAAGGCTGATAAGAAACAACAAGCTAACCAACATGACTGCTGGAGAGATAAAGGTTGTTAACGATCGGATTGAAAGCGAAGGTCTCCTGCCGCTCTTTGAAGGTGTTAAGAATGACTATGAGACTTGGAATAACTACGTCGTAGACTTCCTTAAAGACACTGGCGTATTGAATGACGAACTAGCAGTTGTCTTTAAGAAATACTCTGATTACATCCCGTTCTATAAGAACATGGATATCGACGGAGAAGGCGAAGCCGGTGTGTCTCCGGATATGTTCAAGCAGATACTCAAAGCGGAGAACATAGATCTATCGCTGGGTGCTAACAGAAGACTCAACACTCTTTTCCCAACCCTAACAGGCCAGAAGCCTCCGGCTAAGCTGAAGGGCGGGAGGCACCAGATCGTTGATCCGTTAGTCGGCATCATGCAAAATCTAAGGGCTGCTGTCACCTCAGGCATGAGGAACATCGCATCCGTTCAGGTTCTCAAAGATGCTGCCTTGATAGGCATGGCAACTGAGTTAACGACACCGAAAGAAATTAAAACTGCCATGTACACCGTGAGGGTCAACGGTGAGGAGAAGTATTACAGCGTCTCAGATCCTCTGTTAATCGAGACACTTACTGGTTTCATGGATGGCAATGTAAAGGTTTACCCCTGGCTTAGCGGACCTGCTCAATGGCTTAGGGAAAGTGTTACAAGAAGTCCGATGTTCATGATTCGGAATATCCAGAGAGACTCAATGTCAGCCTGGGTTACTTCAGGCTTCAAGGCCACTCCATTCATATCAACGGTTGACAAGTTCCAGGGAACCTTGCGTGGTATGTCTGGAGATGAAAAGACATACAACACGCTTGAAGGCGCTGGTGTCGTTGGTGGTTTTGATTACGTCTTTGAACCAAAAAAGTTTGAGGCAGATTTCAGAAAGAAGCTCAGGCGTAGTGGCATAACACCTAAGAAGGATGGAACATTTTTCGATTCAACAGTTGTTACAGTTTGGGATAAGCTGGCGGAAGTATCTAACAAGTCTGACTCTGCGACTAGGCAAGTTGTATACGAGGACACCCTACAGAACCTTCTGAGTAAGGGCGTGTCGAGAGTTGAGGCAGAATCGGAAGCGATCTTCCAAGCTATGGAAGTTCTCAACTTTTCTAGGCGAGGAAACTCCATTGCTCTAAAGCTGATTGCTGCGACCGTCCCGTTCCTTAATGCGAGGATCCAGGGAATCGACGTGATGCAGAGAGCCTGGAGGGGACAGTACAGTTCTAACAGGAAAGGCAAGCTGGAAGCTCAGCGATCATTCCTTGCCAGAGGAGGTATTATTGCGATGGCTACCTTGGCCCTCGCGTATGCGAATAATGACAGCGAGGAGTACAAAGGTGCGAGCGATTACGAGCAGGATAACTTCTGGATTATTCCAATGCCCTTCGGTCTGCCAGCACTGAAGATTCCTATTCCATTCGAGGTCGGTCTTGTCTTTAAGACTTTCCCTGAGAGATCCGCAAGGGTTTTACTTGGGGATGAGCTTACTAGGGATCTGTGGGATACCACTCTACGGGCTGTGTTCTCTACGCTAGAAGTTCCAATGTTTGGTCCTCAAGCGATAACCCCTGCACTGGAGGTTGTTGCGAACCACAATCTATTCACCGGTAGGCCGGTTGAGTCTCCCTTCCTATCAGGTAAACCCTCAGAGGAAAGATTCAACAGGTACACCACTGAGCTTGCTAAGTATGCTGGAGAAAAATCTGGCTTCAGCCCGATCAAGATACAGCACCTCATCGATGGCTACGCAGGAACGGTGGGGTCTTACATAGTTGGATCTACGGCGTGGCTATTCCGTCAGGCAACGGACGCTCCGACTGTTCCGGCTTGGCGAGTAGACCAGATACCAGTCATTGGATCTACCTTCCAGTCTGCGGAGAGTGCCCAAGGCCAGATCAGCGAGTGGACCGAGTTCTACTACAGTGTTAACACCATCGCTAGCACCATCGAGTACGCTAGGGAAGCTAAAGATACGAAAAGGGTTGAGAGATTAAAGAGAGAGAACAAGAAGATACTTGCTGTCATGCCGAAGCTTAATCGCATTAACGCTAAGATGAATAAGCTTAGGACCAAAGAAGATAAGATATGGAATTCCCGCACAATGGATAAGGACAAGAAGAGGGAAGAGCTTGACAAAATAGACAGGAGAAGGAAAGTTCTGTTAGCTGACGTTAAGGAATATAGAAAACTAAAGCCTAGTTCTTTTCCATTGCTTAGGGGTATACTCGATTAGATGGCTATGAAGACAAAGAATGGAGTTAAGATAAACGGGATCAAGCCAGAGATGGTCATGGGCTTGTCTATCGCTGAAGGGTATTTCGAAAGTATGGGGATATCCCAGATGGTGGTCACGTCCGCAGTGGACGGGAAACACGGAATCGGATCTCTTCACTACGTTGGATACGCAGCCGACGTGAGAACCTGGGCTATACCGAAGGCTGATTTACCTGCATTCGCAGTAGGCTTAGCGGAAGAGCTTGGCGAAGAATTTGATGTGGTCTTAGAAAAAGATCATATCCATATTGAGTTTCAACCGAAGGTATAAACAAGAGGTAAATTGTAATGGATTGGATTTTTGAAAACGGAAGTAACTTACTCGACATCGCATTAAAGGTTGTTGGAGCATTCGCAGTGATCGCTTCGCTCACGCCAAATGCCACTGACAATAAGATTGCTGCCACCCTTCTTAGGGTCATCAACACTCTAGGGTTTAACATCGGCAAAGCCAAGAATATCTAATGATCGAAACGGTGGTTGCCTTGGCGCTAATCATAGCCCTATCCGCCACGTTCGGAATTCTCAACGCTAAGTCGAGAGAAGATCTCGGAGGTGAAAGGGAAAGAAGAAGGAATGCTGAGTCAAGGTCAGGCAAAATCATTAAGGGGATCGAGAGGCTTATGGATCCTCGGCCTACTCGTAATGTCCTCATTAAGCATTGGGAGCGCAGGTTGTCCAAGGCGACACGCAGATCCGAGGATTCCTCCGTGTCCGACCCCCACGATTGAAGCAGTAGAATCGCTTAGCGAAGACGAAGTACCCATGCCGGTGCTTTCATATCTAATAGATCTTGATATGTATTGCAGCATGATTGATGAGATAAGAGAATAAGAAAACCCCCATGCGTCTTTGCACGGGGGTTTTTTGTTTTCAAAGAATGGTCGGCCTGCCTGGACTTGAACCAGAGATCGTCCGGTTATGAGCCGGTTGCCCTAACCAACTGAGCTACAAGCCGACACTTCGCCTAGGTTAGCCAGATAGATATACGGCTTCCATCTGTCATGATGTCGATCCCGTCGTAAATAGCCAGGAGTCTGCACCGTGTTACCTGCGCCGACCCAGGAGATCCCATGGTGACCGATGTTGCGTTGCCTGAGTGGCTAAGCCCAGAGATGATATCTTCCCAGTTGTTTCTACTAACCTTCTTATTATTCTTACCCATTTTTGTTACCACCTTTTTCTGATTCTTTTTCTATGTTAATTTTTCTGGTTAAATAGAACATGGCCTTCTCTAGATCCTGAACCATGCTGCCCTTCCTCCCAGCTCTGGAAATGTACTTAACAACATTCCCCAGGTGGTAGTCTAAGCACCAATCCTCCACAACATCCAGTGGTTCGTGCTGCCTACCTGCTGTGTAATGCTCAGGATTTGAAACGGCATCGTGTTTTAGCTTCAATATTCTTCGCTCAGAAGTCAAGCATACCCTCTTCTTCATCGACAACAGACCCACCGTCTGATTTCGCAGTGGCCTTCGCTGGCGCTGCGGTGCTGTCCTTGTCCTTCTTGGTTTTCCAAGAGTTGTCCTCTAGGGAAATAGAGATGTACGGCTCATCCGTTTCTCGATCGATATTCTTCCACATGGCAACATTGATGTAGGTCTCTTTGTTCTTCGTGAATTCCGTAGTCACGTTCCGCAACCATTGGGCACACTCCCGGTTCTTTTCCTCGGCCTTGGGTCCAGTGAACCCTCCCAATTTGAAGTTGCCACGAAAATCAGGCTGCTTATCGTTGCTCTTCTCGTTCTTTCGTACGCTTCCGAATACTCTAGCCATTGTTCTCCATTCCCTTCAGGGCCTTTGCCCATTGTTTGAATGAGTCGCCAACAGCCTTTGCTGCGATGGCATCCTCTTCCTTGAGTTCTTTTACGAGAGATTTGTTTTCCTCGTAGTATTCCATGATTGTTTCATAGGTCATTGCTGACTTGAATAGCGTATTGAGAAGGACGGCTTTTTGATTTGTGAAGAGCCTGTAATGTGTAGCCACTTCAGCCATGATCATCTCGTCGGCTTCCTTTGTGAACTTTTTATTCTCCAACGGGAAACGCTTAGATCCGAGTATCGTATCATCGTACAGGTAGCGACCGATACCATGTTGTACCGCTGCTCTCTTGAGGGCGTCGGAGTACATCCCCTTGTCCCCCTCGAATGTGGATTGAGTTCCTAAGTCGCTCTTCAACACCCAATCGAAATCGTTGTCATACCTGACAGACAACTTACAAACACATCGGTTCTCAATGTCTGTGTATTCTGTCATCCAGTTATTGATTCCAACTACTTCATCCAAGCGATCCATGACATCTCGTGCATCCAAGTAGAGGAGTGCGGAGGATTGATTCCCCCGGAAATCCGCAGCTCGCCACTTGATCTTATTCGGAGCGAATGGAGCTTTTAATCCTGCCTCAGCGACAGGGATACCCATGCCCTTTTCCTTCTTCTGTTTTCCCTTGGATTTCTGTGATTCTTCAGACATTTTCATTCTCCCTTTCTTCTTGCCAGTTTTCCCATTGTTTACATATTTTAGAAAAATCGCAGTATGACTTGCATCTTCTCAGCGTCTCGTGTGTCTTGGATATAAAAGCTTCTGTTTGATTAGATGGAAGCAGACCTTCGTATGCAGCCTTCGCGTCTCGTTTTAATCGGTAGTTTGCTTTCGTGCCTATGTCTGCGCGTAATATTTGCCACATCGTTCCTGAAGGCCAGACAGCATCCTTAGAACAGTCAGGCAAATCCTCATCTGGCAGATCTCTGGCGGCGCTATGAAGTCGAATTCTTTCTCTTATGAATTCTTCTCGCTTAGAGAAATTCCACAAGGGTAGGTCCACTGTCACCCCCGGTCGCGCTGGATACCTGTCCGGTGTCCGCTCCTGAGAAGAGATTTTCCAATCTCTGAGGAATGCGTAGACCTCAAGCTTCTCCACGGTGAAGCCCATTTCTTGTTCGACTAACCATGCGTAGATATTTAACTGTTGTTCCCATTTGCTGGTGTCATTCATGGAGAATACTGAGGTGACTTTGTAATCACCGATAGTCATCATCCCATTCTGATCTAGAATTTGAACATCCATCGCTCCAGAAATAGTCTTGCCGTCTAGTTCTGCAAACAATCTTCGCTCTGTTACTTCATTCTCTGGAGAATTCAACTCCATGAATTTATGGAACATCTGTCCTATGTGTAGCCAAGGATTTTCGTATGGATCATTGATGTTCATGTTTGGATAGCGGGATTTAAGTGTCGCGATCTTTGGCTCTTCCAAGAGTTCAGTAGTTGAAAAGTCGCAGTCCCCGCTATCATAGTCATCATCGGCACAGAACCGCATGAAAGATTCCGGCGCACCGTATTTGTTTTCTACGTTCATTGTCTTTTCCCTTTCGTTAAGGTTCAAAATCTAATCGGATACCAATGCTATGTCAAGTGAAATGAATGCCACCCATGAAGATAAAACGTCCCTTCTCTGGGCGCAGGAGATTACTGGCGAACCAGCAAGCAAGTCTAATTCCAGAAGAATAGTTAAGATCAATGGCAACATGAGAATTATAAAGAGTAAGAAAGCTCTTGAATACAGAGACAGCTTTCTGTCTCAAATCAATCCGCCTCCCGTTCCTATCGAGGGGGACATCGAGATAGAGGTAGTAGTGTGGTACAAAACAAGAAGACCAGACCTAGACATATCGTTGATAATGGATCTTCTGCAAGAGGGACTGGTGATAGTGAACGATCGGCAGATAAAAGTGATCAAAGCTTACCATCAGCTAGACAAGTTCAATCCCAGATCAGCTATCGGGCTAAGGCAGGTCTCCACCGACTTAATTCTGCCGTTTTAGCTCAGGCAACGAAAGACTTATGTGACGAAAAGGAGAAGTCCGTTGACAAGGTACTGGCATGGACTAACACGCCTATGTTCCGAGAGATATGTGACGCAGCGGGACTAGACCATGCTAACGTGGCGGGGAAAATGAGAACTGTCGCTGACATGCCTTTGCGTATCAGGCGTGATCTGATACGCAATTTAGTTAACACATCAAAAGGTTGGGAGTGATCAAGTGTCGAGGTGGGCAGAGGGGGAGAGGCAGAACGAAAGGGATAAGTTCCACCTCTCCCGAGAGACCTAGGAGGCTAGGCCATCTCTGCTAATCAATGCCCCGATCGTGTCAGCGGTTACAGAGGACACAGGGGCTGGGCATTGAGTGTTCATTATCCCACATCGTAAGAACAGGGTCAAGCAGGGTCAAGCAGAGTCAAACAGAGTCAAGCAGGGTCAATAAGGACAGGGAGGTCAGGAATGTCAGGAACATATGTCGTAAAGGAATAAGTGATTTACTTGAAATAACTCATTGGGAATATGTAAGACATATGCTCTCATATATCCCTTAGAATCTAGAGTCATTATATGGTTAGCCTGTGAATAGGTAAGAATTGAAAAATGGAATCAATCGCTTCGTTGATAGCCAGCGAATATCCGCGTAAGGCACCTGGGACATTCAGCTTTATGTGTCCTGAATGTTCTGATGATCGAACGCAAAAAAATCGCTCACATAAATGCCTAAGGATAACTTTTGAAGAGAACCAAGCAGTCTGGTTTTGTCACAACTGCGGGGTCAAGGGACAAAAGTTCTTTGAAGCACTCTGCCTGAACAGATTTGAAAACAGTAAAAATACTGTTGAAAAGATAAGGGAAAAATACATGCGAACCGTTCCGTTATATTCAGTTGCTACGGAAGACTTCAGAAATGCAATCTTCCTCAAGCGAGGTATCGACCCAGGACCAGTCGGATTGCCGATAACGGATAACATTCTTCATTCAAAAGATATTTATTTCAATAGGCTAGGAGGCAAGAGCGAGGCGGTTGGGTTTGCCTACGGCGACGGGGCGATTAAGTGGAGGGCTGTAGATTCTAAAGACTTCTCGCAGACAGGGGTTTGTCGAAGCCTCTTCCCAGCTCCCTCCAGTCTGAGCGGGCTGGTCTTGATTGTGGAGGGGGAGTACGACGCCATCTCCATGAGATCGTGTGGCTACGAGGCTTATAGCGTGCCGACTGGGGCTAGTGTGTCAGGCGACGTGATGCCAGATTTCCTCAGACCATTAGCGGAGGGGTTGGACAGCGGAACGATCGAGGTGGTGGTGGCTGTGGATGCTGACGAGAAGGGTCGCCAACTCTCTTCTGTCCTCGCGGGCTGGCTGGGTAGGAGAAGGGTGGGGGTGATCGATTGGTCTAGGTATGGGGTCAAGGATGCTAACGAAGCCTTGTCCACTCATGGTAAGGAAATCATGAGAGTAGCCATAGCCGAGATTGGCGATGTCATGTACGAGGGGATCGTCAAGGTATCTGATATATCAAAAGCAATTAAAGATATCAGGATCGATGGCTTCAAGGGGGGTGCGAAGATCGGGCTGAACTCTATCGATAATTTATACACCGTCTGCGCTGACCAAGTGACTGTAGTAACTGGTGTCCCCGGCAGCGGGAAGAGCGAGTTGATCGATTATTTCATGGTATCCCTGGCTCAGCGGGAGGATTGGAAGTTCGCCATCTTTAGTGCGGAAAATCCAATCGAGATTCATGTGGGTAAACTTCTTGAAAAGTATTCAGGTAGTCCGATCTTTGAAGGGGATTCTAAGATTGGTGAAGATGAATTAGGCACTGCGTCCGAATGGCTGGGTGAACATTTCTTTTTCCTAGATCCTTCATCTTCCCATACCATAGATTCTATTTTAGCGAGAACAGAAATACTTGTAGTTAATCATCAAGTCAATGGATTGCTGATCGATCCCTTTAATTACACTGACGTTACCCTTGAAACCGATGCGATCAGTTCGATGCTGACGAAGCTTCATTTGTTTGCAAAGAAATTCCACATACACATTTGGATCGTTGCTCATCCACAAAAGATGTATCGAGGGGAGGGTGGAAAAATCCCAGTGCCCACGGGTGGAGACATCTCCGGGTCTGCTGCATGGTGGGCGAAGTCTGACTTCGGTATCACTGTGTCGAGAAATGATGATAACGAAACACGCATGAACGTATGGAAGTGTAGGTTTAAGTGGCTAGGGGAGGTAGGAAGTGCAGCTCTAGAGTACGATCGAACGTGTGGTAGGTACTCGGATGGTCAGAGTTCTGGGGATATTGCAGACTCTCTTGCGGATATAGATTGGGGAGATATCGCAGATGAAGGAAAAGAAAAAGAGAAGGAAAAGAAACAAATTAAAGTCCCAGCAGTCTTCGAAGATTTCTTCTGACCTCAGGGATTCTCGGCCACAATTCTTGATCGAGTCAGGCACGAAAGAATACCGGAGTAAGAAAGAGATCCACATTGAGGAGATAGGTTCTAACGGGACATTCAAAAGAGCTAGGGTTCTCGATCAGACTAAGTTTGATGAGCTTTTTCTAAACGACAACATATCTAAAGAGCAATACGCTGCTGCGGATATGTATCTTGGGTTGATGTCTATCTCTAGTTGCTTCATCAAGTCACCTAACCTTGGAGCCCAAGGCTCTCGGTCGAATCCTAGGGACGCGGCGGGAGCTATGGCCTCCAAGATTATTGCGATCTCTTCTGCCAGAAATAGGCTGAGAGATGCGGGTGAAAGTTGTCTAGTGGCAGTGGAATCATGTATCGGAATGAATGCAGATGTTGACTTGCATGACCTCAGGATTGGCCTGAACGCTCTGTTTCGATACTTCCATATATGAGCATGGCATCCGAAGCACCCATGCCTCTCATGCCCCATCCCCTTCGCGCGCGGCGTCGATCACTTCATCCTCTATGGAATCTATGAAATCTCGAAGGCTCTGCTCGCCGTGCCACTCGTTGACTGCGAGACCCCCTAACGCGCTGACTTGTATTCCTGCGCCAACAGCAAGGATGGTTTTCATCTCCAGCTTACTGAGCCGCTTCGTATCCTCTCGCGCCTCGGCCAGATCGCGCTCGGCTGTCTCGGCGCGTTCCTGCCATCCCTGCTGCTGATATGAAGGATGGTGACCGCACAAGACTCGGTCCTTGATTTCCGTCTTATGCGGTAGCTCCCCGCTCATTAGCGCGGTCAGTTCGGTCCAAGGGATGAGAAGCCGTCCTGCGAGCTTGAACGTTTGAATTCTCCCTCGTTTGATCTCGGCATACATCGAGCTTCGCGAAATTCCTAGGGCCTGAGATGCGTCCGCCACATTCACGGCGAGACGGTCTGTTCTGCTGTTGTCGTTGTCCATGCGTTTCTCCTTCATCCCTGTTGAATATAAATAGCCACTATCGTGGACTCCAAACATGGCTATATATACGATGAGCATCATCATGAGGCTCATGCTGCGGGCAGTTTCTGGCTGCCTCCACATAATCTGTATTCGAATAACCCATGATGGGCATTGCCCCTGCGGCGACGGTCTACTTCATAGGCCCCAGAGAATCGTGGCTTCCTGAAGTCGCGCAGTCTTGCGCTGATGCTCGCCTCACTTCCACTACCTCCGATTGCCACGTGTATCTCCGCTAACGTGCGCCAGCGTTCGTCCTGCATGACGTTCCAGACCTTGCCGAGTAGAGTGTTCAACCTTGGCTTGTCGAAAACTGGCTCGTAAGTGTCGCCGTCAAAATCGAAATCTGGTTGCTCGCTCATGCCTCACCTCCTATTGCCTTTGCGATGACTCACTGAGTCGCTTGAAAATATTTGCACATGGTTTACAGAAAACACCTTCCCCGTCGTTTTGCTTAAGACAGTTCGCGCATATCTGTGGTTGGGGTGTATACCCCCTGTCATCATCCACCCTGTTCATGCCTCACCTCCTCATGACTCATGAATCTCTTTTGTGGGCACCCGCTCTAGCGTTACTCTCCATACACCGGGACGAACGATTGCCTCTCTGACGATCAGCGCGACTTGGAGTTTGTCTACAAGTCCGTCACGCCCGTCACCCTTAACAACTTTAATATCTACTTCCATCTTCATGCCGCACCTCCGGTCGCCTTGCGGATAGCGGCGCGCAGGTAGNGCAACGCCATGTCCGCTTCGCCCTGCTTAATCGCCTCGATGGAGCCAGNGGCGGCGGCCAAAAGCTCGGGCGCTGCGAGAATGAGGCGCAAGTTTGCGTTCCCATCTTCTCCGTCGATGATCGAAATCTGCGCGACGAGTTGTTCCCAACTTCGCTCATCCTCATCATCCTTGATTTTACGGTGGATCGTTACGGTCTTGAGATCCTCTTCCGGGTCGATCGTCCACAGGTCCGGTATCGAAACACTCATCTCTCGCTGCTCGCTCATGACTCCCCCTCTAGTATGGATACTACGCAGTAGCTTGCAATGTGTCCGTTTTCATGTTTAACAAATATTGTTTGACCACACCTTGCCTGTCTGTCGTGAACGTAAACATTCCATCGATCGTCGGCGTCGTCTCCCATTACTTCAACGAGTGTCTTACCGTTAAGCATCTTCGGGTCACTCATGACTGCCCTTTCTGATTACTAATATCTAGTAATCCTATAATCATGTTGCCCTTGCTGATCATGCCTTCCCTTGATATCTGACCCCAATCTTGCGTGAGTAACGCAAGGCAAGCTTCAAACCCTTTCTTATATGCTACCTTCTCTTTACCTTGGGTCGCTTGATATGTACTGATCCTCTTTTGTGAGAAGCCAGCATTCCTTAGTGATTTAATGGTATACGACATTATTTATTTCCCTTTTCGTGGTTATTGCTAGGCTTTTTCCTAGTAGTGATGCTCCTGTATTATTAAAGCATTCTATATCCTAACAACGCGATTCTTTCTGGAATCACAACTTGATCATTGCAACTATCGCAACATCGCCCTTCGGCAAAAGGTCTTGCGTTGTTACCTTGATCCCATCCATTGATCGAGTTCACTTCGATTTCTTTTTTACAGATACAGCATTCCATAATAAATATCCCTCGTCAATTGGCGCTCCGGGTAGGACTTGAACCTACGGCCTGCCGCTTAGAAGGCGGCTGCTCTATCCAACTGAGCTACCGGAGCATCATTCACTCATCATTTGGTTCCATAGTTCTCAGCCATCAACCAGCTATCAACATGCTGGCGGATTGCAACCCTCGCTTGGGCGGAAGATGTTCTGTCTTCGTGCGCGGCGATTTTCTGAAGCGTGTTCCAATCTCCTTTGGGTATATGGAGTCTCACTTCTACAGTTTTTTTTTCTTTTAGTTTCTTCATTAGTGAATGACCTCACCTTTCTTATTTATTTATCGAACAGTGATGCTCTTACCGAATGGCGGTGTACCGAAGAACCAAGCATGGTCATCACCCGGAGGAACCTTGGCCCAAAGAACCTTGATCCCTTCATCTTCCGGCCATCGGAAGAACTCCATATCACTGATCACGATGATCCCGGTTGCGTTAGGCATGTTCTCCTGTACCCAATCGAACGCGATGCACACGTCAGTACCTCCCCAGCTTGCTCGGCTCGGCGCTTCGTTCAACTCAACTCCATCCTCATACTCAGCCACGGATACAATATTGGTTGTGAACTCAACCACGACAGCTTTGCTGGGCTTAGCCGCGTTGATCAGATGGGCTGTCTCTGTTGCGGCGACTTGGTACATCCTTTCATCCATAGATCCAGAGCTATCGACCAGTACCGCGATCTCTCCGATACCTTCTTGAGTAGGAGAAGGCATGTAAATATCCATCGAAGCGAATCGCTTGTTGGGTCTAGCCCATGAGACATCTGAATCCTCGCCACAAGCATCATCTATAAATTCTGAAAGCTCACTCACCCAATCATTATTTGATTTGGTTTTGATGTCATTCAGAATTCTCTCGATAGCCTCGGGAAGTTTCCCACTCAGCTTAGAGGTTGCGATGGAATTGGATTGCTCCATGTCCGCAAGGTCTGACTCTGTGTCAATCTCTGACTGACTCAGGTCATCCTCGGTGACGATGGTCCCCCATTTCTTTGCAGATGGAGCCTTGTATTCGCTTGCCTTGGCAGGATCTATTGAATCTGATCCCTCCATTTGCTCGGACCCGAATCGACCTCCATCATCGGGAGAAGATCCTTCGTCTTCTGCTGGCCCTTCCGACTCCTGCTCGTCTCCGTTACCACCTCCGTCATCTGATTCTTCATCTCCCTTCTCTCCTTCTTCGTCAGCTTTTGTTTGGCCTTCTTCTTGTTCGTCCATGATGGGGTCATCTGATTCTCCTTCGTTTGGTTCTGATTGATCATCGCTGGGCTGATCCCCTGGCTTACCACCACCCGGCTCTTCTCCTGGCTCACCGGTCGGCTCAGGATTTTCATGCAAGAGAATCTGAAAGATCTCCTCCATCGGCATTCCGTCGAACCGCTTGTCCCTCAAGGCACCTTCGATGAGCTTAAAACCACACTGCTCTAGCAGGAAATTATCTTCCTGATCAGCAGCCTCATTCGCGATCATGTCATGATGGGGTGTCCAAGATCTGAAGGTCTTCTTGATCTTCAGAGTTCGCACAGGATGTTTCAACATCTTATGCCCCCACTCATGGGCAACTACAAACTCCCGACCCTCCTCCGATATCGAAGCTACAAAGTACGGGTTGAAACCGATGGATCTTCCATCAGTTGCGGCAGTGGGTAGTGATTGTCCGTTGGGCAATCGCTCTGTGAAGAATACACCCATCTTCACAGCATCAGATTGAGCCATGGGAATCTGCACTATCACCCTACGCCTAGCTACCTCAATCATCTCTGTGAGATCATCGATTGTTAGACTACGCATTCCAAATCCCTTTCAAAATAAAGTTTGTTACTGGATAGTTAATCTTAACTATTTAATAACCGAAGGCAGCGAAGTTACTCTCAAGGATTTCCTTCCCTTCCTTCACAAGCTCACGCCGCACCTCGGCATCCTGCTTGGTAGATACAGCGGTGTGACCCGATACGAACTCACGCATCCGTGTCTGGATTTCCTTGATCCCCTCATTGTCTGTGAAGTTGACAACATCAAGCATGTCAGCGGCTTCCTCCAGATTGGAGAACCGAGACTCATGGTACCCATGCTTCTTGTTACTCTCGCCACTGGGATCGTAGGCTTCCACTGAGTTAATAAAATCAGTCATGGTGTCGAAAGCAAGTCGAAGAGATTCTTTAATCGAATTCATAATCTCATCAGACACTACCTTGCGAACCTCCTCCACTTCCTTGTCACTCAAGGCGAAGGCTAGATCATTCGGATCCTCCAATGCGTATGGCTGAACCATGTGAAACTTGAATCGCTCGCGCATCTCCTGTTTGCTCTGAGGAAGCTCAGACATCTTAAAGTTGTTGCCTTGCCTGACCTTGGATTCAGAAATTACATTGTCGTAGTTGTCACAAAACGCATCGACCGCATGTTCCCATTCCCTGAATGCCTTTCGATATTCAGCCTGATAATTTGTGAGATTCTCTACCACAATCAAGGCACATCCGGCCTTGGCTCGTCGGTATGGTATCGTGTTCTTCTTATGAAAATTATTCCAGTCTGATTCAATCTTAGTGATATCCTTAATAGACTTGCGATCAAGCAATGTCTTCGTGGTTGTTACTGCTCCGTCTCCGTTGACATGGGCGTCAACATACTTCGCAGTCTCATTGCACTTCTTTCCGAACGAAGGCTTTCCCTTTTCAATACCAACTACAAGAACTTTGTTCTGCAAATTTGCCATCTTATTTTTCCCCTTTGTAATGCCATTTAGTTTATGCGAACAAGTTAGAGTTATCTGCTCGCCATGCGGTAAAGTTTGATGTGTGCCTTGCACCTGTCTCAAGCACGTCTTGTTCAATGTCGTACCCGAAGATCACCTTCATAGTGGGTGGACACTTGTCTACCCATGAGAGGATTCCTCCAATGTTGGAGGGTGTAGACATCCGTACAAGCTGAGCCAGTGTGGCGATCTGAACATCCATCTCCATAGGTACGGCTACGTCCTCTCCCATTCCCTTCGCAATCTTATCCACATCAGGCAGACGAGAGAAGATACTAAGGAATGCACTCATCAGTCCTGCATCGTCATCTCCCAATGCTCCCGCTGCTTGGCGAAAGATGCGGAGTCCCGTCGCAGATTTCTCTGACGAAGGGTTAACACCAGAAGTCTTAAACACCTTTGCGAATGCAGTTACCGATCGGCCAGTCGCTTGTGGTCCCTTGATCTTTCCATCATAAGACTCAATGAGATCGGGTCGCCATCGGGTCGCCGCAATGACGCGGTAATCGATACCGTTTGCCACTGCCCATTTCTCCCAGTCTTTCTGGTCGGGCCTCCAGTTGACAATCATGTGCCGATTGATCAGCGCATTGGGTGGGTTGCTCACTCCGCACCCATCCTCCACTCGGTTGCCAGTGGAAGCGATAGACCATCCATCAGGGACGAAGTAATCCCCGATCCTTCGCTCCTCCACAAGCTGATACACAGCATGCCAATGTGCCCTTGGAGCGTTCATTAGTTCTTCGATAGAAATAAGTCCATACCCATAAGTAGGTAGGAAATCAGGCACAAAGAATTCAGTAGTTTTCGTTTCCTTATTTGGAAATGGATACCCTCGATAATCTGATACATCCATAGTGCATGGCCTGATATCGCAATGCCCATACTCCTCTGGCGATACGCCATGATGTTCAGCCATCGCTGCGTGGATCAGTCCTCCCTCCGACATCTCTGAAGTTTTCCCACAGCCCGGTGGACCAAGTAGCAAAGGTGACTTGCCTGCTTTCAGAATATCCAATGCAGTTTCTATTGCTAATGCTGTATTGCCCATTGTTATTTCCCTTTTCTAAATAGTTAAGGTTAACTATTCGCTACACGTTTTGATTGGGAGCTAGCCTCCTGCTCCTGTATGTACATACTACCATAGATTGTACACGTTGTCAAGCCTGTCTATTGTTCTTCCTTAGGCATATCTTTGGCAGGAAAAGCCAGCGTCTGCCACAATGAAACCACGATGTCTCTAATCACACACTCAACGAATTGTTCATCGTCTGGTGCAAGCTCATCAATGTAATCTTCGACTTGCTGCAAGGCTTGTTTCTCCACCTTGTCTAGTACGACACTCAACTCGCCCTTCGTAATGTTCACACTGTCCATGATCTATTCCTCCTCTGGAAAGTTAGCTCGCTCTTCAGCGAGGATGTTCACCGCGAAATCCTCAAGGGTTTCACAGGCACGTTCTCGATAACCCTCCGTTCCATCCTTCCCTAGATCGAGATTTCTGCTGTCGCCATAGGTACGGATATTCTCTCTTGCTAGTTCAAGTACAATCTCAATAGCGAGTTCAAGCTTCATGTTCATTCCTCCTCTTCGGTGTCCAGTATGAGATCCTCAACAGCAGCACAAGCATTCCACGCCTTGATCCACTCTTTCTCTACGCCGTTATCCCTAGCGTCTCTCTCAGAGATTATGTTTTCCGCTGCTAGTTGCACTACTATCTGGACTATCTGGATAGCTTCTTTAAGGTTCATAATCAGTCCTCCTCTTCAATCTGGAAGTTAAGATGGTCGCAGCCAGTGAGTGTCAGCTTTTTCTCAGCCCACTTCACTGCATCTTCATCCGAGAGAAGACCCACCGGATCGGATCCAGATCTTCCCCCAGAAGCAAACCATCTCATGACATTCGACCCGTCATAGGTCACGAACAATTCTGTATCAAACATGATCAGTTCTCCTTAGTATCCGTAACGATAATAGGCGTTACTTCCACCTCGTAAGCTTCATGTGAGACTTGAGTCATTAGTGTGTCGCCATCGCTTTCGCGAAATTTTTCTTCGGCTTCATCTACAGAGTTAGCCTCTACCTCGGCGGTGGAATGAATCCGTTCGTACAAGTCGATTCGATATTTCATGTGTTCCCTTCTGAGTAGTGTTGTTTGGATAGAATCATCATCCCAGTTTGGATCGGGATCGGGATCTTCCCGTGAGGACAAGTCCTCAAATACCCATTCACTCATGCCCCACGACGTAGCCCACGTCGCCCAGTGGTACTGTCAATCGGGAGCAAGCCTCACTCCGTCAATGGTTGGACTCTCATTGCAAGCCTCCACGAAAACCTCCGAATCAATCTCCACGCAATCTTCATGGTGTGGGTTCGGAGCTATGCCGCAGCCATCCTTGGTGCATACATGGGGCCGCATTGCCGAAAGAATCTTTTCTCTCATACGTAGATCACCCATTTCAATACCAGAGAAACAGTGAGTACATGAGTAATCCAAACCCGATGACTATCATCGCTGCTGCGAGTGGCTCGACCCACCTCCTCATGGTGGGGCTTTTGAATATGCGATTTGCCTCACGTAGTGCCCGCTTCTCACGGGCTGCAATCTGCTCGATCAAACGTGATTCCTTTGTGTCGAAGTCCTTCACCTTTTCCATTTTCTCCAATCCATTTTGTTCACCTCCGAATACAATCATTTCACATCCCCCTTCAATGACTCGACTAGCGCATAGTGATACGCCTTCGCCTGTCCTTTGCTCCCATCCTGCGGATAGGATGTCTAACCGTCCATATCTTTGTTTTGCTCATAATCTTAAAACTCCCATGTCCAGTAAAAGTCACCGAAGCCGAATGCGAGCCCCGGGGTTGTAACGGTCGCTCCGGGACTGTGAACATCCAGCCATGCCTGCGCTGCAAGCCTATGGTTTTCACCTACTCCCCTACCTTCCTTCCAGTCGAATTCGGAGCGTCGGTGATTGTCAGTGACACTAATCCGTGGATTTTTCGTGTCAGTTGGTCTCACGTACCTAGTTCGGATACTTTCCTGAGTTTTGCTCATCTCATTCCTCCTCCTTGTACCATTGCATCATGAATTTACCGAGCCCATAGCGGTTCCCTACGCTGTGCCAGTTCTTTCGATCAACGGAAACCTGACACTTATCCCATATGCAGATCTTGGATCGACCCCCCGTATCATTTTTTGATCTGACGTAGATGGCCTGTCGGCGCCAATCGTCGGGATCGTAGAACCCAATCCAATGCCCATGATTAGGGATGAGTACAGCACTCGCGATCTGCGACCTGCGGCTGTACGGTTCTTCGGTTCGTGCTGGATCGTGGATCACTAAAGCCCCCAGCTCAGCGTTGTTGATGCTTGGTATATGTTTGCTATCTGCCATCTCATTCTCCCTTTTTAGTTCTAGTCAAGCAGTTCGGTCAAGTCATCTACAACTCTGATTAGCACCTTGATCTTAACATCCTGCTTAACCTCACGAGTACGAGAGGCAGCAGCTTCTTTAATCAGGTTGCTTATAGTTAACTTGAGTTTTTCAATTTCCCTATTACCTTCCTCAAGTTGTGACTTTTGATTTTCATGATCCTCCATCCATACATCATCGGCGTCCTTCAGACTAGCGATCGTCTTATCCTGGTGATCCAGTTGCTGCTTGAGGCTGCGTTCTGCCTCAAGTAAGGCTTTTATATGAGTATCGAGAATCTTGATTGTCTTGCGTGCCATTGGTTCCCTTTCTTTAGGAAATAAAAGTTAATGTTAACTATTGAAACATCTTGTTAATAAGAATGTGAATCAACGATATTACTACAAACGAAACTGCACAAGAGAAAAACAGATCAATCATTTACATACCCCCCTTCGGATAGTTAAGATTAACTAACTAGAACTTGATAAGACTGCCATGTCCGTCGATGTACTCGATGGTATATCCAGCCTTTAGNCCTAGACCTAGCCCCCTAAGGACACGAGCCACAGCCATTGTGAATGTTCCGCAGTCTCCACAATCNCAGTCGATCAAACCTTCCTTCGTGCTTGTGTACTCATGAACGTAGGGTTCTGTCCCTTTCCGACCATCGCTCGTCTCGAATGACAGGAAACTGGCATGACTAGTGATGACAACATGAAGACAGACAGAATCACGAGGCCAGTAGCTTGATGCTCTCGCTTTCTTCTCAGTATCAAACCAATGCGTCATACCTGAAGGGAGTCGAACCCCAAACCCTTTGCCTAGTGGGCGTCCATCCAACAGCCGGACAGTCCCGCCGTTGTAAGCCTTGTCTACTTCGTCGATCACATACGGATC
>JGI25129J35166_1000115_pt1 | contig 31278 bp, 40 predicted proteins | sample ETNvirnome_2_130_FD_35166 | JGI IMG/M metagenome (IMG submission 35166) | reverse complement strand
AAAAAACGATTCTAAACTTCCAGTATTTTCACTTTTCCATCCAATAGCATTTAAAATATTCTTAACTGGTTGAAGAAATGATTTATCAAATTGTGTATCATAATCTATATATTTTTCTAAATTAAATTCTTTTGGTAAAACGGATAAAACTGCAATTACATTCTCACCAATTCTATTGGGTTCTTTAAGATAAGCAAATTTAATCTTATCTCCATCACGAATTAATTCATATTTATTTGTAAGTTTTTGTTCTTTTAAAAAATGATTATAAAGCAAAACACCTCTTACATGAATTGGCGTAGCTTTAACATAGATATCTTTTGAAGATTTATACTTATCAAGACCACGAACTGATCTCGGAAATGATATATCTGTAAAACTTAATTTTTTAAACACATTACGATAATCATCAATACAATTTATTACTGTTTTTTCATCTGTAGTAATAATAGTTCTAATCAATGATTGTAAGTTATCCCGACACCATTCTGGCGTTGAACTTCTTACACTTTCAAGTCCCATTATCTTTAACTTTGGTTCTTTGTAAGATACTCCCTCATTATTATAAACATTAAGAATATATCTTTTCTTTGCTGTCCAGATACCCTTATCAGCAATTACTTCTCGCTCCATGAACATTTTCTGCTCAAAAGCATTTACATACGAATGAAGATTTTTATAACCTTGGTCAATATACGGTTGAATTTTATCCGTACAGATCGTATCCAAGAAGGTGATAATCTTTGAAGTCGATACTCTCTCTGGAAACACGCTAGTAACCAATTTGTCAAACGTAATGTAAACGCTATCAGTGTCCGCCGCGATGACATAATCAATACCCTTTGTTTTTAACAATTTATTAATATACATATTTATATGTTTTTCAATCCATCTAATAGACAACTGACCAGACATGGTAATAGCTTCTGCTAAGTTAGGATCATAGTATAAAAAATATTGATTAGCACAAGCACCGTAAGCACTATTTAATAATATTTTTTTAGACATTTGAATATTATTATAGGTAGATATATTATTAATTACTTTTTGTTTATTTTTATAATCACCACTTTCTAATTTTTGTTGTTCTTTTAACAATTTCTTCTTATACACAACTCTATCATTATACATCTTCTCCATCAATTGTGGAAGAAAGCCTTGTTTATCATTTTTAAAATGAACACCATTAGGAGTCAATGTTATATTTTTTTCTTTAAGATAATCAGTATTTAGCTCTTGTTCTAATAATCCTTTAACTCCAATATTTTTGGAATTATCACAAACAGGACCTTTATATAGAGTTTCAGGACTTATATTGTATTGTTGGATCAAATGAGGATACAAAGAATTTAAATCAAAACTTACAACCCATTCATGTAAACCAATATGTGGATCCTTTACATAACCACCTTCAATACTTCGTGATTCACTTCCTTCTGGTTTGACTGGAATAGCTATTTTCTTTTCTTTGAGAAAGCGATAGATAATAGACTCCCAGGTTTTTACTGGAGAATATACATCCTCAAAGTTAATACCAGAATCATAGGCCATCGTAATAACCAAATCCATCAACTTCATTTTTTCATCAAGTTTCTTTACAATCTCAACATCTCTGATATTGTAATTAATAAAACTTTGATAATCTGTTTTGTATAACTCATAACCTGGAATTTCATCTTGATCTTTTCTCAATTCCAACTCAACCTTTCCAATATAATCTAACCGATATGATTCGCGAACTTTGTAAGTATATTTTTTATACAAATCAAGATAATCAATAATAGAAATACCAGTTATAAGATATGTTTGATTTTCTTGTCCTGCTATCCTTACATTTTTTTCAAATATATTCTTTATCGGTGATAGATGTTTTGGTTCAAGACCTAATCTTTCTAATCTATTAACAATATAAGGAATATCAAAAAACTTGCAATTCCATCCTGTAACAATATCAGGTGGTGATTCTTTCCACCAATTCAAAAACATATTCATCATCTCACGTTCATCATCTGCTTTAAAATAATTTATAGTTTTATCAGATTGATCAGGTATGTAATCACCAGTCCCAAAAACATAATACTTATCATCTATACTGTTATGGATTGTAATGGATGTTATAGCAGAATTTGCTGTACGGATATTCGGAAAGCCATTATCAATGGATGTTTCAATATCAAGATTGTATATTGTAATTTTAGAAGTATCCCATTGAATGTTAGGATATGTTTCTGTTATGTATTGAGATACATAATTACGATTACCATGAATAGAATAATTNACAGTNCCATCATAAGAGTCAACAAATTCTCGGCAGTCTTTGATAGAACCGAAANTATGTGACCCAAGTGGTTTATTATCTAAACTCTTGTAATCAGATTTTTCTTCTGGTGATGGGAGATATAAGGTTGGTTTGAAATTAGTATAACCAGAGTAACGCTCACCCTTATTATCTATTTCACGGGTATATATCCTGTTCCCAATTTTAGCTACATAAGTATAAAANNTCATAATATATATTATAACAAAAAAGNNTCAAAAAGTCAAGGAACTATTTAGGGCATTACAATACCACTACCAAAGGCTCTACTATACTCATTTACGATGGTTTTGCTTGGAGTAGCTATTGTCTGTATATTTTCATCTTTTATTGTAAATGACTTATCTTCCGAATAAGGCATCCATGGTTGAAAAGCAATCTTTTCTTTATCCACTGGAATCATAACAACCGGATTAGTTATTGTATTTGTTTCATCGTCAAACTCACCTATTAGTTCTTCACCATTTGTTAATTTTACTATTTTTACATTCACGGGATCATACTCCTTTAAATCTACATTATTAATAATGTATTGAGATGTTACATTACCTGTAACACCAATTAAAAATGTTTCTAAACCAGCACAGCCGGATAGAAATATACTACCAATCAAAACACATTTACCTAAAAACATCATCGCTTATTTCAGTGGCACTATTAGACTCCTTATTAGTAGTCCTCATGCCAACATTTCCTATAGAATACTTAGCTTGTAAATCCCATTCTGATTTTTCACTGAATGGTAGAATCTTCATTTGACGAATTGAAACCGTTGGTTGTGCTTTCTCAGGAGATATAATTTCAACCAATTCCCATTCGTGTAAAAGATTTACAACGGTATTTCTTCGTTCAAGATCATTCTCGGAAAGGTTTGTTGGCTTACCATCAAGTGCAAACAATTCCTTGAAGTGAACTATATAATACTTACCTTGTTTGTGGAGTATGTGACAGGATTGATATAACTTCTTTTCCCTTCGTGAAGCTATCCCAATTCGTGTGAGGGTTTCTTTAACCTTCAGAAAGTCATCATCTTCTTTCAACCTCACCTCAATCATATCTTCCATAGACCATTTAATAATATCAGTCATTGTCCTATTCCTTTCAATTCAATAAATTTATAAAATCATTATATATATTTATAATATCAGGACATACCACCTTTATTCATCTTGCTCTTGATATATTCTATATCACCATCAGTGAGGACTGATAATGCTGTTTCAGCTTTAGAATTACTATACTTGAAAAATTCTTTAACTAGTGCTAAATTCTCCAACTTCTTTCCTTTTATCCAGAACTTTCTTGGACGTTTCTTCTTCGGAATAATACTATGAAGAAAATCATAATGTAATTTCTTTTCAACATCAGGATATCTATTCATCTCATTAATAATATGAATCAAGTCTGGTTGATATGATAATGAACGATTAATAAGAAATACCTTATAGTCTTTTCTTTGTTCAATATCAACATCATAACTTTCTTTTACCATCAAGTCATTCGCATATTCAAAGGGATTCATTATTCCTCCTCATCCGGTGGTGGTGCATCAGCACGAAATTCTTTAAAGTGTGCAGTTAATGATTTATCATTAGGGTTCCATGCAATATTTTTCAAGTATGCTAAAGATGCTTTTTTCTTTTTTATTTTCCTTTTTGGTTTTGCAAATTCAGCTTCATTTCTTTTCAAAAACTCTTTTTCATTATATAAATCTTCCATCATTCTTCTTTGTTGATCTTCATAATAATCTTGTCTATGTCTATTCATCCTATCTTTAAAATCGTCTACTCTTTTATCTTTTTCTTCCTTTTCATCATCAGTTCGTTTTTCTTCTCTTTCTTTTCTTATTTTTGATATATCTTTTTTCTTTTCATCATCTAAGCTATCCCACTGGTTCATCAAAACCTTATTCAAATTATGAAAAATACGATCATATAAATCTTTATCCTCTAACGAAGCGGCTAAAGCTAAAACAAGTGAAAATGTTTTATTCAAATCTTCAATATCACCAACATATCCATCTTGATTATCTGCCATTTCACTACTAACAAGTTCAATAGTCCCATCAGTACGAACAACTAAAGCACTATCATCACGATCTAACTTTAAATGTATTTTACCGTCACCATCTGGTTTTATTTCTTCCATCAGTAATACCCCCTCATAATATATTTATACATTTACAATCCGAGACCGTTCTGAATACCTCCTTCCACCTATCATCTTTTTTAGATTTCATTTCATTTTTAATATGAGTATCTAAAAATCTAACATTTAATTCACCTTCCCAATTTTTTTTAGGATTTTCAAATACTCTATCCAGGAAAAGAAGATTATCTGCTATCTTTTTAGGAAAAAACTCCTGATAAACCTCTGGTATACCACAATCTAATACACGCTGAACATTTTCAAGATAATCTAATTGAAGATATAAATTATGAAACCCTATTGTAGTATTGTATTTTTTAAACACAATCGTTTCTTCTACTTTTTTAGTTTCTTTATTTTCTTTCATTTCATAATAATTAAAAAAACCATAAACATCTTTAATATCAGAACATACGGGACAAGAACACGGAAGTTTAAAATCTTTGGCCATTTTTTTATAATCAAAATTACTCGACCAACTCATAGATTCCATACCACTACCTGTAACATACTTAGGTCGTAACATATAGTTACCATATACACATCCTCTATTCCATGCCGTTGAATCATAAGTAATTTGAACATCAATATCATATTTGTTCAATAACATTTGAAGATATTGAAAATATACCATACTTTCATTAGAGGTTACACCAAATATATGAAACCATTTACATTCTTCTCGAGCAAATTCTCCCTCTTCCATCAAAACTAACATAGCAGGAACAATACGACCTAAATTACCTCTAGTTCCACCCAATCCCCAACCTTCAAACTTATATTTGGAAATATGTTTATACCAATTTTGTATTTCACTAATCTTACGACCTTGAAGAACATTTAAAATAGCACATTTACTGTTAGTTCTATTTTCATGATAATACTTAGCAGAATTAACAGATAAATCTAAACATTCTTGATAGTCTTTATAAGGTGAAACAGGTTTTCCATCTCGCATCATACCAAGAGAAAATGTTGGTCTATCTAATATTGGAAATATATCACCATTCTTTTCACTCCATTCTAATGCAATTTTATCAGTATATGTTTTATAATTTACTGTTTGTTGAGCTAATTGATATCCACCACTATCAATAAAAACTGTTGCCTTATCTGCATTAATTTTACTTCTCAAATCATCACGTTTATATTGAACACCAGCAGACACCAACATATAATGTGCTGCTTCAAAATCTTTTCTATTATAGTATGAGTCAAAATCTTCATTATAAATCCTAAATGATTTCTTTTTATCANAATCAGGTTGATAAACTTCTCTAATATGTTTATCATCATTTTCTAAAAAGGTCATTAGACCATCACTATAAGCTGGTATATAGATAGCATCTTTCATATATTATTTCATCCCTTTCATATTACTCAAGAGTGAAAAGAACTCACTCTTAATCTGTGGTTCATCACGAAACACTCCCCGAACAACCGATGTCAACATATCACTTTCATGTTCTTTGACACCACGAGCTGTCATACAAAAATGTTCTGCTTTAATAATAACTGCCACACCTTTTGCCCCTGTTTCATTTTCAATCATATCGGCAATTTGTTCCGTCATTTCTTCTTGGATTTGTGGTCTTGAGGCAATCCAATCAACCATACGATTAAACTTTGAAAGACCTACTACCTTTTCACCTGGAAATATACCAATATAACATTTACCATTAATCGGTTGAAAATGATGAGCACAAGTTGAATCAATACTAATAGGTCCTGTCATGTATAATTGATCATATTGTTTCGCATTCGGAAATGCTGTAATCTTAGGTGGTTTTGTATAACGACCTTTAAAGATTTCCTGAACATACATCTTAGCAACGCGTTTAGCTGTATCTTTTGTATTATGATCATCTTCTGTATTGATAACAAGTGCTTTCAATACACCTTGAAATGCTTCTGCTACTTCGTTTTCAATTTCTTCTCTTTCTTTATCTATTAGATGATCAGCAATATTATCATTTGCTAAATGTTTAACATTATTTCTTTTAAAATTATTCAACATAATTTCTGATATTTTTGTTACTTTTGCTACTTTTGTTATATCCATTTACACACCTCCACGATATACAGAAACACTCTTTGGTGTTTCATGCCAAGTCACACTTGAAACCTCACAAAGTGGTTTCATTTTAATTTTTGCAAATTCATAAATCCATTTAGAAAGATTTTCTGAGGTAGGTGGAAAATCTACAATAAAAAATCCTTCATAATATTCTGACAAATAACCTTCTTCTTTATCTCTCTTTTCAAAAACATATCCTACATATCCTTTTACATTAACAGGAACCAATGAAACATCATCTCTGTTTAATTTAAACATTGTGGTAAATAAAGGATCATTTTTATCCATGATAAACTTATGATCCACATAGTCATCTAACCACTGCTTTAACCAATTCAAATGTTTAAAATCTGTAACCATACCAGACTTATCTAATTCATTTGATCTTAAAGTAACATCAACTGTGGCTTCATGACCGTGAAGATGTCGGCACTTACATTGACTATCTAAACTAAACTCTTTATTTAGTTCCTGTGTCCAGACTCTGTGACCATAACAAAAATTAAACGATTTACTTATCTCCCACATCACATACCTCCTTTAACTCTTTCCCAAGGATAAATAATCCAACGGTAAAGTTGTTCATGTAGGTAATGCACATCATCATCATTAGCATTACCGAATAATGTTATTAATCTACAAGTTATGTTATCTTTAAACTCTGGAAGTTTTTTAATAGCTCTAAATGTTTTACCTGTATCATAAACATCATCTATAACAATCAACGTAGGAAAGAATTGTGGCTTATCTCTAATAGTTTTATCCTCTGTTAGATTTAACAACCATTCAGCTTGTTCATCTTTACCATCATACGACTGAAACTTTACGATACTCATAGGACAATCAAGTATGTTACTTAAATGAGTCGCGATTGGTAATGAACCACGATACACTCCAACAATATGTGGATTGACTACATTAATAAACCGATCATATAATTTTGATATGTCATTATAGTACTCATCATAATAATAGTTATATTTTTCTGTCATAGTACCGTCTTATGTGTAAGGTTCATCATGTTTGCCAAAGCAACTATTTGTTTTGACATTAATTTAACTTCCGTAGATTGACTATTTGCTTGCATTTCTTTATTAATATTAATAATATCATTTAACATCACTCTAACATCAATTCTTTCCTGTAACCATATTTCATATGTTTTAGGTGTATTAAAAAAAGGATTACCACCCAATGCGCTTGCTTCTGTAAAATACATACAAAATGATTGAAGTATTTTTCTTATAAGAGGTGCTCTTCCTATTTTTAATGCCTTTGCAGCTTTACTTAAAGCATTAAGTGTATCGCTGTCTATTAGAGTATGACCTTTTCTTCCATTTTTGTCAATAATAATAGATTTATTATTAACTGGATCTAATTCTGGAATACCTCTCAAACCGCTCTTATTTCTTTTTATTTTTTTATTTGTTTCTAAAGTTTTTTTTAAAGATTCTGGTGTTGCCATCATGTNCCCCANTTATTTCCGAAAAGATTAATATGTAAACGAGGACTAAACTTATATCCTGTATCAAGACAAAGTTGTACTACATCCTGTTCCGTAAAAGATAACCCTTCTGATGTCCCACCTTCGGGCATCAAATAAACTGAATCTATCTTAACACCGGCATCTCTATAAGTTGAAACNGCTTCTTCAACTTCCTGAATATCATGTTTATCCCTAACAACAAATTTTAAGTAAAGAAATGAATCAGGCCACATATTATATGTCAATAAAGCTTCAGGAACAATTGCGTCTTTCCATTCTTCACCAGAAATAGAAAGTTTAGGAGATACAGACCAGGTTATACCGTTAGGTAGGCAATAATGCGAACAAGTAAAAAGGTAATCATTTATACCAAACCGTTCACAATACCAAAGATATTTCTCATGTGTATCAGCTATTTCATTAAATGGAAATGTTTGAGTTCCATTCGTTTCAACTGTTATATTTTTTATACGGAGTTTTCTATGAAAAATAATATCACTCATAGCTGGTTGAAAACCTCGGAGGAGTGGTTCACCACCAGTTATAACCAAATGAATTGGTTCTATAAATCCATCATCTTCAGGAATATGTGAATTGATCTTATCAACAATAATACCAGTATCATCATAATCTGCTAGATGTCCCCACCTCTTTCCCCAACTAAACGAACTATCACAACCAATATCGGGAACTGGTAAATCTTTAATACTTTTTATTTCTAATGTATCATGATAAGGTTTATTGTGTGGCATTTCTTCTTCTAATACCCATCGGTCTTTATCCCGGGGTTGACCAAAACCACGACAATCAAAATTACAACCAAAAACACGAAGGAATACAGAAGGTACACCAACATACCTTCCTTCTCCTTGAATGGAATAAAATAATTCACTATATCTAAGTTTATTCATAATAATATTATAACAAAGTTAAAGATTAAATACAAGGAAGACATGGTGTAGGTTCAGTATGTTCAGCTTCAAACTTTAACTTAGAAATACTTTCCTCTTTCTTTTCTTTTAATGTAATAAAAGTCTTATCATTAATGAGATCAATAACAGACACCGGACCATAAATAGTTGGTAGTTTTTTTTCCCTAAAATCGTTTTCTATTTTTTTATTAAATTCTTTTTTTAAATTTCTAAATTTTTCATTAAGTTCAAGCTCAAACTTTTTAGCTAAATGTTCAAACCGAAGAATATTAAATTTTTCAGTACAAGGAAAAGACTCAGTAATTCCATAGAATAACTTTAATACATCAGGTACTTCCCTTTTTTCTTTAATAATATTATTTTCTTCTAAATACGTTAAAATCCTCCTTTCTATATATGAGAAATTGCTGGTTGGATAAAAAAACAATTGTTTAATATTAAGATGTTTTTTCTCAACTGAACTAAATCTTTTTTCATAATCTGTAGTCTTTCCAACTTTCATCCAATTACAATTGTTGTTAGGTTTTAATGATACTAAATAAACTCCAACTTTATGAGCGTATTTATTAATTACACCATCTATTGGAACCCAACAACCCGGACAGGCTATTTTTATTGGATTTTTCCGATAGCCTTTATTAATAATATGGTCATCTCTCTGTACAAAAACATGGCCACAAATCATGCATGTATATTTACAATATGTACGGTGAATACCTGATGCATCATAACCGGTAACAATACCATAATCAGGATCCACATATAAAATATTGTTTGTAAACTCTCCTACTTCACAAATTTTATAATAAATATCTTTTATATTCGTATTAATTTCTTTATTTTTTACAATAATATCCGACATATAACCCCTTTAAACACATCACTTATAAGTCATTGTTTTTAAAGGAGTTATAGATATATCTATAAACCCTTATAAAACAACAACTTACAGACACGCTTAGCGTCGATTTAAGACGTTATTATTTGGTGAACACCTGGGTATGTCTTTTCAGGAAAAACGTCTNCAATCGACGCTAAGCGTGTTAATTATATGAATTCACAATCCATCATCAACTCGGTTAAACAAGCGACCATGTTCACCTCCTGATCTGCTACAAATGCTGATTTATAAGAATAATCTGCGATCAATAGAACCGCTTGTGGAATACTTTTTTTCTCAAATCTGTTATTTAAGGTGTCATAGATTTGACGATATAATCTCACATGNTCATTATCAATATTTTGTGCTACCCATTTCCTCATTCCTGAGAAATCTTTTCCTTTCAGAGATATAAACAATTCATTAAAGTTCTCATCGGATGATTGTTTCAATATACCATCATCAATAATACCATTCAAAGAATACTTTTGTAACTCATTAATCACTCTACGGAAATCAGGAAAATACTTCAATATTAAATCTGCTAAAACCCTTCCATCATATTTCACTCCTTCCTCATCTAAAATCCTTTTAATATTATCCAACATCTCCATTCCAAGATGTGGTTTGTCATCTTTATTAATTGTAAANTCAACTACCGAACACCTAGAATGTAATGCAGGTATAATTCGATTTTTAAAATTACAAGTAAATATAAAACGACAATTCTTTGAAAATTCCTCTATCACGCCGCGCAATGCTGGTTGAACTGAATCTTTATTCATNTAATCAGCTTCATCAATAATGATAACCTTCTTCCCACCTGAAAGAGATACAGTGCTGGCATAATTCACAACGGTAGTCCGTAACGTATCTATCATACGCCCTTCGTCACTTCCGTTTATCATCAACCAATCACAATCTAGCTGATTGCATAATGCCTTTGCTACCGTTGTCTTTCCAATCCCGGGACTACCAGTGAGAAGAAGGTTAGGGATCTCTCTACTATCAACTATGCTTTGAAACATAGTTTTAATTTCTTCTGGTAAAATACAATCTTCAATCTTAGTTGGTCTAAATTTCTCAACCCATAATGTATTATTCATCTACTACTCTCCATATTCACTAGTTGGTTCTAACGCTATCCAATATTCCAAATCTGTATTTACACTCTTAAAGTATGAAATACCTTTAGATGAAATAGAAACATTATAATCACCAGGAATAATTTTAAGATTTTCTTTCTTCATAACAACATTAAACTTTTTAGCAACACCCTCACCCACTTCTTCGGAATAATCATTAGATGAATCATTCTTTTTATTAGTGGCACATAGATACATCTTATTAGATTTTTCACAACCTTTAAGATAAACATCATTCAGTTGAAGCTGTGTTGCTGTTTTATCTAAGTTAATATAAACATCTTCTTTAAGATTAAACTTAATATCACATTCTGGCATTTCGATATCTTTTTCTGGTTTAACAATATAATCAGTATCTGCGTAGCGATACTTGACCTTTTGTGTACCAGATGAAACATTAACATCATTTTCATTAAATGTTAGTTCAGGGTCAGACATAACTGATAACAAACCCAAAAATTCATTCAAGTCATAAATGGCAAATTCTTGAGGAAAGGTTTCTTCTACATCAGCATGCGCCAAAATATTCTTTAGTGAATTAACTGTTTTAATTTTACTACCTTCATTAATCACAATAGATTGGTTAATCGTTGCGAAGTTTTTCAATATCTCAATAGTTGCTTTACTTAGTTTCATTCTCTACTCCTTCGTCAATGGTTACATTTCCAACTGTAGGACCTTTATCACTTACAGATATATCTGTTGCATTTTCACTCATCTTTTTAATTTGTGCTTCCACTTTAGGATCTTGGCCTTGTTTAGCAATATCCTCTAAAAATTTCTCATTTGCTTTCTTTTCATCTTCTTCTTTCTTCTTTTCTTCCTGTATTTTCTTTGCTTCATCCTCTATCTTTTTAAAATCATCCTGAGCATCAGTACCAAAATATCCTTCCCTAACACAAACACGAAAGTTATCTACCAAATGCTGTATCAAATTTTGATCTTTCTTAGCCCATGCAGCGGCAAACAAAATCACTGGTGAAATATTTCCCTTATCGTCAATCAAGGCTTTATCTTGAACACCTGCCAATTCTACTTGTCCATCTGCTTTAATCATAATAGCTGAATCACCTTTTCTCAACTTCAACATCTCTCTTGCCATATTACCATCCTCTATAAATGTTTATATTACCCCGATTACCAAATCGTATACCAAAGTTTATATGTCCATAATTTCTTGCTGTTCCTGATCTTCTTATAGGACCGATATCATTAGCACAACATTCTTCCCACGGAGTCAATTCTCTAATTTGTTTATTTTCTTTAACTACTTCTTTAACTACATTTTGTTTAGCTACATGCTTTTGTTTTTTGATATTAAAAGAAACCTTTAATAATTCTAACCTACCAAATAGATTCTTTTTCAAACTATAATTAAAATGTTTTTCTAATGTATGTAAATCAACCTTAGCTATAATTAAAATTTTATCAAATTGACGGTATTTTAAAAATATCTTCGGTGTTACATTTACATTACAACTTCCACCCTTATTACAAGAAATTCTTTCTACATAATAATTATATTGGCTTGAAAACTTAATAGGAAAATTATCAATACCACGACCTTTAAATGTAGCCTTTACACCTAAATCTAAATCATTAATATTGTGTTGCTGTTTTTCAAGCGAGATATTATCAACTATATTTTGGATCTTCTCCTTAAATAAAAGATTATATTCATCCTTATACTCTTGTTTATCTTTAACCATTATAACACTATTATAGGTCTGAATGTAAGGAAGAAGTTTAGTGCTTTCTTTGAACCCATTATAATAATATACCAGTGCTCTAATAATTTCATTGTTATTGAAAAAAGTATCTCCTTGTCTCAATGACAATTCAATACTTGCTTGGATATGTTCTATCATCATCTTTAGCGTTTCAAGAATATATTTCCTTTCAATAACAACAAACGAATAAAATACATTATTTCTACTATCATACCAACCATCCTTTACTTGTGAACCTTCAAGTAGGAAATCTGTTTCCGAAACAATAGATGATTCAGAAACAGATTTTTCTCTACTATTATAATCTGTTACCACAGAATTAACTTTAACCCTAATAGTTTTAATCAATTCTGCTCGAGCAGATTCTGATGCCAATATGGGGCTCTTTTCAGAAACCCCGACACCGACTAGGTACTTGTCATTTGGAAAGGCATGGTGTCCCTTTCCAAGTACCCAATCAGGTGTATTGGCATTCGCCGTTGAAACAAACAATAACATAATAAATGTAAGAATATATTTCATAATATTCTCCTTCTNAATAATCCTCTTCATCATCAGAGTTATTAAAGAAACCACGACTGATACTTAATCGTTCTGCTTCANCTTCCATTTCCTTGTGAAGTTTATCAGCCCTTTCTTTAATATCTTCACGAACCTTATCTGGAAGCTTTTGAAACTCTTTATTATTTTCAACATTCTTCTTAAAAGCATCATAGTCTAATCGTGCCAAAGAAAGAAATTCCTGACGTTCTGGAATCTCAAAATGATCTACAATCACAACACCACGGAGTGTTTGAGACACAACAACCTTCAGTGCCACCTCACTGTTTTGTTCTTCGATAGAAGAATCAAAACTACCCCTTGTCGTATGTGCTTGATAGTCTTTAGTCAATGAAGTCATATACACCTCAAAAACTTTAGCAAGATCACCTCTGGCTCTGTCATCAGCAACCGTTCTTTGTAGTGAATAGTTCTTAATACCTGTCGCTGAACCAACACCATAAAATGCTTTACCTTCACCATCTGAATGTGCGCCTCCACCCATTAAAACCCATTTCGGTGGATCATATTCTACCAATGCCTTTGGAGCATCAGGAATAACAGGAACACTTGAACATGCCGTTCCCAAAAATAATACACTTAAAATCATAATAAAATATTTCATTGTGTTTCTCCTTCCATCTCATTAAACATATTGTCCTTCTTCATTCTAAAATGTTCTGCTACTTCCATCTCATACCTCCTACTTCTTTCTATAATAGTTTTAATTTCTTTATCATATTTCTCCTTAGAAATTCTTCCTGTGTTATATCGGGAACACAATTCTTGATATTCGGCTATCATGTATTGAATATTCCCTCTCCAATTGACTCCAAAATAATTTCTAAAAGAGATTTCGGGGCCAACTCCCCAAAGTAAACCACCAACTTTGAAACCAAGTGATATACTATCGTCCTTATTTTTCATTATATCACAATCCTGTTCCACAAAAGCAGAAGCAGGACTATAACATAACAAAACTAAAATCAAACTAAAACGGAACATTATCTTCTTCCTTTTCTTCAACCTTTTCATCTTCTTCATTAAATGATTCGGATTCTTCATTCATCAAGTCCTCCATTGAAACACCCGCATCAACTTTTGTATAAAAGTCAACAAATGATTCACGGGTTTCATCATCAAACCTTTCAAGACACATCACTACTGATTTCATCCTGTCGCGAAAGATAGAAAATGATTTTGTTATATCAATCAATCTGCGGGTTGTAATGATCTCATCAACCGCACCTTCCTTGAAAGACCTGCGAATAACATCTGCCCATTTGACCAGGTTATCAACAAAACCATCTTCTTCTATTTCATACAAAGAAAACTGCTTCTTCAAAATCTTTGCTTCTGCTGCTGGAGAAGGATATTCTTGATAAAAAGTTGCAGAGAACCTATCAAGAAATGCTTCATTCAAGATATTAGTTCCCATAAAACGTCCATCTTCGGAACCTTTACCTTTTGTATTTGCTGTTGCAACAATGTTAAAACCCTTTGCAGGATAAACCACTTCATTTATCTTTTTCAGATAAATCGGTTGTCCTTCCATAATAGGTTGGAGACACATAATCTTATGAGAAGCCAAATCCACTTCATCAATAAGTGCGATCGCACCTTGTTTCATGGCTACAACCAATGGGCCATCCTGCCAGACCGTTTCACCATCAACCAGTCGAAACCCACCCAAGAGGTCATCTTCATCCGTTTCAACTGTAATATTGATACGAATTAAATCACGCTTCAGTTTAGCACATACTTCATGAATCATAGAAGTTTTTCCGTTCCCAGAAAGACCGGTAACGAAAATGGGATAAAAGATTTCACTTTTTATAACCGTTTTAATGTCTTTAAAATGTCCCCATGTAACATATTGGGGATTTTTTTCGGGAATAAGATTCATTACAGTACTTGGGATCTTTTTAGATTCCTTAACAACAGGTGTTGGGACTGGAACATCATCCACTTCTGCTTCAAAATCTTCGATGATTTTTAAATCTTTTTTAAGGATATCTTTTTTTGATTCTTTCATATCATCATCTGGAGTAGCATTATTTCCTAGCTGAGAAATAGAATAAGTTCCTCTCCCAACATTACATGCTTTTCTCAAAACAAGATATATTGAATCCCATTTTGCTTCTGGATATCCAGCAGATTTTAAAGCAGCTTTCCCTTCATTTACGGTAAATGTTTTGTCTCCATATAACCTTTCGATTTCAGATTTGAATGCTCGTTTAGCCGGTGTGGATTCTAATTCATATTGCTTCATAATATAATATCCTCTCAATTATTCATTTAACATACTACCATTATAGAGAATTCCTCTTAAAAAGTCAAGGAAAAAGTGNNNTTGTAAGTCATTGTTTTATAAGGAGTATGCCGATTGTGTGTAAACCCTTATAAAACAAGAACTTATAGACACGCTTAGCGTCGATTTGAGACACTGTTATNTGGTGAACACCTGGGTATGTCTTTTCANGAAAAACGTCTGCAATCGACGCTGAGCGTGTCATTTANTTGGCCGTNATTAGATCAACAAACCTAGATAGAATCACCCGTTTTGCTTTGAACTGTTTATTCTTTTGTGAAAATACACTAACCATNTTTCTTGTGGTCATTTTATCATTTATAACTGNATTTTTAATATTCTTCTTTTCTCCATTCAAAACATAATATTCATCATATCCCGATTCCGTCTTAATGAAATATCCTTCTTTTCTAACATTTTTGATCCAATCATTAAAATTCGTTCGGTTTTGTTGATATGATATATCCTTATCTTTACTCTTTGGAACAAATCTCCATAATGTATTATTCTTAAAATTAGGAACAATAAAGAAACCAACTATATTAATACCAAGTCTTTCCTTTATAATATCAAACATTATAGGAGTGATTTTCCATTTCATATTAAGCTGATAATCCTTTTTAGTCTTTTTATCTTTCAAGATAATATTTGGCATTTCTTTTCTACTTGAAAGATACTGAAATGGTTTCANATCAACACATTGTTTTTCGACATCCCANNTTCCTCGTCCACCACCATTTCCTTCACCATCAGTCAACCAAACAGCGTGGACACTTTCTAAATTATTCTTCTTTTTAAAATCACGAATAATATGTTCTGATATAAGAATCGCACCATTCAACGGAGTTGAAAAAAGTTCATCATCGTTATGAGCAGGATAAGCTGCATATCTCCCAATATCATTAAATCTATTAGCTAAGATACAAAGATTAAGTGATGCATTATTATATTCTTTTGTAGTCATTCTGCTTGAAAGATAATTTCGTATTTTCATATTTCGGTCACAAACAAAATCACCATGTCTATAATTGAATATATTATAATCATTTTTTTCATATTCACTATTATGAAAAGGTGCATCAGTAAAACTATACACTTCAAAAGGAATATTCACTTTTTTACAGAAAAGTGTCAACTCAATAACTTGTTTAATACAATCATGAATATTGCATGCCATTGATCCAGACCAATCAATAAACATTACCAGGCCGTGGTTCTTACCATCAGGAACACGAATATTCTTTTTAAATACATCTTCATTATACTTGGCAGAAAATAATTTGTTAGTATCAAGAATTCCTGTTTTAGAAATTGATGTTTTCTTATAAACATCAGCAGCTTTCTTTCTTTCAAATTCCATTGCAATATGGTTGACAGTTTTTACAGAATCCTTTTTAAGTTTCCGCAACATATCTTTAGCACCATTATAAATTTTTGACTGCATTGCTTCGAACCGTCCATCAGAATAATAACCCCGTGTCAAATTCTCCTTATTTTTATAGAATTTATTAATCTTACTATGAACTGATTTGAAATCCTCAACAGCATTTTTCAAATTAATATTTTCAGGCATATTTACATATATGTTATTTGAAGAATTATCAATAAAAGTATCTTGTACCCGTTCCTCAAAATGCCTTTGTGTTTTTGAAATCATTTCTTTATCATTATAGCTAGTTTCTTGTGCAGTATCGGTTGAATTATTTTCCGTTTGATCTTCTACAGAAGAATCCATAAGATATCTATCAAAAGCATTTTCTTCCTCCTCTTCCTCAGTTAATTCTTCATCTTCCTTTTCATCGGTTAATTTTTCTTCATTTTCTTCCTTCTTATCATCATTATATTGAATATCACCACCTTCACTACTATAATCAGATTCTTCACAATCTCCTTCTTTATCAGCTGGTTCTGCACTACCAAAATCTTGTTCTTGCTCTTGTTTTTCTTTAGCTTTCTTATCATATTCAAAAACATCAATAATAATTCCTTCTATATCTTCAAATGTTTTTGATTCAATAATCCGGTCAACATATGACTGCTCTTCTTTATTAAAGGCGATATCACAATATTGTGGAATCTTGAAACGAATATTAATCTTATCAATTAGGGTCGAGGTGTGAATATCAATTTTTTCAAGGTTGAAAAAACCACGCTCAACTAGATCATTATATCCTTTAAAGAAAGATTTTTTCAATCCTGGATATCGTCTTTTAATTAAAGATTCAATTCTTGCATCTTCGATTACATTGACATAATCTTTTGCAGTTTTATCAATTATACTTCGTAGTTTTTCTGGATCGGTTGGAGTGAAAAGAGCATGTCCGATTTCATGACCAACAAACAGGTCATATAAATCATTCGACATATCTTCCCATATTGGAAGGATAAGGATTCGATTAGCTATATCAAACATAGCAGTTTCAACCTGCTGATGTTGAATATCCAAATCTTCTACTGCTAACAGTTTTGCTAGTTTTTCTTTTGATTCAATTTTTACCATGTCAAATGTCCTTCTCAATTGTTCATTAAATATACCAACATCCTACACTATTTGAGGGATATAGTCAAGGAAAAACGGGAATCGTAACTCTTTGTTTTATAAGGAGTTATAAACTATTTTGAAATAATATGTAAGTTGTTGTAAATAAAGGGTTTACAGTATTTGACACTATAAACCCTTTAGATACAATGTTTTAGCTAACGAATTTTAATGGATTTTCCGTTATCTGGTTCTTTTTTGTGTAAAATCACCTTCAAAATACCATCATTCAATTCTGCTTCAATATTGTCATCATCAACAGCCTGTGGAAAATTAGAAAAAGACCTTTCGGATTTTACACCATAAAACTCTTTGTCTTTTTCAGACATTGAACCCTCACATTTAATAGTTAATGTTCCTGTTTTAAATGTAACGGAAACATCTTTCTTGGTAAACCCTGGCATCAAAGCTTCAATTGTATAGGTTTTCTCATCTTCATTCCAACGGTATTTTGTATTTTTTCTTAATTGTAATGCCGATGCGACCTCTGGTAATGGTTCAAAAAAATCATTCCTGTCATAATTCACCCACTGTGGAAAAACACTATCAAACGGATCTCTAAATTTTAACAAACTCATAATTCTGCTCCTTTTAAAAATTAATGTTATACTAATATTATAAGATTCAATTTTTAAAAGTCAAGGTTTATTAAAAAAAATTAATTTTTCCCGTACAACTGGGTTTAGTACTTTCTTTAGCACATGGTATTTTTCCTTTACCTACAAGATGATCTATCGGCCACCACTTAAACGGATCAATAATAAAAAATAAACCAAATAAAAGAACAGTGATCATTGTAGCATATACCATTTTTTTAACCATTATAGATTCCAATCCAATCCAAGTCTAAGTTGATGAACTTCCGTACTATCTCTTTCTGGGTGACTAATATCAGGATTTACTGCAATCATCATTTTTAACTTATCGGGTGATAAAATTTGTGAACTAGTTCTACTAGGTCTTTCAGAAGCACATCCAACAAACACTAGCATCATTAATACTGCTATAAATTTCATTCCTCTTTCTCCTCTTTTTTTATTGTTTTATTACTATATCCATCGTTATACCAACCGCCACCTTTCAACTGAAAAGAAGATAAATCAAGTATTCTTGTACATGACTCTTTACATCGAGGACATATCAACTTAACATCTCTTTGTTTTATACTTCTCATATTTTCATAAACTTCATCACATTGTTCACAATGATAACTATATAAAGGCATCAACAACACTCCTGATAATTGGGAGGATAATAAATTGAATGCTTCAAATCAATACGATGATGTTTTATGTCCCCGTTTGGTGATCTACCAAATTGTAAAATCTTTAATTTTGGTTTATCATCAGGACCCAATGCCATCAAATCAAATATTGTAACATCTTCTCCATTCATTTCTAAAATAACATCATTCTTATGAATACCCCATCGTCTAAAAGCACTTGTCTTATCTATCTTCATAATTACAATTTGACCATTTGTGTTTTCCATAACAGTAATTCTTAAATTTGGAAGGTCTGTTGGGCCAGATAATATATTAGCTGATGCGACACTAGTAAACAACATAAACACTAATCCTACTAAGTATTTCATTCTTAGAATCTCCTATTAAAAAATCTNCTGATAATATATACACGAATAATAGATATTATAGTCATGATACATACTATCTGAAAATTCTGAACAAACGTAATTTCTACACCTAATAATGGAAATATATAATATGCAGCTAAAAGTGCTACTATAAATCCACTACCAACACTGGAACACGATTCAAAAAAACTACTTAATTTTGTTTGTTTCATTCAAATATCATTTGTGAAAAGTTATTAATTTTCTCTACAGTAATCTTTGCAGGGAATTTGTCATCCAATACATCTAATTTATGTGATATAATAAATAAATTAGTATTCTTCAATACATTAAATAATTTCATTAAATCGTCTACACCAGCCTGATCTAAAGAAGCATCAAATATTTCATCAAGTATTAACAGGTTTACATTGACACTATTACGCATCGTTGCTATATTTCTCCAGGTTAATAACAGAGCTATATCTATTCTTTTTTTCTCTCCTTCCGAAAAAGAATAGTAGGAAAAATCATCTCTATGTCTACTCTTAATAGTTTCGTTGAAGTTCTCATCCAACTGAAAATTCACAAAGAAATCCATATCTTTTAGGTATTTATTAACACGATCATTTATAACAGGAAGATATTTTCTAATAACTCTTGTTTTAATTCCTTTATCGTTTAGAATATTACCCAATATATCATAATATCTCCTCTGTACCACATACTGTAACCTAACCTTTTTACTATCATCTAATTCATTTTCCATTAATCTTTTCTTATCATCATCTATATCAACATTAGTTTCCGATATCTCCTCCTGAAGTCTAGTAATTAATGTTTGATGTGCTCTTATATCACTATGTCTCCTTGTAATAAGGCTTTCTACCTCTTGTATCTTATCATTACATTCGGCAATTTCATCTAAACGATCTGTTACTTTATTAACTTCTTTGTTTAGTTTATTTACACCGTCATTCATGTCATTAATATTGGCGGATATTTGTTGTAATTTATCTTTTTTAAATAACTCATCAATATCTTGTTCACAAGTAGGACAAGTCTCATTATCCTCAAAAAACTTATTTTCTTTATTTAATTTCTTTAGATTTTTATCAATCTGTAATTTATAACTATCTAAGTCTTTATGTTTTTTTACAATAGTAGTTTGGTCATCAATCTCCTCTTGAAGCGTCCATATTTTTTCCTGATAATCACCAATTTCAGATTCTATTGCAATAATAGTCTTTTGCTTTTTCTTAATTTTCTCATTATTATCTTCTCTTTTCTTAGAGGATTTGGCTTTCAATTCCTCTATATGTTTTTCATGTAAAACAATCTTCTCTTGCAATAATTTAATATTATATTCTAATTCGGTAATCTCCTCTTTTAATATACCTGATCTATCTTTAACAAGATTCTTCATAATAGAGAAAATACCAATATCTAAAATATCNTCAATAATAATCCTACGATCATTCGTTGTCAACTGCATAAAAGGAACAAATGAAGCCGAACCCAATACAACAATCTGGGTGAATGATTTAAAATTTAATTTAAGAACTTTCTCTTCCAAATACTTTTGATAATCAGTTGCTTTAGCATCTTGATTTATTACTTTATCATTCTGATAAATTTCAAAAATAGCTGGTTTCATACCTCTTCTAATTTTCCATTCTACTCTACCAACAGAAAATTCAATTTCTACCATTAAGTCTTTCTCATTGACAGTATTCATCAATTGGCTTTTATTAATCTTCTTAAATGGTTTACCAAACAATGAAAATGTAAGAGCATCAATCAAGGTAGACTTACCAGCNCCATTTTTACCCACAACCAACATCATGGGTTCTTTGTCTAACTTTACTTCTACAAATCTATTACCAGTTGCAAGAAAGTTTTTAAATCGTATAGTTTTTAATCTAATCAAATCATTTCCTCTTCAATTCTATCCCAATCACAATAATATTTTTTAACCCTTTCCATGCGAAGCTGCGTTCGGGTATAATATTCATCATACTGTAACATAACCATCGTTATATATGTTTTTAAATGATCTTTATATTGTTTCCAATGTTTTGGACTATATGTCCATATAGATTCATAAACTAAATCTCTACCATACATTTCTCTATATGAACACCTATCTGGGATAATTGGAACACAACCTAAAAACATTGACTCAAAAACACTAATACCCCAATTCTCATGTAAAGAACAACTAAACTGGAATTTGGATTTAGCTAACAATTTATAATATTCAGGTTTACTTAAATCCAAATCACCTGTCTTAATAAAATCATAATCTGGAAACATCTCTTTTAAATCATCAAATATTTCTGGTTGTTTATCAGGTGATAGTCTATGTGGAAATACAAATATATTTTCCTTTTGACTGCTAAGAATTTTATACTTTTCCAAATCATCAAAACAAAACGGTAAACCAGTTGAATATGTTTGAGCTGATCTTTGTCTCAATATCATATCTTTATGATAATTTGATGCAACAAAAACTTTATCACAAGCTTTAAAGATAGATTTCTCAAAACTATCTGCCCATAAATATAGTTTATTCATACCAAGTATATCAGTTTCATCATACGACCCGGCATGCATAATACCATATATTTTACAATTTAACTTACCTAAATCAATCATGTATTTTAGAGAAATAACCCCAGGATGCCATACATCATAAAAGAAAAACTCATCACCATCTTTTATTTTACCATCTCTGAACAATTCACCAAGTTTTACCGTTTGTTCAGCTTTATATACATTAGTACTATTAAAATCAAAAAAACCACCCTTAGTTAACCCAGTATAATCTGTACCACTAATAGTAACAGATTCTGCTTTTGATAGTTTCGGAATCCATTCCCGCCATTGTGTAGAATATCTAGCAGGAATGGACTCTATATCAATAAAGTATCTCATGATTAAGCATCCTTTCCATAATTTTTATGAGATCCATTTTCTAAATCTTCACTAACTTCTATTGTGATATCTCTTTTAGGATACTTAGCTTTAATTGCATAATGCAATTCATCACTGATCATTTCACATGATTTATTATCAATAGAGATAAAGTTAATCATATTTTCTACATCTCCCTTAAACATAAAAAACTCAATCTCCCTATCATCATGAAAAACCTCTATGTAAATTCTAAAGTGAAACATATGCCTATGTTTATTTTTTAAAAATGCTACTTCATCAGGTGCATCAGGATAAGAATGGAATCCTTCAAAAGAAGTGGTAATCCAAATGTAATTAGTATTCTCTTTCATAATTTTTCTCCTTAGTCATTAATATTTAAAGCTTCATCATAAATTACTTGTAACAATTTTTTAACCTTTTTTCTTTCATCCGTTTTAACATTATCTTCTGGCATACTATCTACATATTCATTAAGAAATGTTGATGTATTACCTACTTCCAAATCCTCATCATCATCATCGTTATATCTCATAGAATATTCGGATAAATCTTCAAGTATAGTTAAATCTGCTATTTCTGATTTATATAATCTTTCAACAAAATCTTCAAATGAAGAAAGATTTTCTTTTTCTTCTACAATCAATTTAACAATTTTATTTTTATAATTGTTTGTATCTAATTTTCTATAATCAATATTACCACTATCATCATAATAAATCTTCTCAAACAACCTAAACTTATTTCGGATAAACTCTAGTTCTCTGGTTTCTGTATCAAACACATGAAACCCTCTAGGATCATCATAATCATTCCAAGTGATTTCATAAGGAGCACCAAGATAATGAATATTACCTTTACTTGACTTATGGTGATAATGTCCTGAACATACTACTTCATATCTGTTAAATATCTTTCTAGAAAGCCCAGAGTCTGCTACATATCCTTTATACATAGCAAATCCATCTATTTCTAAATGTCCAAAGGCAATTTGTGATTTTGAGTTTTTAATAAACTCTATTGTCTCATCATAATTTTCAGAGTTTATCCACGGAATTAAATCAATATTTGTACCGTCTAATGTTATTGTAGTTGGGGATGGATATGTGCTAATATTCTCATAATGACCATAGAGTAATTCAGAACTATTAATACTATTAGTATTTCTATAGTATGTGGAGTGGTTACCTACAATAGAACATAACGTAATACTACATTTATTTAAATTATCAAAATAAAACTGCTTTACCTGGTGTAACGTATGAAAATTTACATACTTTCTACGATCAAAGGTATCACCTAAATCAACAACTGTTTTAATATTGTTTTCTAACAAGTAAGGGAAAAACTGCTTAGTATAGAAATGTTCTATATAATTTAAGAAGGATTGACTATCTTGTTTCCCACCGAAATGTTGGTCAGTTATCAGAGCTATTTTCATGATTATATTCCTTAGTCCACTTAAAATGGCATCTTGTACATTCAAAAGTTTGTATTGTTATACCACCTTTACGTTCTATATCAAAACTACAATTCCTATGTTTATGGTCAGGCTCGAACTGTCTACATCTTGCACATTCNTCAAAAGACATAACATAATAATTGTTCACTTAAACATTTCCCTTAATATATTAATAATAACAAATTTTAAGTTTTTAAACTCTTTCAATCTTCTTATTGTATAAGGAAGCCATTTTTCACCAAATGGAATATATAGTGTAACATTATATCCTTCCTTTAACAAGGAAGAACTTATATCCCTTCTAATCCCGTATAACAGCTCATAATGAGTATAGGGGTTACCTTGTTCCTTAATGAACTCAATAATGGTTTCATCATGTGTCCCGATAGCATGTTTCTTGTTACCATATAATAATACCCGTGATAATGTTAAATATGCATCAACTTTAAAAACATCTTGTTGATATGCTTTTGTTATACTTTCTTTATAAGCGCCTTTAACTAATCTAATTGATATTCCTTTTGACATTAATACTGGTAGATCATTAATAGTTCTGTAAAGATTACTTTGAAGAGCTATACCAATATTTGGATTATTCTCCCATACCCTCAAGCACATATCAATCGTATCTTGTGTTACAGAGGAATCTTCCATATCTAAACGAATAGTTATGTCATATTGTCTTGCTTGTGATGTTATATTTGATAGTAATTTAAAACATATTTCTTTGTTTAGTTTTAAACCTAGTTGGGTTGGTTTGATAGATATATCAATGGGACCTGTTTTAAAAGGTTTTTTATAATATTCTATTATATCTAAATATTGTTTTTCTGCCTTTTCACAATCATCAATAGTCGTACTCAATTCACCAAGATAATCAATCGTTACTCCATAACCTTGTTCCCTTAAATCAGCAATAACTGGTTTAGCAGAATCAAAATCATGTCCTGCGATAAATCTCTTTGCTAATGGATATAGAAGTTTCATTTCATAAAGTACTCAAGTTTAGACTTTTTTTTTGGTTTCTTTGGTTGAGGATTGTCAGCATATTTTTCATGTGATATTAAATAATCTTTGTATTGTTTTAATGATAATTTATTATTAGTTTCTTCCTTACTAGTTTTTAATTGTTCTATAATACCCTCATTTTCTATGACACGGTATTTTATATACATTTGTTTCTTTTCTTTTGTAATACGTCTTACATAAGCATGGTGTATAATTTGTGTAAAATAACTAAATGGATTTTTTGATTTCTCTGGATTGAAGTTATGAGCATATAACAAACAATTTTCAATCCCATCAGAAACCATATCATCTCTAAATGTATAGTTAATAAAATTTGGTCTCCATGCTAAGTTCTCGGATATTTTTAAAAAACATTCACCCATATATTCTGTTGATGGTGGATCTGGATCATCAACTTCTCTGGCATCAATAACTCTCTGCTTCCATTTCTTAATTTCTATAAAAAACTTTTCGTTATCAACATAATGTTTCTTTTTATCTGTCATTTCCCTGTACTCCCAAATCCACCTTCATTACGTTCAGTATTAGTTAATTCTGATACCTCTTCAATTTCTGCTGTAACTACTGGGGCCATAACCAACTGTGCAATTCTATCTCCCTTTTTAACATAATAAGAATGATGGTCATGATTCTTTAAAATAACTTTAACTTCACCACGATAACCAGAATCAATAGTACCTGGACTATTTAACACCATAATACCATGTTTAGCTGCTAACCCTGACCGTGACCTAACTTGTACTTCATAACCTTCCGGTATCTCTAAAAATATTCCAGTTGATACCAGTTTCCAATTAAATGGAGAAATTTTCACATCTTCATTACTACATATATCCATTCCAGCATCACCTACGTTTTTATAACATGGTAATGGATTATCGCTTATATTTTTAATTTTTAATTTCATTTATATCCTTTAGGTGTTTTAGTGGGAAAGGTATTAATACCTCCACATTCATCACACACATAATCTAAATAATATTGCCTACCAGTAAAACCTTCTGAACAATTAGTTTGTAATGTTTTCTTGTCGCATTTGGTGCAACAATATTTCTTCTTCATCGTTTTCATCGAACGGTTCCTCCTGTTCAAGGATTTCTTTATTTTTATTCTTAATGGCAATCATCTTCTTTTTCTCAAATCTATCTTTATTATTTTTTTTCCTACTTTTACTCATTTTCTTATTCCTTATAATGGTATTAATGTATAATTATAATCAAACTTCTCCTTCAAATAAATATTCAACCTTTCCTTCCAATGTTTCAGTCCATAATTTTGATGTTTCTTATAATGTAGATCATCTATAATATCATATAATACTGCTTTATTATTCTTATCATCCAATCTCAATACACGACCAATTGACTGTAAGTTTCTCACTTTTGCTTTGTATGGGTGTGCGAAGATTAAATATTGTAAATTTTTAATATTTACACCAGTTGATAACACACCAGAACTTGCAACAATTATTGCATTCCTTTCTTCTTCTGTTGCCTTTCTAATTTCTTCTCTTTGTTCAACATCTGTTTCACCTGCTATAAAAAAGATTCGTCTTTTAGGTTGTTTGTCTAATAACATCTTTTCTAAAACTTTACCATGTTTCTCTACATAATTAAATAGAATCAACGTATTACCCTTTTGATCTAAAGCCAGATTACATATAAAGTTATTTCGTTTTGTATGTGTAACAATAAAATCTATTTCTTCTTGGTATGTAGCTTTCTTCAACTCTTTACATTCTTCTTCTGGATATTCTAATTGCAAACATTGTATGTTCAATTTAGAAATATGCTTATCATCCATTAATTCTTTTGATGTAGTAGCTGTATATGTTTTTCCAAATAATCCTTCTAATACTAATTTATGTGTTTTAGAATCTGTTAATGTTCCCGTTGTCCCAAATCTATACCTACAAGATGTTGTTTTCTCTAAAATACCTTTCAATGAATTAGCTGTTGCTAAATGTGCTTCATCACCTACTATTAAAGAAAACTGTTCAAAATATTCTTTCGGTAATCTATATAGACTTTGCCAAGTACTAATATATATTTGTTGTTCTGCTTTCTTTTCTTTACCAGAATATATTTTATGACATTGTTCTTCTACATCCCAATCATCAACATTAGATGAATAGTCACCAAAATCACCATACATTTGAGAAACTAAATTTGTAGTAGGAACAACTAATAACATCTTGTCATTATCTAAAAATCTTTGATACCATCTTATTAAAGAATATATAACTAAACTTTTTCCAGATGATGTAGGTGATAACAATAATGATCTATCATTCTTAACACAATGCATAAAAGATGATATCTGGTAATCTCTAGGTGTTATCTTTTCACCCTTACAATGAAGGTTAAGTGAATCAAAGAACTCTTTAATCTTATCTATATCACCTTCTTTTAAATGCCTGGCATCTACAATATCTGTTTGTAGTTTATAAGAATGTTTCTCGGCCCATTCCTTTAGATAAGGAAGTAAACCTAGATACAGTTGACCCGTCTGTATATTAAAAAGTCTTATCTTTCCGTCCCACATTTTTGATCTTACTTTTGGATGAAATTGTGCATTGGGGACTTTAAAAGAAAAGTATTCATTTAATTCATAAGCAATATGTCGTTCACAGGACAATTGTATATATGTTTCNTTTAACTTTGCAACAACTATCATGTCAAATCACCCGCTAAAAACTTTTTCCATTTTATAGTATTACTAATATTAAATGATGCATTTTGAATAACTTTAGCAGTTTCATTTATCAATTTAATCTTTTCTTCTTGCTCGTCCATCTTATTCTTTATAGTAATAATTTGGGCATCACCATCTAAAAACATATCCATATCATTTTTTAAAACTTTCAAATCAAACGGTTCATCTTCATATTCTTTTGGATCAGCCTTTCCAGAATAATACTTCCATCTAGCAAGTTTTATAATTTTATATTCACTTTGAAGAAAACGTAAAATATTTTTTTCAGTATAAGCTAGTTGATGGTATTTGTTAGATAATTCGGGAATTGATACAGAATACCCATCAAGGTCAGTAACATCAATTGCTGTGTCTTTTACGCACATTTCTTTCAAATCATTAATATTCATAAAACAATTATACTAAATTTTGAGGGATTATACAAGGAAGTAGTTAAGTTAGTTTGCTTACGGTAAATGACCCCGTATATTTAAAGACAACATCTACTACTATTGGATCTAACGTGGTAGCGTTAGTGTCAAAAGCGATAGTTCCAAGAGATGTTGGAAATACATCTTTAAACCCTATACTATAATTTGGATTTGATTTATTCGTATGTATGATAATATTCATATCAGATTTAATAGCTAATGTTTCATTATCAAATTGAGCATATCTGTCTGGAAATCCCAATGATTGAAGCCAGTTATAAAGTTCTAAATAATTCTGCATATCTTCATCAACGATAAAACTTAAAGATAAATCTTCAAACTCTAATACATCTCCTTCTATTGGGATATTAGAATATGGTGTTGCTTGAATAGTGTTGCTTAATGTGATACTTGGAATACTCACCCTCTGGCAGAAATAGCTGACATTAGGCATTCTAAGAAAGTTAGTTTCAAACGATACTACGTTAAGCTGATTGAGGTTAGTTGGTTGATTACGAATTGCCATAAGTTTTTCCTTTTATTTTACTATTATATATATTACACTATACTATATTTATAATATTTACACAAGGAAAAAAAATGAAATTGAATAAAACAACTATCGGCTGGTTCATCTTTCTACATCTAGGAGCTCTCCTAGCTTTTCTCCCATCTACATTCTGTTGGTCAGCGGTTGGTCTGTTTGCCTTTATGTATTGGCTTACAGCCAGTATAGGAGTCTGTTTTGGGTTTCACAGATATCTATGTCACAGAAGCGTATTCCTACCAAAATGGCTAGACTATTTTGTTGTATTTTGTGGAACACTTGCCTGCCAGAACGGCCCTCTAAAATGGATAGCACAACATAGAATGCATCATGAAGCATCGGATACAACAAATGATCCACATAACGCAAGTCAAGGTTTTTGGTGGTCACATATTGGATGGATGTGCTATGATAGATACAGATTCGATAATAAAGCACGATTAAGAAAATATACTAAAGATATTAATGGCGACAAATTTTATCAATTCCTAGAAAAATATTTTGTTCTTAATCAAATAGCTTTGGGTTGTCTATTCTATTTAATGGGAGGTATCTCATGGGTAGTATGGGGAATCTTTGTAAGACTGGTAGTAGTCTACCATGTGACTTGGTTGGTCAATAGTGCTTGTCATAAATGGGGCTATACTAATTATAGAATAGCTGATAGATCAAAGAATACTTGGTGGGTGGCTTTACTAACATTTGGTGAGGGATGGCATTCAAATCATCATAAACATGCTAAAGGCTATACAACAAAAGCTAAATGGTGGGAACTTGATTTAACAGGAATAATCATTAATGCTTTATTAATGCTTAACATTATACACTCAATAAAGCCATTAAAGAAGTAATATTATATATGTATTACTTGATCCATCTGAACACCACCACATACGAATTATACTAAATTAAAAACCCCAATACAAGGAAGAAGTTTAGTTTTAGACAAAAAAAAACAGGGACCCGAAGGTCCCTGTTTCTAGTGTAAAACTAAGATTACATCAAGTGATTAACTTTAACTTTTCTGTAATATACGTTACCAGTGCTAATAGAAACACCAGCTTCGTTTTGTGCAACGAATGGATTGTCAACCATTCCATATCGGGTTTTGAAGCCGATTTTCGGTTGGAATGTGTTCTCTCCCATTGCACGAACCATCTGTAGTGGAACGTAAGGACAATAGAACATGCCAGCGTCATAAGGAGAAGTTCCCTTATATCCGACAACATAGAATTGACCAGCAGTTGTTCCATAGTATGGATCAACATATACTTTCATTCCGTTCATTGTACCAACATAGGTACTGGAAGAAAAGTCGCCACCAGTTCCGTGACCTGTTTCCAACATGCCACTCATGGACAATGCAGAAGCAACATCAGCAGAACAGATCATGAAGTTACCTTTGCCACGTCGCGTGTCAAAAGCAATTGAATTACGATCACGTTCAATCTGGAACATCAAACCTTTGAACTTCTCAACTGACCAACGACCATTAGAGTCGGTGTCCAGATCGAAAATACCATCTGCTGTAGTTCCATGGGCTACATTTTCTGCACCCCAACGAGCATTTGTATAAATGCGTCGAACTACTTCACGGTTGATTTCCTGAAGGATTTCAGTAGAAAGAATGTTAGACAATTCTGTCTCAGCATCCAAACCATGAACTGCTTTCAAGTCTTGAGCCAACTCCGTAGAGTATTCAGCTTTCAGAGCTCGAGATTTTGCACTTACCATAGTTTTGTCGATGCTGAATGCCATCTCTTTGAAAGTTCCACCAGCGCCGAGGTCTTCAGCAGCAGCAGTTGTCATACCTTCACCAGCTGTCCACCCGGCGGCAGCAAACGGATTATTTGTTCCGTCTGTTGGAACATGAGTACCAGTACCAGAATGATCTGTATCTGCTTCGTTAAACAGAGCTTCATTAGCACTACCTTGTGTGTCATATTTGGATTTCATAGCAAAGATCAATCCCGTAGGACCGGTCATAGGCTGAACACCACAAACATCATATGCCATCAGATGAGGCATAGAGCGACGAACCAAAGAGATCATAATTGGATCCCAGTTAGCTATTGGGCTGTTACCGTCATGAGTCGAGTTAGTAGGTACTGCTTCTGCCAAAAACTGTTCTTGATTTTCCAACAAACGCAATGTTACATCACGCTTATAAGTGTCTTTAATTTCAGGAAGGTCTTCGTGTTTCATAACACCATCCCATTTGTCTTTAATATCTTCTGAAAGATACATTTTAATACTCCTTGTAAATTGATTAATTAATTAAATTCGTTTTCATTCATTCCATTATGAAATTACTTTTTAGACAAGTTAGAAATTGCACTCATGATACTATCCATTTTGACATCACTTTTTCCATCTGCAACTGGATTGTTAGTACCTGCAGTTTCTTTATTGTCTGTTACATCTTTTTTGTCTGACTTGAAATAGCTGTTCTTGATTGTGTTCAGTTTTTCTTTATACTGTTTATCAGTATCGTAGTCAAC